>Ga0209698_10002712_pt1 | contig 19938 bp, 15 predicted proteins | sample LitLauG_LLR_2012_FD_187203 | JGI IMG/M metagenome (GOLD analysis project Ga0209698, IMG submission 187203) | Freshwater sediment microbial communities from Pennsylvania, USA - Little Laurel Run_MetaG_LLR_2012 (SPAdes) (version 2) | ecosystem: Environmental > Aquatic > Freshwater > Creek >...
TTGCTGTTTAGAGATAGTGTTGAAACCGGATGGGATGAGTTCTACATGTCCGTTTGGGGCACAACGGGCCCATGAAAACGACTCTCAACAGAGCAGAAACTTAGGGCGCCAAACAGATAGCAGCATCGGCTGAAACGAGAACGCCCAACTTGCACCGAGCGAATCGCTCATCGAGAAGTGCGGATGGAAGCATGGCGACAGTGGCGACTCGGCGGGAGAAAAAACCAGTGACCAGCAAAAACCAAGAAGACCCCACTTGACTCCGACCGGCCTTCTCATGGAAGGCGATTACACTCAGAACCCCTGAGGCTTCCAAGAACCTCCTGAGTTCGGTGAGGACGGCGAACCACTCAATTGTTGGTACACGGCTGTTACCGTCAGAGCCGATACCGGAAGCGTGATGAAAAGGCCGATCCCCAGCAGGGCTGCACCGACTACATTGAGCACGAGAAGGGCAACAAGGATCCAAAACAGGCTCATCATTGAACCTGTGGTCAGAATCGCACTTTGTCGGAAACTGCATATTGGATCAACCTCGCCATCGGCCATACAGAGCCCAAACAAGCTGTAACGAACACCTGCGTAGACCCCTGGAATTACCAAGAACAGCAGGCCAATCACAACCAACAAGATGTAGAACATTTGGCAGGCCAGGAACTTCGGACCCGAGGCCAAGTGTTTAAAGGCATCAGCAAATGTTCGCTCTTGGCCTTTGTAGAAGGCGAGACATATTTGGAGAAATCCGAGTTCTACACCGGCGAAAAAGGTCAAAAATAGCAGATGGGCGATAATCCACAACAAAATGCCAAACCGTTGACCGGTAACCACCACTATTTCTAGAGCGACCCAAGCACTCAACAATGTGAGCAGAACTGTTGTAAACAGGCCGAAACGTTTCTTGAAGGTTGACCACGCGAAGGTCATAGCGAGGCGGAGGGAAATTGCGTGCGATTCGCGGTCTGTCTCCGTTAGGCGCATTATCAGGGAAATAATCTCGCCGTTACTCTGCCCCGACCTTGCGCTTGATGAAGGCTCAAGAGCACCGGAGCTGTCAAACATTATGCGCGAGTGAAGGGCAATTCAGGACTAACTGTTGAAAACAGGCGTTAGCACCAACTGAGAATTATTACTGACTGCAGGCTTTTGTTTGTCCCGTTTGTTCAATAAAGGCCAAATCGCAAGGTCTAGCGGCTTCACATCGGAGGGTCGTACGTAGCTTTTGCCCTTCCAGTCGCGTGCTGTGCAGCACAGCGTAGAATGTCCTTCCCGACAGCAGAGCGTGCAGTGCGCTGCTTCGCAGCCGGAGAATCCTTCCCTCTCCGCCAGACAGTCTGAGTTGCAGAGAAATCCGACCCCATTCCCCGGGAAATTGCGTGAAAACACCGCAATTCCAAGATACTGAACCTTGACTGAGTCGGACTCCATTGCAGTGCTTGGGCTGCGGGCGTGTTGGTGACAAGTACCAAACAAAGAGCAATCAGGCCAACGTGTACCGACAATTTCGTTTCATCTTTTTGCTCCTGCGACCCGAACTTGAGTTCAGATTGCAGCCTGTGACTATGCAAACTCCGTACCAATTTGCAAATCATTGACAAAAAGGCTTTTGCACGAAATCGGCTGTCATGACGAATCAGAAATTCCGGAGAAATCGTGAACGTCAAGAGGTGAGCCACCAAGCGCAGTAAAGACCGAAGCAGGAATTCTTTGATTCCGCTGCAGTCATTGACCGCGAAACCCGCCTGCGTTTTCAAGTCCGCGTCTGCGAGTACATAAGTCGAGGCGTATGCGCAATGCGTCAAAATCCTTGCCAAGTCGAAGGTCTTGAGACAGAATCTGCACTGCTGTTCGCACAGCAGTGTCGGCAGGATCTGCGTCGGCATGGAGTGCGGATGGGGGGCAGCCACAACAACACCAACACTAAAGGAGATCTAAACATGAAGAGACGGTTGGCTCGCTCAAGTTCGCTGGTTGCCCTCCTGGTGCTGGGCTGCGTCTGCCTAGTCAATGTTGCCCTGGCACAGGATGTTAGCGTAAAGCCGCAAGGAAGATATGTGGTTCTGCCGCCCAGGTTGCGCAATGACGTGATCGCCCCGGCAGCTACTTTGCAGACCTGGAACGGCTCTTTCACTTACTCTGGGAAGAATTACAGTTACAACATGGTGGGAACCGCGCCTTCCACCAACTCGTCGACTGCGGTTCAGGTTTACCTGATCCCGGTGAAGATCGTGATCACCCCGCGGAGGGGATCGAAGACAACATACGACCCGGCTCAAGTGCTCTCGAACGGCCGGACCGTAACCAACAACACCGTGGTCTCGCCGATTTTCGATTCCACCACCACCTACGTCCAGGGCGGGACGAACGTGGGGACCACTCAGTACATCGACGCATTCCAGCGCGCCAATTTCTGGGGGACGGTGCAGACAGACACGAGTTACCACCTGTTACTCGGTGGGCCAACCGTTACCGCAGAACAAACGCTGAGTCCGCCTTCGCGCTATGGAACCACCGGCACGGTATTCGGGTTCAAGGCTGGATTGGTGGACATCAACTGGTTTGACGCGCAGCTGCCGAACATCATCAACAGTCTTGGCATTGCGCCGAATGCGTTCCCGATTTTCCTGACTTACGACGTGTACCTGACGCAGAACGGCGGTTGCTGCATTGGCGGATATCACAGCTCGGAAGGCAGCGTGAACAATCCACAGTCCTACGCTCAAGCGAGCTACGTGGACCATACGGGCGTGTTCGCCCAGGATGTGTCCGCGCTATCCCACGAAGTGGGCGAATGGGCGGACGATCCGCTCGTGGTCAACATCAATGGCAACAACACACCGTGCGGCATTCTGGAGGTAGGGGATCCAGAGGAAGGGTTTTCAAACTACGGGGCCTTTCCCTACACGGTGAACGGGTTTACCTACAACTTACAAGACCTGGTGACACTGCCCTATTTTGGCGCTCCGGCGAGCACGTCTGTGCACGGGTGGCTGAGCTTTCAAGGCAATTCGTCGCTCTCGATTTGCTCAAACGGTTCGTAACTTGGAAGAGTTGCTGGCCCGCTTCGCTTGAAGCGGGCCCTTTCCGACACCTGCGTGAGTTGCGGTGATCTGGAAAGGCGGATAGCGCAAGACCTTGCACGTTGACTTTGTAACCAGATGCGAGAGAGAATCGCGCGGTCCGACGAGGAGCACTCCATGATGCGGACTCAGTGGCCCCCTCGATCGCCTGCCAAACTCCGCCATTTATCCCACGATCAGCTCGGCCTGTATGCCCTTGCTGCCAGCGCAGCGGGAGTGGGAGTGTTGGCGCTCGCTCAGCCGAGTGAAGCCAAGATTGTGTATCATGCAGCCCACCAATCGATCGGAAAAAACGCTCACTACAAACTCGACCTGAACCACGACGGGATCACCGATTTTATTTTTGTTAACACGTACGGCTGTAACCAGGATTACTGCGTTGACGTCCTGAACGCAAATGCAGTTGCCGGCAATGGGGTTGTGGGAAAGCGAGGGTTTCTGAGCATACCTTACGCCTTTGTCCTCCGGCGAGGCTCAGAAGTCGGTCCAAAGCAGCCGTTTTCCGGTCAGTTGATGGCCAGTTACAACGTGGGAACTCTGGGCCGGTGGATCAACGTCAATGGCGGTTATCTTGGAGTGCGGTTCAGCATTAACGGGAAACTTCACTACGGTTGGGCACGCCTCAATGTGCACTTCACAAACGGAGTTTTCGAAGCGCTCTTGACCGGCTACGCCTACGAGACCATCCCGAACAAGCCTATCAAAGTGGGCCAAACGAAAGGACCGGAAGAGAACGGCGTTGAGGAAGTGAGCCCAGCGACTTCGAAGAAATCCACCGTGCAACCAGCCAGCCTTGGCCTGCTAGCGATGGGATCGCCTGCACTTGCCATCTGGCGACGGGAGGATTTTACTCAAGAGGGATTGCCTCCAGTTGAAGCTTGAGAGTGGTGCCTTCTTTCAGAGTGACGGATTGGCCCCTGTCTTCGAACTGCCGGAGCAAGTCCGGATCCATATAACTACCGCGTTCCATATCCTGCCAGGCAAAGACCTCATAGTCTCCGGGGATGACATCTTGCAGCACGAATCTGCCTAGCCCGTCCGAGAAGGTCTGCCGATAATAGCGAGGCTGACCACGGTGCTCCATGTTCGGGACCAACACCACGGTGGTTGCCGCCGACGGTTGCTGGTCCTTCACTATCGTGCCCTCGAGGCGTGCTACGCCAGAGCTCAACGACAGCTCCAGAGCCTGAACTGGTTGGCCCCTGACGGTCACGCCAGTATCCAGCACATCCGGACTCCGGACCGCTTTCAAGTAGAAACCGGAAGGAATGGGAAAAAAGTTGATCCGGTAGTTTCCGTCGGGAACTTCCCGAAATACAAAACTTCCATCCTGGCTGACAGTTGCGTTCTCAACATCAGGCGTGAAGCCGCGCATACGCGGGGTTTGTTGCAGTTCCAGGATGCCGGTCAGACGAGTAAGATCGACGCTCGCCTTGCTGTCCAGGACGATGCGGCCGCTAACTTCCACTCCTCGGTTCAGTGCGACTTCCAGGTTGCGAACGTCGGAATCGCCGACCTGAATTGGTTTCTGTCCCCACATCGACTTGTATCTTTCTGACTCGTATGGCTTCTCGGCCACGAGCAAGTAATGTCCGGGAGGTACACCCTTCAGTTCAAAGGTGCCCTTGGCGTCCGCAGTGGCCGAATACGGTACTGGGGCGATATTTCCCTCTTCCAGCAGCGTCAACTCAGTCCCCTTGCCGGGTGATTTCGCAACAGCGTCGACAACTCGTCCCGTGACGACCACAACACGCGCGCGACTAAGCGTCATGTCAACGCCCGATAGTTGTTCGGCCGCGCGGAGCACAAGGAGAGTGGATCGGCTCGGCTCGATGGTTCCGGGAAAATAGGTCGGCACGAAGACGGTAAGGTCTTTGGTGTGAGCCTGCGGTTGCTGAGGGATGGCACGAAGATAGTAGTCTCCGGCAGCTAGAGCAGTGAGCTGGTACTCGCCCGCCTGGTTAGTGACTGCGTTACTCACTTCATCAAACTCCGGCGTGCCAAACCTGTAGGTGCGTTTGAGCGCCTGCAGGGTTACGCCCGATAGCGGTTTGCCTCCGGCGTTGGAGATCAGTCCAGAAATAATTCCGCCGGGCATCAGATAGACGACCACGTCATCGAGATGCTGACCGGGGGCGACGTCCCACGTTCTGGCCAGAGGTCCACGTCTGCCGGAACCTTGACCCACATACCCTTCGTGGGAGGCAAGAACTGAGTAGCGTCCTGCAGGCAAGTTATTAAACGAAAATCGCCCACTGCTATCCGTTGTTGATGATGCGGTTCTCGAAGCGAACCTTTCAAGCGGAGCGAGGCTTCGCAGCGATACAGCTGCGTCCCTAACCGGCTGCTTGCTGACTGTATCCAGCACCGTGCCGGTGAGGGAACATTTGTCACGTGATTCGGCGTCGGTCTGTGCCCATGGCATAACCGCGGTAAGCGAGACAACCGCCATGACCAGGATCGCTCGCTTCAGTCTCAGTCCCACTCCCACTCTTATTCTCATCCGCGGAAACCCGACGGGTACTTTATACCTCTAACAATTGGATTCCAACATCACCGGGTACGTTGTGCAATCGAGCTCATTCTCCATGAAAATGGCGGCAATCATCGGAAACTGGCTCTGGACCGAGTATCGAAGGCTAGTAGTCAGAATAATGCCAGGACTGAGGAGGCAGGACTGTCGAACACACCTGTAGTAGACTCTACTTCCTTGTAATCGCACTCCCCGCTCCTTGGGGCGTCTCTATGGGTGAGCCTCTAGCCAAGAAAGTGCTTCTGATCGGCTGGGACGCGGCCGATTGGAAGATCATCAATCCTCTTCTCGATCAGGGTCTGATGCCAACCCTCGATGAATTCGTTAATCACGGGGTGATGGGGAACCTCGCGACTTTGCGCCCCATTCTTTCGCCGATGCTTTGGAATTCGATCGCCACAGGCAAGCGCCCCGACAAGCATGGAATCCTGGGTTTTATGGAACCTGATGCGCAGACCGGTGGCGTGCGGCCCACTACCAGCACCTCCCGCAAGGTCAAAGCGATTTGGAACATTCTGACCCAGCGCGGATACAAGGCGCACGTGCTTGGTTGGTTCGCGGGTCACCCCGCAGAACCTGTCAGCGGAATTTCGGTGTCAGATCTTTTTCCCTACTCGGTGGGACCTTTGGATCAAGAGTGGCCCCTGCCACCCGGGGCGGTTCATCCTGAAAGCCTGCGTGAGACTTTTGCAGAACTACGTATGCATCCCGCGGAGGTGAGCGAAGCGGCGATTCTTCCCTGGATTCCTCGCGCGGCAGAAATCGATCAGGAGAAAGACAAGGGTTTGCAGTCGTTTGCCAAGATCCTTGCAGAGAACTGCTCAATTCACAATGCCGCGACCTGGATTCTGCAAAATGAACCGTGGGACTTCCTGGCCGTTTATTACAACGGCGTCGATCACTTTTGTCACGGATTCATGCACTTCCATCCTCCGCGCATGGAAGGAATTCCGGAAGACAAGTTCGAGATTTACAAGGATGTGGTGAACGGAGCCTATCGTTTTCACGACATGATGCTGCAGACGTTGTTGACGCTCGCGGGGCCCGAAGTCACCGTGCTGCTGGTTTCCGATCACGGCTTTCATTCCGATCATTTAAGGCCGCGAGGCATCCCCCTGGAGCCCGCCGGTCCCGCTGTGCAGCACCGACAGTTTGGGATCGTCTGCATGAAAGGCCCTCACATCAAGCAGGACGAAAGAATCTACGGAGCGACGCTGCTGGACGTGACGCCAACGGTCCTGACTCTGTTCGGATTGCCGGTCGGTGAAGACATGGATGGACGGGTGCTAGTGCAAGCCTTCGAAGATCCACCGGAGATCGTGCGCATCTCGAGTTGGGAGAATGAACCGGGCGAATGCGGCATGCATCCAGCTGATCTAAGAATGGACCCCGCTGCCGCGCAGGCTGTGCTGCAGCGGTTTGTGGCGCTCGGTTACATTCAGCCGCCGAGCGAGGACCAGGCAAAGGCAGTCCAGGTGGCGGTGCGAGAACAGCGTTATAACCTGGCACGGGCTTATCTGGACGCGCGGCGTTACCCGGAAGCTTTACCTATTTTCGAAGAACTGACAAAGAAGTGGCCTGATCAACCGCGGTTTGTGCAGCATCTCGCGCAATGCTACCTCGCGGTGGGTAAGCGCGGCGAAGCAAAAAAGCTGCTTGAGCAATTGCTCGCTTACGAGCCGAAGCCTGCTTCTCCGTCGCGGCAGGGAATTGAAGCGGAAGCGTCGAACCACATGCCTGCTGGTCAGGACACCGACGGTGCCAATAATAATAAAGAACCTAAGCCGCGACCCTGGGCAGACCTGCTCATGGGCATCATTCACTTTGAAGAAGGAGATATGGAAGCGGCGCTGGCCTGCTTGTTGAAAGCGGAACAATCCGACCCGCACCTGCCCGATCTGCATTTGCGCATCGGTGAAACTTATCTTCGGCAAAGACGAAGCGATGACGCCGACCGCGCCTTCCAACGCGCACTTGAGATCGATGGGGATAGTCCGGACGCGCACTTAGGGCTAGCGGTGGTCCGCTTGCGACAACGCCGAAATGAGGAAGCTGCTGAACAGGCTTTGCTGGCGGTCGGCCTGCAACATTTTCTGCCGTTGGGCCACTTCTATCTCGGAGTCGCATTGGCCCGCCTCGGCCATCGTGACCGCGCTGCTCTGGCGTTCGAAACGTCTCTGACTATGCTTCCGGGACTTGTGGCAGCGCACCGTTGGCTCGCGGCTCTCTACACTCAACCTGGCGGCGATGTCGAAAAGGCAGTGAAGCACCGCGCCATCTATCTTCAGCTGAGGCGCCGAAGGCAAGAGGGAGGTTGAGTTGCCGAAGCTAAGGACTCAGAAAAATCGGGCGCGACGCTAGTTGCTTTTGGATACCGACTCTTCCCGCCGCCAGATGGAGAGTCCGGATGATCCCATCGCTAGCAGTCCGAGCGCTGCCGGTCTCGGACTCAGAGTCTTGTGAAGTACGGAATCCGCTGTAACTGTGCTGGCAACCTCGTCTGGCCCCTTGGTTTTACCCGTGATGATCGCCTTGTTGGGGATCGTCTCATAGGCGTAACCAGTAAGCGTGGCTTGGATGTGCGCAGCCTTTGACATGGTCACGTCGATTCGAGCCCAGCCGAAATGGGTCTGGCCATGGATAGTGAATTTGAGGCCGAGGTAGTGATGCTTGATGCCCCCGCTGCCAATCACGCCTGCCCAAGGCCCTTTGTAATATTCGTTACTGCTGTTGATGGCGTTGGCTTCAGCCATGATATTCCCGCCGGGAAATTTACCCTTGGGCCCGACAGAGACCCCAGCCGGAAGAGCGGAAGCATACTTGCCTTGTCCGTAAATCTGATTCCCGGCACGTGCGCCGTAAACGGCAAGTTTCGCATTGGTGCTTGCAAAGGCAGTCGCATGGCGGAAACCGGGGGTGGTGGTACACACGCCCACGCAGTGAGTTGTGCGACTGGAGATGAACTCGAAGTCATGTCTACCGTCATGATTGAGATCCAGAAAAGTCATGGGACCAATGTTCTTGTGAGCCGGCGTGTATTTGATTTTGGCCTCAGCAGGTTGGGTTAGAGCCAGCACTCCTACGCCAGCCGCACTGGCCGCGAGAGCGTACATGTTCAGATGTTGACGGACGGGCTCAGCCAGGCGGGAAGCAGTCTTCGTGGGCCTGCCAGACTGTTTCATTTAAAGATTCTCCTGTGTAGCGGCTGATTATCCGGCGGCTCAAGTGCCAAGTCAACGTGCAGGATTTTGCGCACGGAATGGAGTTTCGTCGTCGATGGAGCAGGACAGCTTATGGTGTTGAGTGTGACTTGGCCAGAATGAACGCGGCACCAATTTTGCAAAAGGACCTGACATATTGCTGACGCCGCCCCCTCTGGCTCGGTAGTGCTTGCTTGTGGGAAGGCAGACAGACCCAACTCTCCCCGAAGATCCGGTTACTTTCGTTACCCGCCCGATTACCTTCCTTCTTCAACGACGCACAGGCTCTAGCTACGATCAGAGTTCGCGTCAAGAAGCATTTGTGTGTCGAAGCCTGGAAGCTATTGGCACCTACGGCGACTGGACTAAAAGCCGCTTTCCACCGCGGTCTTTCAAACCGGCAAGAGACAAGGCCCATGCGCACTGTGCCACAAACAAACAATTCAGACCTGAGTCCCACGCTGCGTCTGGTGAGCACCCGCGCTTTGGTGCTCACCGGTGGCACCGGTGCTGCAGTTGCGCTCGCTGACAAGGGATCCATGATATGCCGGGCAAGCGTAGGGGCCAGCGTCCCCGCCTTGGGGTGCCAGCTCGACGTCACCTCTGGTTTTTCGGGAGAGTGTGTACGCATAGGCAAAGCTCTTCGCTGTGACGATTCGGAAACGGATCCCCGCGTAGACGTCGCAAGCTGTCGCCGCCTTGGAATCCGTTCCATCCTGGCAGCGCCTATTCATCGCGGCCGCGACGTGATCGGGCTGCTCGAGGTTTTCTCGACTCACCCATTTGCGTTTGACGATGGCCATCTCGTCGTTGTCGAGCGTCTGGCACAGACGGCGCTTCCCACCCTGCCGACCTTAGCGACCACGCCACCACCTAAACTGCTTGTCGAAAAAGAACCGGCGCATCGTGTTTTCCTTCGCAACCTGATCGACGTTCTGCTTCCGCCCCGGGTGGCACCGTTAAAACTGACTTCTACGCCAGCTCCGTTCTGGACCGATGTGTTCGTATCAGCCCAACTACCTTGGGAACGGTTTCTTCAATCGATATTCGTGCACGTAATCATGATCCTGGCGATAGGGAGTGCTCTTGAATTCTGGCTTGCCCAGCAGCATTCGGTGCGTCGTTTGGCCTTCAGCAAGTCGGATGTCATTTATTACTCACCCTCCGAGTATCTTCAGGCGCTCCGCGCGGAAAGAGTACCAATGTACGTGCCGAGGAGGCAGCAGTCCATCGCCAAGCAGCCTGCTATCAGGGTGCCACGTGAACGGGACCGCCGCACACCGACGGAAATCGCACCTCCCAACGTAAAAATGAAGCACGAACTGCGATTGCTCCAGCTGGTGGCCTTCAATTCGGTCTCTCCGGCCGTGCCGTTGTCGGCAACGACCCGTACACGGATGGACACGCCAGGCGCTCTCTCAGCGGTGGTGGCGCCGCCTCCGGAGATCAGTCGGATAGCAGGAACTCGAACCTCAAACGGCCTCAATCCCGCCGCGGTAATCGGGCCGCCACCCGAAGTTTCGGCCATCTCAAGTTTGCGCGCTCCAACCGTCCAGTCACCGGCGGTGATTGGCCCTCCGCCTGAAGTTGCGTCTATCTCGAGACCGCGAACGCTGACCGCGTCGTCAACAGACGTTATTGGGCCCCCGCCTGAGATCGCGTCCATCTCGAAGCCGAGAGCGCTGATCACGCCGCCGGCAGCGGTCATTGGCCCACCACCTCCGACGCAACAACTAGTTCGCCAGATTGGCGGAATCAATGCTGGCTACGTACAAGTCGTCGCGCCCGCTCCTCGCGTGTCGCTGCATCAGCAAGGTGCACTTTCGGCGATGGTCCAGGCCGGCTTGCGCGGTTCCGTAGCCTCGGTTGTGCCACCACCACCTTCGGTTAGCGGTGCCGGGACTGGGAGTCCCGGGAGGCAAGGCGCGAACACGCTGTCTGCCGCTGCCATGCAAGTTGCACTGCCCCCTGCGGTAGTCCGGAACGCCGGCGACTCCGTTGGAAATGGAAGGGGCTCGGCGATGCCAGGTGCTCGTCCGCTGTCTGCGCCAGCGTCGAGGGAGGCGATCGACGACAGTTCAGAATCTTCTGCAAGAACAAGAGAAATGAGCGTGAGCTTCGTTGGGCTGGCGTTGGCTCTTCCAAGTTCCTCCTATTTTTCAAGCCACGAGGTTTTCCTCGCAGAAGATCGGCTCAGCCGGTATCGATCCCGGCTCATAAAGCTCATCTATGAGTATCTTCCTTACCAGCCTCGACTCTCAGACTACGGCCCAAACTACCCGGCCCTGGACAACCTCCGGGTCACAAGAGATCCAACCTGCGACGAGACTCTGGTACAAGTGATGTCCTCGGTGAATATTCCGGGACAGTTGCAATCTGGTCGACTGCAAGACTTGAAGGCTGCGGACAAGCTTGAGAGATTGGAGTGCTACCGCACAACCGCCGACGACTACCGCAGAGCCCAAGCCAGCCACCGCTAAGAACGACTCCTGCGCCGGTCCCGTCTCTAGTTAGGTCTCTCGCTCGTTACCTTCGTGTGCGCCAGTTCTAAGGTTCCTGGGATTAGTTGCCGAATAGTTCTAATGCCGCATTGCAGTCGGATAGGCACTACTTTGCTGATGCCAGTATGCGCCGGACGTCAGGGCGCAAAACAGGCAAAGCCGGGCGTTGACCCCATGCTGACATCTTCGACGTGCGGAGCGGCGGCGTAATGGCGGGAACGGCCCATGTTCGCGAGATGGTGTCTGCCGGGGGAACGAGTTCCGCTCCCTTAAAGTTGCTGATCATCGATAAAGACACCCGCCTCCAGGATTCAATTTGCTCCACGGTCTCTCACGAAAAGGTGGCAGTCTTTACCGCCAGCGACGTCGAAAGTGCGTTACACCTCTTCTCCAGCCTTGCTCCACGAATCGTTATCCTTGACCTTTCTCTCGGTGGTTCATTGCTTCTGGACCGCATCATCCAAACTGATCCGGGTGTCGACATTATCGTCACTGCGGAGCAATACTCGACTGAGGCCGCTATCGCTGCGATACAGAAAGGGGCCTGTGACTTTCTAAGCAAACCTCTGGATGTCGACAAAGTGCGCGAGCGATTAGACGCCCTCGTGGCCCAAACCGAAGAGCGCCAACGCACCTTTCAGCTGGACCAGGAACTGGTGGCCGCATACCGCTTCCAGGGCATTGTCGGCAGAAGTCCTGCGATCATGCAGTTGTTCGCCAATATTCGGCGAGTCGCCCCGCACTACCAGACTGTTCTCGTGACTGGGGCCACCGGCACGGGCAAAGAACTTGCCGCCCGGGCGCTACATCAACTGAGCCCGGCCTCAGCCGGACCCTTTGTGGTCTGCAACTGTTCCGCCCTTGTCGAGACGTTGGTGGAGAGTGAATTGTTTGGCTATGTCAAAGGTGCGTTTACCGGTGCGGTGAACGACAAGACGGGAGTCTTTGAGTACGCTGATTCGGGCACGGTTTTCCTCGATGAGATAGGTGAACTCCCGCTTTCGGCACAAGCGAAGTTGCTCCGAATCCTGCAAAACCACGAAGTTCAGGCCGTGGGTTCACCCGTTGTACGCACGGTCGACGTCCGGGTAATCGCCGCTACAAATCGCGACCTCCGAAGTCTTGTGGCCAGCGGCCGGTTCAGAGAAGATCTTTATTACCGGATCTCAATGATCGAGATCAATCTGCCCGACCTTTCCGAGCGCCGCGAGGATCTACCCCTTCTTCAACGCTTCTTTGTCAGCAAGTTCGCAACTCAATATCAAAAACCCGTAACTGGCCTCACGCGCCGCGCGCAAGCTGCCCTGGCCCGGCACCCGTGGCCGGGAAACGTGCGGGAACTCGAGAACGTCATTGGCAGCGCTTGCATGATGGCTGCGGGTAATGTGATCGATGTCGCGGATTTGCCCCAGTACCTGCGCGATGTCACGTCAAGGCCAGATCGTGGCGATCCCGGATTGATTACCCTGGAAGAAGTGCAATGGCGGCACGTGAACCACGTGTTGCAGCGGGTCCACGGGAACAAGGCTCGCGCTGCAGAGATACTTGGAATTAGCCGCTGTACGGTCTACGAGATCCTGGAAAGAATGAAGAAAGCTGGCCGAAACGAGAACGGCGGAAAGGCGTCTGGGGCTCAATAAGTACCCTGCCCATGACTGCGGCCAGTTGGGGTCCGAGGCGCGTCATCAACTTCTTCCCACACTGTTCGGCTTTTGTAACTAGGTGTAATCTTCCTCGCACTTTGCCCGGAACGCTCAAATAATGAAACTACGCTGGGTGATCTGAAAGTCGGCCAAGTACGAGCGCACTTTGTCCTCTTGGATTGGCAGGGTACAGCCGGGTCCGTTAACACCGCACGGGTGTACGCGGGGCGCGAAGCGTTTCGCGTTCTGGATTCTGCTCCCTCTAGTTTTCCCTGTCCACGCATTTGCCTTTGAGCCTTCCCTTACTGCCACCACTCTCCCCGGACGCGTTATTTTGCGCACCAGTATTCTGTGGATAGTCTTCATCGGCCTGATATTGGTTGGCATCGCACTCCAGGTCCGCAAGTGGCAGGTCACCGCAAGCAAGCTGCAGAAGGCAAATGACAACTTGGAACAGAGATTCAGGGAACGCACGCAACAGCTTGAGGCCGTAAACCGTGCCCTGTCCAACGAGGTTGCCGAGCGAAGGATCGCGGAAGAATCACTGGAAGAGCAACGTGAGTTCCTCCGCCTGGTCATCGACACCGCCCCCAATCTCATCTTCGTAAAGAACTCCGACGGCGAATTTGTCCTGGCGAACCGGGCCACAGCAGAAGTTTACGGAATGACTGCGGAAGACCTGATTGGCAGAAAGGACTCCGATCTCAACAATAATCGGGAGGATGTCGAGCGGTCCCGGCGGGATGATCAGGAGGTCATCGCTCTCAAAAAGGCGAAGCTCATACCCGAAGAGCCCGTCACAGATTCACGCACCGGACACATTCGTTGGTTTCAGACGCACAAGGTTCCCTTCCAGACGAAGGATAAGGTGCGGACCCAACTCCTGGCGGTATCCACTGATATCAGCGAAAGAAAACTTGCCGAGCAAGAGTTCAAATCCATCCACCAACAGCTGCTCCAGGCACAAAAGGTGGAGGCAGTAAGCCAGTTGGCGGGTGGTATAGCTCACGACTTCAACAATCTCTTGATGCTGATCAGCACGCACGCCGAGTTGATCAGGGACCACGTGTGCGACAGGCAGAAGGTTTCCGACTACGCCGGTCATATCTATGAGACGGTGAGAAATGCGGCGTCCATTGCTAAACGGCTACTGGCATTCAGTCGAAAACAGCCGCAACAACTGAAGATTCTGAATCTGAACGTCATCGTGTCTGAATTTTGCAAGCTGTTGCCCCAGTTCCTGGGCGAGGATATCGAGCTGTTAGTGGTGCCGGAGGCAGAATCGGGATTGGTATTAGCCGATTCTGGACAGCTGGAGCAGGTCATCATGAACCTGGTGGTGAACGCGCGTGACGCAATCAACGGAAAAGGGCAGCTTACCGTTGAAACCAAAGAAATGGAGCTTGGTGATGAGGATACCCGCTTTCATCGCGCTCACATACCCCACGGGCGCTATGTCATGTTGGCGGTAAGCGATACGGGATGCGGCATGGATGCTCAGACCCAATCACGGCTTTTTGAGCCCTTTTTCACTACCAAGCAGGTAGGCAAAGGAACCGGATTGGGCCTCGCCACGGTCTACGGGATCGTGAAGCAGCATCGGGGATTTGTCTGGGTCTACAGTGAACTGGGCAAGGGGAGCACGTTCAAGGTCTATTTGCCGCGAACCAGCGGTCACATCACTCCCGAATCTCCTGCCTCTGTGCCCAAGAACGCTGCAGGCAAGGGTGAGACAATTTTGCTTGTTGAAGACGATGATCCTCTGCGGGAAGTCGTCGGCGAATACTTGAAATCGCGAGGTTATAACGTTTTGCCCGCGGGTGACGGTTCGACGGCCACAGAGATTGCCGCCAGGCATAATGTGCCAATCGATGTGTTGTTGACAGATATCGACATGGCGGGCAAGACGGGGCACGATGTCGCGAAACTGGTGTCTGCTACGCACCCAAGAGTCAAAATAATCTATATGTCAGGGTACACCGAACGCGCACTGAACCTCGAATGCGGTCCCGACTCGGCGGCTGTGTATCTGGAGAAGCCCCTGCGGCTGGGGACCCTGGCTCAGAAAATTAGTGACATCCTCAATCGGCCGGACCATCAAGCCAGACCCCCAGCGTGATGACGAAATCTCGCACTCAAAGCTCGACCCGGAATCCAAGGTAATCGTCCAACTGTCCTTGGCACTCCCCATGCATACCAAGTGGGCAGAAGTTGCCCGTATCTCATGCTCTTCTAATTCACGATTCGGTCAGGATCTGGCATGAACAGGGTTCTCCATCAGGAAGAAATTGATGCCATGGTGCATGCCACCCGTGGAGCGAGCGACAATGCGACGACGGATCAGCGCACGATCAGGCCTTGTACCTTCCGCCAATCCGGACAGCTTGCGGGTGAACAGGTTCGCGCGATCGGGGGGCTGCTGGAGCCATTCGCACGAAATCTGGCTCAGTCATTAGGCGCCTACCTGAGCGTTCCGTTCGAAGTAAAACTGGCTTCCGTCGAACAGCTTGCTTATGGAGAGTTTCTGGAGCGAGTCCCTGAAGTCACCTATATGGTGTCCTTCCTTGTTTCACCCATCAACACCGCGGCAGCAATGCAGATCGACAACTCTCTGGTCTTCCCGTTGATCGACATTCTGCTGGGTGGTACTGGCGAATGTCAGGAGTTGGCAAGAGAAGTCAGTGAAATCGAGGAACAGATCATGGAGGACGTAGCCAAGAACATATGTCGAGAACTTGCTGCCGTATTTGTGCCCCTCGAAACCAAACTCCAGTTAGAAGGGCGTGAGTCACCCGCCCAGATACAGAGATTTTTGGCCCCACCAGAAAAGACCCTATGTGTGAGTTTCGAAATCAAGCTCGCCAATAAGCAGGGAATGTTGAATCTTATATTTCCGGTAGCGGTTTCAAACCCCCTACTCCGGAAGTTGTGCTCGGCAGTACCGTCCTCGGTAACTCGGGTCACTACGCGCTCGACCTGCCGGCTGAAAGAAAGAATGCTGGAGTGTTCATTTCCTGCCGCGCTCGATCTGACTTCCATCGAACTTTCCATTCAAGAGTTGCTCGCTCTCTCCCCAGGAAAGGTGTTCAGTCTTGCTGTTCCCGCAAAAAAACCGGCATCCCTGGTAGTGGCAGGTCGAGAAGTATTTGAGGCGACACCGGTGCGGCATGCACGTCAGCGAGCCGCCCAGATTCGTGAGCGACTAATCGTATCGGAAGAAGAAAAGAGGCCGTAGTATGCCGCCCATTGCGCCCCATACACCGTTGCACGCTTTTGTCGATTCCATTCGTCAGGCCGCGAGCGAAGTGTTCTCGCAGGCGTTTTCATCATCCTGGAGCGCCGAAATAAGTTCCGACGATTCCGGTCAGCCCACAGATGCATCACACGTGTGTTTCTCGTTGATGGCGTCTGGGAGCCTTCAAGGAACCGTCGCTCTCCATATAAAGATCGCCGATGCCCTAATGCTCTCGCAGAAACTTCTAGCGGAGCCTGTCGAGGCGACTGCAGAGCTGGATAGCAGGCGGAAGGAGGCAGTCGAGGGACTGCTTCGCCAGGTGGCGGGCGTAGCTGCCACCGCCATGAAAAGTCCGTTCGGAGAGGTGCAGCTGCAGGTCACCATGACCACGGTTCCCGCATGGCCGGGAGTCACCGTCGTTTTCTTGGTTTCCGAAGCTTCCGCTGCGAAATTGCCAGTTGAACTCCGGCTCAGCGCGGACCTGCTCGCATGCGTATCTTCCTTCGAGGTGAATCCTGGGGTGGATGACGCACCCGTCAAGCGGGAGAATCAAGGCCCTGCAGGCCCTGGCAGCCTTAGCCGTCTGCTGGGCGTCAATCTCAATCTTTCCCTCCGGTTTGGACAGCGTTCCTTGACTTTACGCGAGATACTCGATCTCAACTCAGGCGCGGTTATCGAACTCGACCGGCAGGTGCAGGAACCCGCCGACCTGCTCCTCGGCGAGAGGCTGATCGCCAGGGGCGAAGTCATCATTATCGACGGAAACTATGGCATTCGTGTTACCGAAGTGGTGGGCGCTTGACACCAAGATCGGCTGTTAACTTTTGCGTCCAGACCGAACTGCCAATTGCGACAAAGCGAACCCTATTCCTGTGGTTAGTACTTTCATGACACTCTGCTACTCATGACGCCGCAATAGTGGAGACTCGCGTCTCGGAGAGATCAGTGAGGTGTTGAATTGACTAGCTGGGAATCAATACCCGGGCGGCCGAGTTGCAAGCTACGGGAGTTCTGCTCTGCCTGCGGATTGCGCGTGACCACGACAACATCGACGCGGCGGTTGGTTTTCCGACCTTCCTCGGTGTCGTTCTTGGCGAGCGGCCGATATTGCGAGTATCCTGCTGCCGAGACCTGCCCAGGATTGAATCCGTAGTCTTCCACCAGCAATGCAACCACCTCGGTGGCTCGCGCCGTGGACAATTCCCAGTTCGATTTGAAGCGGGGTGTATGGATGGGAACATTGTCAGTGTGCCCCTCCACACGGATTTGGAAGCCAGCTTTGTTGAGAGCTTTGGCGATGCGCTCGAGAGTCGACTTGCCTCCCGATAGCAGGGTTGCGTCGCCGCTGTTAAAGAAGCCTATTTCACGCAGGCTGACCACGAGACCCTCGGGCGTTACCCTCATTTCTATCTCATGATTCTTGATCTCTTCGCCGAGCGCCTCTTCGAGCTCACGCCTCAGCTCTTCGAGGTTCGGCCCGGATCCTCCCCCAGCCCCCTCTTTGCTCATTTTGGGCACCAGATTCGACAGGTCTGGCGCCGTTGCACTCTCATTGTTGCTGGGAGGAGCTGCTGCTTCCGCCCACATAATGGGTCCAGGCGCGGAACCGGAGAATACTCCAAGCTCCTGGAATGCGCCTTCGATGGCTGCGGATACTCGTGCCGCCTTCTTATGATCCTGCTGCGATGATGCGTACAGCACTACAAAGAAGGCGAACAACAGCGTGATGAAATCCGCATACGAAACCAGCCACCGCTCATGATTGGCGTGCTCATGTCGCTTCTTTCGTCGACTCATGCAGGATCGGGCTCCGCGTGCTTTTGATCCTCGAGATAGCCCAGCAGCTTGGTCTCGAGCATTCTGGGATTCATACCCTCCAGAATCGAGATGACTCCTTCGAGCGTCATCTCGCGCAGGATTTGTTCTTCACGAGACTTGATTTTGAGTTTGCCCGATGACGGGAGAAAAAACAGGTTGGCCGCCCCGACGCCATAGATCGTCGCCACAAACGCCACGGCGATTCCTTTCCCAACCTCGTCAATATTTTCCAGGTGCTGCATAACCTGGATGAGTCCGAGAACCGCACCGATGATGCCGATGGTCGGTGAGAACCCGCCGGCCGATTCGAATACCTGGGCGACCTTCTCGGAACGCTCAGCTTCGTTGTCGAGCTCCAGTTCCATCATCTTTCGCAGTTCCTGCGGTTCCGTCCCATCGACCGCCAGCATCAGGGTCTTTTTCAAAAAAGGATCGCTGATGTTCTTGAGCTCGGCGTCAAGTGACACGATCCCGTCCTTCCGGGCTCGCTGTGCATAGCCGACCATGTCCTTTACAAGCGTCGTGGGATCCTGGCGCCGATCGAGAAATACATGGGCAAGGCGCTTGAAGGCTTTCAATACGATGGGCATCGGGAATTGCACCATGACAGCACCCAGCGTTCCGCCAAAAACGATCATGGCCGCGGTCGGCTGCAGGATCTGGGCGAGCTTGCCGCCTTCGATCAGAAGCCCGGCCAGGATCCCGGCCATCGCAAGGAACAATCCAACAATCGTGCTTTTATCCACGGTGCGTGTCCTCTGAGCGTGAGTGCAGCGGCGCTCGCTGTAAGGACCTGTTCGTGGCGGCTACGACATTGGGGTCATTTCCCGCGCAGGCGGTTCCGGCGAGAACGGCCCGCCGAAATTCGATCATTCTTTCTATGACTTGGTCCGTCGTCTCGCGGACCACTACCTTTTCCCCAGTGATCAAGGTAAGAACGGTGTCGGGAGCGTTCTCTACAAACTTGATTAGATCCGAATTAACCGCAAGTGGCTGGCTGTTCAGTCGGGTCAGTCGTATCACGGGGTGCCTTCCGAGCGGCGCGCGTGCAGGTCAGCGCGCTATGCCCGACCAGTTATCGGCAGTACTGTCCGGATTCTAAAGGGTCATTGTCCTTAAGATATTCAGGTCGCCATTACCAAGGTTATGTTCCCGGCTGAAGATCAAGCCGCAAGTGCCGATAAGTAGTCCGGTCACAACTAAACCACCTGCTCGAAATGGCGGGCACTCAACCTTGAGCAACGCTAGAAACGGCCGCGACTGTCGGCAGGCGGAACAAACTAAGGAGAATTAGAAAATGTCACTTAGCATCCTGAACAACATTCCGTCCCTGATGGCAGAGAACGCCTTGAACTCCACATCGGCGTCTCTGAGCCAGACACTGCAGCAGCTGTCCACCGGGTCACGGATTAACTCTGGTGCCGATGACGCCGCCGGCTTGGCCATCGCGAATGGCTTGCAAGCCAACATCACCGCACTCACCCAGTCTGCGCGTAACGCGACGGACGGCGTTGGTTCACTCCAAGTTGCCGACGGCGCGCTGTCGCAGATCACCAACTTGCTGAACCGCGCTGTTACCCTGGCGACGGAAGCCGCTACCGGCACCGTGTCCAACTCGCAGCGTTCGTCTCTGGACGCTGAGTATCAGCAGATCCAGGCGGAAATCACTCAGATCGGTTCGAACACCAACTACAACGGCACACCGGTGTTCAACAGTTCTCTCTCCATCTTCCTGAGCGACTCCGTTACCAACAGCCCCATCAGCGCTTCCACCAGCGCCGTTTCGGCTGCAGGTCTTCTGGGCGGAAACGCTACTGCGACGCTGGCCTTCAGCGCCGTGCCGGCAAATAACGACACCGTAGTAGTCGGCGGCACGACCTACACGTTCAAAACCGCTCTCTCCACCGGTCCTCAGGTAGCCAATCAGATCC
>Ga0209698_10002713_pt1 | contig 19938 bp, 12 predicted proteins | sample LitLauG_LLR_2012_FD_187203 | JGI IMG/M metagenome (GOLD analysis project Ga0209698, IMG submission 187203) | Freshwater sediment microbial communities from Pennsylvania, USA - Little Laurel Run_MetaG_LLR_2012 (SPAdes) (version 2) | ecosystem: Environmental > Aquatic > Freshwater > Creek >...
TCGAACCCTCGCGGCTTTCGGGCTCCGGCTTGAGAACTTGGAGCATCCAGGGGAAACCACCCAATCCTATTCGGTAAGAATCTCTCCGTCTGTTCCAAATCGCTCACATTTGAAGAGAGGCGGACAGACATCGATCAGAATTTTCCTGATGAGCCTGAGATGCAGGCGAGTGGGGTCAATTGGTATCCGTTGCTGTCGCGCATGTTGGGGCAGACAGTCGTGGTACCGGCGATTACGGTCGGATTCATGGGCGATTCGTAAGTTAAGAGAGTCGGCTTGTCGGAAGCTCTGCTAACGATTGTGGCCCGCTCAATGCAACCCCTAAGTTGTGAGAGGGCAAGCGGACGTGCCGAAGAAATGGAAAAGCAGTGACTTGCGGTATCGTAGCAGCTGGGTGTTTTTCTCGATCCGTCTCGGCGAATCTATGGGATACTGTTGGCCGCCATGTAGTGCATGTAGTTGTTTGTAAGACTCCAGAAAGAAAAGCATTTTCGTACAATAAGCGTACTTTTAGCCCTTGTGGCAGTTCCTAAGAATCAATAATTTACGTCCTGTCAACACCCCGAATAGTCCGACCCCGCCGCCTCGATAACCTTTTGTTTTCATATATTTATGAGGACATTGCGGACTAACAATTCTCGTTTTCTTTCCAGAGTTACTTTTGGGGCGTGGGTTCCTGTTTTGCAGCACCGATTGATCCAATTATCCGACGATTGGCAACTCTGCTCGTGCGCCCGGCGGCAGATGCTCAGGGTGGCTTTTGTCCCGTGCACTTGGCAGCTATCTAGGCCCCTTAGCCTTTGTGATTTCGATTCCAGTTCGCAACTATCCGGAGAACACGCGTGCATCCGAATTTCGTTCAGTAGCTCAAGCAGGTCCGCGAACTGCTTGAGCTTCGCGGTTTTTGGGGGGAACGACATCCTGATCAAGGTGCACAAAGTTTTCGTGAGGACTGGCCCGCCGTTTTGTTCACGACCTTATGTACTGCCCACTCTCTACGACATCGTCGGAGCTGCCACTTCCAGAAAGACCCCGAGCTTCGCGGTTGCGGTTGAGAGTTGCTGTGCCCGACGCAACTTCTCGGCCTGCCGCCGCATCTGCTCGAGGTTGCATGCGGTCCACGCCGCTTGCCAAGCTGTCCTGCAAGGAGAAATTCTTCGAATGCTTGGTATGCCCCGAAGTGCAGAAGCCATCGAGAGGATCCAGAGTTCCGGATTATCAACCGGTTGCGGCTTTTCTGTGTGGGCTGCTACGTTCTCTGCATGGGTTCGGTCTTCGTGGTTCCCGTCCTAACTCCGCACGGCCACCTCACCTTGATCGAGGATCGCGACGCATCGGCTCTTGAGCCCGAGCTTGCGCGACGTCTTCGAAATGCCTTCGCGCGCGGATCGGGCCATGGTCTTCTGCAACTCGGAGCAAGTGAAGTCGGAGTCCCACTTCCCCCCGTATTCTCCTATTGGCGAGAATTCGGCGCGTGCTACGTGACGGCCCTCTGCACTTTGCCGGAGGATGGAGCCCGGTCTACAAAGACGCCTATTCCATCTCCGCCCGATGCGGAACTGGCTTGGTTGGCTCTCGCTGCGCCCCCGATGACTGGGGCGGAGTACCTGACGGCAACCGTTCTTCAGTCTCTCTGGCAAGAACTGGACAGCGCTTTCCGGCTGGAATTGTCCGAATCGAAGTGCGGCGTTCAGGATTTTTTGAAGCGTCGCAACGCGGCGTGGAACCTCGTCGGCCGCGTACACTTCAACCTCGCCGAGAACCGCAAGGACGACGCGGCCCCCTTCGCTTTTCTCGCGACGTATACCACTCGGCTGTCGGCCCACGCCAAGGCTCAACATCTTCCGCTGGGGCAGGCTCTGCGCGAGTACGCGGGCGCGACCAACAAGGATCGCCTGCTGTCGCTGCTTCTCCCCGTGCAGCGGGCCTCGGAAAGCTGCCCGTGGCTGAAAGCCATGGTCGATGCGGGCGAGATCTTTCACCCCTTGCGGTGGAAGCCGTCCGAGGCCATGCAGCTTCTGCGCGATGTTCCGCAACTGGAGAGTGCGGGCGTCGTGGTGCGAATGCCAGCGACGTGGCAGGCCAACCGGCCTCCGCGCCCGCAGGTGACAGCGAAAATTGGCGGCAAAGTGCAGTCGGGAGTGGGCCATGATGCGCTGCTCGATTTCCGCATGGACGTTACGCTCGACGGGGAACCACTCACCGATGCCGAGGTCCGCGAGTTGTTGGCCAAGTCGGATGGGCTGGCGCTGGTACGAGGGCGCTGGGTGGAAGTGGACCGAGAGCGGCTGAGCCGAATGATGGAATATTTCGGCCAGGTCGAACGGACCGCCAGCGAAAATGGCCTCAGTCTTCGCGACGCCATGCGCATGATCGCCGGGGCCGATGTGCCTCCGAACGGCGATGCGGCCACGAGCGCAGCGGAATGGGCGCAGGTCGTCGCGGGTCCGTGGCTCGCGGATACACTCAAGGGATTGCGCAGTCCGGAGGGATTGCGTGGCATCGATCCCGGCACGGCTCTGAACGGCACGCTGCGTCCCTATCAGCAGGTGGGCGTGCGCTGGCTTTACTTACTCGCCAAGCTCGGGCTCGGTGCCTGCCTCGCCGACGATATGGGGTTGGGCAAGACCATTCAAATCCTCTCGCTGTTGCTGGTGCTGCGGCAGCAGAACGGCGGCGAGCGGCAACCGAGTGCAGGGCAACCCAGTCTTCTGGTTGCGCCCGCTTCCCTTCTCGCCAATTGGGCATCGGAGATGAAGCGGTTCGCGCCGAGTTTGAAGGCGATCATCGCGCATCCATCGGCGCTACCCGCAGCCGAACTCATGACGCTCGCGCCCGGGCGTCTGCAGGATGTGGACCTGGTGATTACAAGTTACGGCTCGTTGCTGCGCATTCCATGGATTGCGGAAGCCTCCTGGCGCTTGGTGGTCGTCGATGAAGCGCAAGCCATTAAGAATCCGGACGCCAAGCAAACCCGGATCGCCAAGAAGCTAAAGGCGCAAGCGAAGTTTGCGCTTACTGGCACGCCCGTAGAGAACCGGATTGGCGACCTCTGGTCCATCTTTGATTTTATCAATCCGGGACTGCTCGGATCGTCGAAGGAGTTTTCAAACTTCGTGAAGCGTCTGGAGGATCGGCCCCACAATCCATACGCTCCCTTGCGCGAACTGGTGCGTCCATACATTTTGCGGCGGCTGAAAACCGACAAGACGGTGATCTCGGATTTGCCGGACAAGACCGAGGTCAAGGCATTCTGCCAGCTCAGCCGGAAGCAGGCCGCGCTCTACAAACAGGCGGTGGAAGAACTAGCGGAGGCGCTCGATGAAGCCGAGGGCATCCGCCGCAAAGGGTTAGTACTGTCGTTTCTGATGCGGTTCAAGCAGATTTGCAATCATCCGTCGCAGTGGCTGGGCGACGGCGCTTGGGGCGAAGAGGACAGCGGCAAGTGGGCGCGTTTGCGCGACATCGTCGAAGTTATCACGGCTAAACAAGAGAAGGTTCTCGTCTTCACGCAGTTTCGGGAGATGACCGCTCCGCTGGCGGCGTTTCTGGGATCGATATTCGGACGCGCCGGACTGGTGCTTCACGGCGAAACCGAAGTGAAGAGACGCAAAGACTTGGTGCGGCGGTTTCAAGAGGACGAAGCTGTGCCTTTCTTCGTGCTTTCGCTCAAAGCTGGCGGCGCGGGCCTCAACCTCACGGCTGCATCCCATGTGGTGCACTTCGACCGCTGGTGGAACCCGGCGGTTGAGAACCAAGCCACGGATCGCGCGTTTCGTATTGGACAGAACAAGAACGTGCTGGTGCACAAGTTCGTCTGCCGGGGGACGGTCGAGGAAAAGATCGACCAAATGATCGAATCGAAGCGGCAACTCTCGCAGGACTTGATCGAGGGCGGCGCGGAGCTGCTGCTGACGGAGTTGAAGAACGAAGAATTGCTAAAGTTGGTGGCGCTGGACCTCAATACGGCGCTTCCGGAGGCTTGATCCATGTACGGCGGTTGGGGGTGGAGGCCCTATGTGTCGGCAGCGGAGCGGCGGCTGAAAGCCGCACGCGAAATGGACAAGCGCAGAAAGAAAGGTCTCGTCGTTTCGCCAGTGACGATTCAAGGCCGGACGATCGTCAAGACCTTCTGGGGCAAGGCGTGGTGCGACAACCTCGAACGCTACAGCGATTTTGCCAACCGCTTGCCTCGCGGACGGACTTACGTGCGCAATGGTTCGGTGATCGATCTTCACATTGCTTCCGGTGAGATCAAGGCGCTGGTCAGCGGTTCGGAGATTTATAAGGTAGCGGTGAAAGTCGCTCCGGTTACGAAGGCGCGCTGGCGGTCCATTTGCAAGGACTGCGCGGGCGCGATTGATTCTTTGATTGAGCTTCTGCAAGGGCGCCTGTCCGCGGGCGTCATGGAACGTATCTGCCAGCAGAATGCCGGCCTGTTTCCATCGCCGAAAGAGATTCAGCTCTCGTGCAGTTGCCCGGACTGGGCCGAGATGTGCAAGCATGTCGCGGCGGTTCTTTACGGCATCGGCGCCCGTTTAGACCAACAACCGGAACTCCTTTTCCGGCTCCATGGGGTCGACGAAAAAGAGTTGATCGCCCACGCCGACGCCGCGCTTCCGCTGGCCAAGAAGGGACCGGCCGCAGCCAAGGTCCTTGGCGCCGAGGACCTTTCTGAACTTTTTGGATTGGATATCGCTGCGAGCTCCACCGCTAGACGCGGGCCTTCCGTAGCCTCGTCCAAGGCACAGCGCCCGAAGCCAAAGAGCCGAAACAGGAAAACAACGCGGCCCGCGAAAAAAAGGCACCGCCCTTCGTGAAGGATGGAATAGCTCATTAGTCGGGGCGGTTCGCCTACAGAAAGAACTCCAAACGCGATGACTCGGAACCAACAGTCCGTGAGGGTGACGAAGTTCTTGTCGACGACTTGGAACACGAAACGCGACACCGGAACAGCAAACCCGTCAGCGCGATTCTACTCACGCAAAGGAACAAACTGCCTTAGCGGGGCTGCCTCATCAGACCTGATTCAGACCCAAGCGCTATTTTCCGGTGACCGCGTCGAGCCCTTGAAGCATCAGAGTGATCTCGGGATTGGCCATGAAGTTCTTCCACACCAAACCCGTGCGGTGGTTCTCAATCATCACTACGATTGGAGCCTGGTTCAGGCCCATGTATATCGGCGAAATCCAGTTCTGTCCTGGGTTGTAGGCATCACGCGGGCCATAAATATCCCAGAGTTGGGCACCCAAGTCGCGGTAATAGTGCGTGAATGCCGCCATCGAAGCTTCCGGTGTATACGGAAAAGAAGCGAGGGCACCCGTCGGAGTCAGCGTGCCATGATCGCTATTCCCGTCGGGCGCGTGAGGCACATAGCCTTCAGGGCCATCGCTTGCAGTAAGACCCCAAGCGTCAGGCCCGTATCCTTTGAAGTGTTTGGGGTTGGCGATGCAGTAAGCGCGATTGATGAGCGCGATGTTGCGGTTGTTCTCGAAATACGAAGACGTAAAACGGTCGTGCAGAGTATGCGGATCGAAGCCGAAGTAGGAATAGTGCGTGAAGAACAGCGGGCCTCCGCTGCCAACGCCTACGTCGAGCTTGATCCCGTAGTAGGTGTGCCCGTTGCCGTAGTGATTTCCGTCCGTGCTGCCCGACCAGCCTTCACGGTAGCTGATCGCGCCCTGCGACTGTCCTGCCCATCCAGAGTAGTACATCTCGGGACTAACGCTGTGCTTTGGCGACGACATCGCCAGCAGATATGTAATCATCACCTCGTTGAATCCGATGAGGGGGTGTCGGATCTGCCAGCCCCATTCGGCGGACCAGTGCCAGTAGATGAAGTCGCCGGGTTGTAGTCCCCGATACCAGTTCCATTCCACTGTCTCCCAGAGTTGGGAGATCCGCCGGTAAAGATCGGCCTCAGCCTCGCTGTGACCACGGAAATACTGGCGCGCGGCAAGCAACCCTTCCATCAGGAACGAAGTTTCGACGAGATCGCCGCCGTTGTCGAACGTGCCAAACACTGGCATCGTCTTGCCGGTGCTGCCGTCCATATAATGCGACCACGCGCCGTGGTACCGCTGTGCATGTTCGAGAAAGGTGACGATCTTTGTAAGGCGTTCAATTCCCTGAGCTCGCGTGATGAAACCGCGGTCCACGCCGACGATCAGAGCGGCAATGCCCATGCCACTTGCGCCAGTCGCAATGATCCGATCGTCTCCAGGAATGCTTTCCCGGGTCATCCCCGACTGTGGATCGGCCCCTTCCCAGTAGTAGTGGAAGCAGGCTTCCTGGAGCATCGTCAGCAGTTCATCGTCGCTGAATTCGCGCGTCGAGGCGCTGGATGCCTTCGAGATGGACGACGTTCGATATTGCCAGTCGGAGGCAGCCACTTTGTATTGCGCCGTGACCCCCGACTTTCCGAGAAAGTCCACGTAACGATTCGTGCCCGGAAGTTGGATGCCCACCGGTTCGAAGTTCGTGCCATCGAGCGAGCGATAGATCACGTAACGACCCAGCAGGGGACTGTTTACCGGATCCCATCGCACTTCCACATGCCGGTCGTAGCCGATGGCGCGGACGTTGCCAGGAGCAGGCAGAGAAGGCGCATCGCCCACAGGCGGGTCGTCACCGACCCGGATTTCATCGATGATCAGAGTGTGGCGCACGCCGTCGCCGCGTCCCTGATGAAAAATAACGTTTCGCAAATACTCCGAACGAAATTCGTAAATCGAGCCGGTACGAAAATCAGACAGCGGAATTCGCACCTGCGTCCACGTTCCAGCCGGAACGTCTCCGGCAATTTTTCCCAGCCGCAGAGGCTCGCTAAACGCGCTAGGGAATTCGGCGACCTGGAGTCCCTCTGACGTGCTGGAGAGCACGAGCATCGGAAGATCGTCCGCCGCAATCGCCTCCGGGGCAAAACACCAGAAGTAGAGATTGTGCCCTTTAAGCTCGGGGAAGCGATTGCGGAAGCCGACTACCCGGACTTCCCCTTCCCAACCTCCTCCCGGCTGCGACTGCCACTGCAGGCGGAGCGCATTCGGCGGCGTCAGGAACGTCTTCGTCTCGACCGGGAGGCGACGGTCTTTCAACTCCAGAAAACTCAACCCATTGACCGTGCCCTGGCTGTAGAAGTAAGCGTCGGGAGTGATGCTGTTGTCGAATACCACGTGGCGATAATATTCTGTGCTGCCCCACGCGACCGCGGTGAACCAAACCACCCCAAGCGAAAAACCAAGAAGATTCGCCGCGGCAGAGAGAGTGCGCCTGCAGAATTTCATCGACCTCTGTCCTTCGAACCTTCTCGTGCCCTTGCGGCGCGACTGTCAAACCACGTCAAACTCTACCTTTGTGGCTCGCCAGGAGTATAGACCGTCGCGGATCTCTTCAGCGCACGCGCCCCGCTCCGCCTCTGACATCGCAGGGGCCAAAAGCTTTCCAATCTTTCATGCGCGTGTGTGAACACCTTTCTTGAAATTGTCCAGCATGTGATCACAATTGCGCATAGCAAACGCGACGATTGGCATCGTGGTGGTCTTGTCGGTGCAGTTCGGGAAAATGCTTGCGTCACAGATATAGAGATTTGGGACGTCGTGCGTTTGCGCCCACTTGTTCGTAACGGACGTCTTGGGATCAATTCCAAATCTGCAGACGCCAGTTTCGTGCAAACTGGTTCCGGGACGGTTGGGTTCGTCGTCCATCCCCCACATCTCTCCTCCCATCGCCTTGAAGAGATCGACCATCACTTGCTTCGAGTGCTGCCACATAAGAAGTTCGTTGTCGCCCCACTGAAAATGAAATCGAAGCAGGGGAATTCCAAAGATGTCTTTCTTGTCCGGGTCAATATCAACGTAGTTGGTCGGACTGGGAAGAGATGGCGCTTGAATCAGGGCACCGATCGGAGTTGGGTAGTAGCGCTTGATGTCGCGTTTGTACTGCGAACCAAACCCTTCGATCTGCCCGTAATATCCAGGAAACTCTCCGCAACCGCCCCCGATATAAAGTGAGTAGCCTCGAATGAACTTTTCTTCCCTTGGATTTTTCAGATTCTGCCATCGAGGCGCCCAAGCTACCGTTGAGTCGGCGATATTGTCGGGACTGGCAGCCTGACCGAGAAGGTGCGGCAAGTATCCGTAGCCGGGGCCACCGTACAAGTGATCGCATAAGTTTCGGCCGAGCTGTCCGCTGGAATTTGCAATGCCGGTGGGCCAGTGCTGGGACTTCGAATTCAACATGATGTGCGCCGTCTCCACGCAAGACGCGGCCAGCACCACCACCTTGGCATAAACTTCCACTTCTGTTCGCGATATCCGATCGATGTACGCAACTCCTTTCGCCAAGCCATTCTCGTCAGTAATTACACAGCGTACGAGCGCATTGGTGAGAAGCGTGAGGTTCCTGGTGGCTTCGGCCTCCGGAATCGTGAACCACGTGGGAGAGAAAAAAGATCCCACATCGCACCCGCGGCTGCAGTTCCCGCAGTAGTGACAGGCGGGATGATTGTTGTGTTCCACCGTTAGTTGGGCGCAACGGTCGGGCAAATAAGGAACACCAATCTTTTCGGCACCCTTCTGGATGATGTAATCGATGCAGCGCCAAGGCATGGGCGGCAAATACTCGCCATCGGGATTGCTGGGCCGATTCTGAATCGTGCTGGCCACTCCCATATATCGTTCGGCCTTCGAAAACCAAGGCGAAATTTCGGCATAGTCAATTGGCCAGTTTTCGCCGAACCCGTCGAGATCTGCGGCTTTGAAATCGATATCGCCGAAGCGCGCGGAGGAGCGTCCCCAAAAATTGGCCTTGCCCCCGGTCGCTTTGCATCGCTTCCAGTACCAGTCCGTGCCTGGCGAGTTTGAATACGCCACGTCGTGCTCGAAAAGATCCCTGCCCTCGCTGTATTCGGATTCTTCCACGGAATAAGGCTCCTGGTGCGCCTTGCCGTCCAGTCGCAGAGGATCGCCGTAACCGCGATACTTAAGGTCATAGACTTGCCGGTGCAGCCGAAAGTCCTCCGCAGGGTCGGTGCGCGGCCCCGAGTTGATGGCGCACACATGCAAACCTGCTTCACACAGAATCTTCATGGCGATGCCGCCACCGGCGCCGGTTCCCACCACAATCGCGTCGTACACTTTCGTAGCCAATGACCTAAACCATCCCTAGCTCTTTGCGGTTTCAGCAGACGCCCTTGAACTCGCCGGCTCACGAAGGTTGGCGTGTTCGGGATCGTCAGGGTGCGGACAAGCCGGCATCTTCGGCCATACCGACCGAAGCCCGGGATAGCCCAGGCTCTTTAATCCAATTTTCGTTGTGTAGTAGCCGACAACCGTGTAGTCGCGGAGCATCTGAAAAAATGCGCGTCCACTTGCCGTAGTGGGTTTGAATTTTGCTTTGTAGGCAAGTTCCTCCAGCAAAGCGTTTTGCTGTTCGGAAGTGCAGTCCATAAACTCCCGCTCGAATTCCGAGTGGCTGCGTGCGTTCATCCAACCCAGCCCCGCGAGGAAGCGTTCTTGCGCGTCATTTCCGATTTCAATCGTGTCCTGGGTCGAGCGAATATCTCTTGATGTGCTCACCGGGACGCGATTTGCGACCATGAAGTCAATAAACTCAGCCACCCCTGCGCGTTTGGCCCCGGGGGTGTCATCTTCCGGAATGATCATCTCGGCAAGGTGCTCCACCATCTTGAAGTGCTGCGGCGAGAAAAATAGCGGTCTGTAGGCGTTTGGAGAGGTGTGCTGCGCCGTAAGCGCGTCGTGGCTATGAGCGCAGGCGAAGGCCCATTGTTGGAACCCGGGAAAAGTAGCCGCAACGGACGCGATTCCGATGTAACGGAGAATTTCCCGGCGTTCTACCCCCTGCCCGCCCAATTGCACTCTCCTACGCTGAAATCGCTCTCTGATAGCGGTTACATAGAACTGCGTTTTTAGCACCGCCCGAAATCTGCTGTCAAGCACCAAAACCTGATGCAGCCTTCCCTGATCAAGTGGACGCTCGCTTTCACCCGTGCTAGAGATCATGAAATCAGTGCCCTAACCAGGTCAGACAATGGAGCCATGAATGGGTTACTTCACAACCGACGAAAGTTTCATCTCTATGGCATGGCAATTTGTTTGTTCGCCGTGGCCATTGCCGATTGCCTGTCTGCTCAATCATTGAGGCGCGCTTGGTTTAATGGAAAGGACCGCGACAGCCGGCAGCAAGTCGGTCCTGGCTCGCTTGTCGTGCAAGATGGAACGAGGAAGACAGAGGGTGGAATGGGCATGCTTTGGTATGCTCGCGAAAAGATTAGCTATGAACGGATTTTCGGGGTTCGTCGCCGCGCCGGCGCGGTGGAACTGCGCACGACAAGATCGGTTCCTAACGTATAGTTCGACCCGTTATGGCGCTTGAGGTTTAGCATCCTCTCGAGTGCTTCAAAGGCCTTCACTCCGAGTTGTTCACGAGGAACACTGATCGTGGTCAGCGGAGGCCGCGCCAGGAAAGCAAAGAAAATATCGTCAATCCCGAGCACCGAAACATCGTCCGGCACCCGCACTCCTGCCTCTTCCAGTGCGCTCATCGCGCCCATGGCAATCAGATCGTTTCCGCAGAACACGACGGTAGGTATTTCGGGACGCGACAAGACTTCTCGAACTGCCGAGGCGCCGGCATCAACCCTATAATTACTTTCCAGGACACAAACCGGCTTCAATCCGCGGGCGGTGAGCCCGGACACAAGAGCATTCTTGATAGTCACCGCGGTGCGGTTTTCGGCCGGACCGGCAATGACTGCTGACCGGCGATGGCCCAGTTCGACGACATGCTGAATCGCTTTCTTGACGCCATGTTCATATTCGATGCAGATGTTCCCGACCAGCTTGGTGGCAGGATCGGAGTTACAAAAAACTAACGGTATGCCAGCGTCGGTGAGTTCGGATGCCATACTCCGGTCCACCGCGGAAGTAACGATCGCAACTCCGCGAACGTCGCTCTCCCTCAGCTTTCGCATGACCATCTCTGTCCGTTCCCGGTCGTATTCGGTGTTACAAAGGAGCACGTCAAATCCACGGTTCCACGCCGTCGCCTGATAGCCTCGGATGATCTCCGGAAAGAATGGATTGGCAATCTCGGAAATGACGAGGCCGAATAAATCGCTCCGTCCGGTCGCCAGGCGCCTGGCATGTACATTCTTGAAGTAGTTGAGTTCACGAACTGCGTCGAGCACACTGCGACGGGTTTCTTCAGAGATATATTGACTATTGCTGAGCACGCGTGAAACGGTTGCCAGTGATACCCCGGCTCGCCTGGCGACTTCACGCATAGTGTGAGCCATATCTGTGGTTCTCTGAGAGTGCAGGAAGGCGGTCTCCGGACGTCCTGCCGCAGGTTATATCCTGAATGGAAAAGCCTATCACGACCCTTGTCGAGCCCTGAAACTCATTCCTTGTCTTCCGGATGGTCTTCCGGCGGCGTGCCTAGTCTCGATCCGCCATTCGCCTGGATGCGTTCTGCTTCCGAGACTTCGCGGCTCGCGCTTTCTTCTCGTCCTAACTGGCCATAGGCATCCGCCAGGAGCCGGTGCGGGTCAATGGCATCCGGGCGAAGCGCTGCGGCCTTCTTCAGGAGAGCAATGGCCTCCTCGGCTTTGTGTTGTTTGATGTACATACGCCCCAATAGGAGATTGGCGGGAAAATTCTTCGGATCCCAGCGCAGCGCGTCCTTGAACTCGGCTAGCGCTTCATCATTGCGCGATGTCTGCTGATACACCATCGCCAAATAGAAATGCATCATCGCCGAGCTATTCATCTGGGAAACGGCAGCTTCAAACTGCGGCGCGGCGTCGTTCCAGCGTCCGGTCTTCACAAGGGCGCATCCCAGTTCGTAATGTGCGAGAGAATTGTCGGGCGTCGTCTCGACCACATGCTGAAGCGGCGGGATTGCTTTCTGATATTCCTTCAGAGAAACGTAAGCACGGCCTAGAAGCAAATAAGCCGTCAGGGCATTGGGCTCCTGCTTCACAACCTCCTCGAGGATCGGCACCGCTTCCTGATACCTTGCATTCTCTGTGTGAACCATTGCTTGGTACAGGAGATTTGCAATGGCGATCTTTTGTTTGGGATCTGGTCCTGCCTCACCGTTCGTGTCATTGAGAGTGGTTGCATTCGATCCCATGTACCCCAGAGCGTGCAGGTTTTCGGCCTGTTCTGCCGTCAACTGCGTTTTTTCCGTGCTCTCCGCGACAGTCTCGCGACGGAACTCCGCCATCTGCCCAGCCGCAGTATCCGCGACTGCTTTCGAGTCGGGAGCCAGGTTATGCATTGCCCCGGGGTCCGCTGCCTGGTCGTAGAGTTCCCGTTCCGGAGCATCGACGTACAAGTAGTTCCCTGTCCGCCAAGCTTTTAGCATGCTCCAGCCGAACGAAAGATGACCGTATCCGCTTTCCGAATAAATGGCACGCGTCGAACTGGGGGCGCTGTGCTCTCCAGATTGAAGCGCCTGATCCGTCGTCATGAAATGCAAAAGCGATTGGCCCTGCATGGCATCCGGAACTGGAAGATGAAGAGCGCGCAGAATGGACGGCGCGACGTCTACCAATCCGACCCGCGCTTCCACTCTCGTCGCAGTATGCTGGCGAGGGAGTTTGAACAGCAGAGGAACGTGGATGGTCTCGTTATAGAGAAAAATGCCATGATGCGTTTCGCCGTGTTCTCCGAACGCCTCGCCATGATCTGCCATGACGGCAATCAGGCAGGCATCGAAAAGATTTCGTGCCCGCAATTCACCGAGGAGCTTCCCGACAACCGAGTCCGTGTAAGCAATTTCCCCATCGTAAGGCTCAGCCTGATACCGCGTTCGATAGGGCTCCGGAGGAGTATAGGGATCATGCGGATCGTAAAGATGAATCCAAAGGAAAAAAGGCCCGCCTGGGTGCTTGTCCAGCCAGGCGACGGCGCGACTCAGCACCTCTTGCCCGCGGCGCTCCAGGCTATGGTAGTTGTCTTCCCCGGGGCGTCGCCGATGAAATCCGGCGTCGTAATGATCAAACCCGCGCTCAAATCCAGGCGCTAATTTGGTTGGGTCCAGCACCAGTGCTCCCACAAAAGCAGCGGTCTTGTACCCATTCTCGTGAAGGATGTCGGGCAAGAATGGAAGCCCTTTGCCTAGCGGTTCTCCCATATATCTCACATGATTGAACTGGGGGTATGTACCGGTCAGGAGAGCGGCGTGAGATGGCGTAGTCAGCGGAACCTGGGCGTAGGCACGAGAAAAGACGGTCGCCTGGTGCGCCATGCCATCCAGATTCGGCGTCAGTCCACGATCTGATCCCAGGAACCCCATGCGGTCGGCGCGTGTCGTATCCAGCGTGATCAAGACTACATTGGGGTGGGACGAGGCGCGTGACTTGAGTGGCGCTGCAGCCGTGATTTGCGCCCAGCACGACAAAGACACAATCCACGGCACCGCTCTTCTCGCGAAATGCATGATTGAAGGCCAGTTTACCCCAAACAACGATGCTCACGGGTTTTCGACATCGACGGTTTTTCGACGTTTTTCGACTTGACTATCGTTTCCTTTGTGGCTATGCTTCGCTCAATTTGTGGGGATATGTAACCGGTTTCATTTTTGCCAGCGTCAGGGGATACCGATTCTCGAGGCGGGGGACCTCCAATGAAATTCAAGCCTTTCGTCATTGCTTTGAGCATTGTCCTGTGCGCGGTATGTTTGGCCACAACTGCGCTCGCGCAGTCCACCTTTGGAACGATCCTCGGTACCGTGACCGACTCCTCGGGCGCTGTCATGCCCGAGCTTGTCGTCAAGGCCACCAACCAGGGCGAGAACATCTCGCGCGAATACCGCACGGATGCTCAGGGGAATTACCAGGCGGAAAACCTGAAGGAAGGCCTCTATACGGTCACCGTGCAGGCCGCGGGCTTTAAGGAGGTAATGATCAAGGATATTCGCCTGACTGCGCGCCAGGTCGTACGCGCCGACCTCAAACTGGTGGTCGGTGCCACGACTGAAAGCGTCACGGTGGTAGCCAACGCCGAACTCATCAACACCGAGTCCCAGACCATCTCTGCCAGTGTGACCAGTACCGAGGTGCTGGGCTTGCCCGCCAACTACCGTGGTGCCGGGAGTACCAGCCCCTATACTCTGCTGGCATTTCTCCCCGGGGTGACGGGCGATAAGTACGGCAATATTTCGGTCCAGGGAACCGGGACCAATCAAACCGAATATTCGGTGGATGGTATTTCGACGACCAACGTGCGTTATTCCGGGCCACAAACAGAGATGTTCCCGTCAGTGGAGAGTATTTCAGAAATAAAGGTACAAGGATCGGGGGAGAGCGCGGAGTACGGCCAGGCCAGCGATATTACGACTACCAGCAAATCGGGTACGAACGCTTACCACGGAACTTTGTTTGAGTACTTCCAGAATGCGGCGCTCGATGCTGTGCAAACCGGCGCGCTCCAGAAGCCGGCCAAAAGCGCCAACACGTTCGGAGGCTCCCTGGGCGGACCCATCGTTAAGGGCCACACTTTCTTCTTTGTCGATTACGAAGGCATGCGGTATCGGACTTCAACACCCCAGAGCTGGACGGTGCCAACCCAGGCCATGCGGAATGGGGATTTCTCGGCATTTTGCAGCAGCTATGACGTCAATCAGGTTTGCAATGCTCCGAACGGTCTCAAGTTAATCGATCCTTCCACGGGTAATCCTTTCCCCATGAACAAAATTTCTCCGACGGAACCGATTACTTCAGTTGCGGCGCCGATTTTGCAGTATTATCCGTTGCCCAACAAAGGCGACCCGAATACTTTCCAGGGCAACAATTTTGTCAAGAACTTTCCCAATCCCACGCTTTCTGACCAGCTCGATGCCCGAATTGACCACACCATTAATTCCAAACAGAACGTGTTCGGACGCTGGACGTATAAGAACAAACGGAATGTGAACCCTATCTATGCCGACATGCTCCTGCCCTCAAATCAGGACTTCGAACATGACAACCAGCTCGTGATCGCTCACAACTATGCCATTACGCCGAACTTGATCAACGAGTTGCGAGGCGGGCTCAGCCGCGGTAACAACAGCGGTACATTTCCGTTTGATGGACCGGCGTTCATGCAACAACTGGGATTGAACCCTCAAGAGCTAGGACCTTTCCCTAAAGGCGGGTTTCCCGAATTCGCTTTCGAGACTTCCGGGATATCGAGAATCTTCCACACCCGGCCCCCCGCCGTGCTCTCCAACAATTTGCAGATCAATGAAAACCTGTCCTGGACCAAGGGGAAGCACACCATGAAGTTTGGCTTTGACTTCCGCCGGCTCCAGCTGACCGATATCTGGTCGTCGACCAACGCGGATGACTACGGGGACTTCTATTTCAATGGCCAGTACACGGGCAACGATTTTGCCGAGTTCCTGCTTGGAGTTCCCTACTTCACCTACGTGACCCACACGCCACCGAATATCGGTGGCCGAAGCACAAACTACTACGGTTTTGCTCAGGATACGTTCAAGGCCACTCAAAAGCTGACGTTGAATTTTGGAGTGCGAGTTTCCCGGCTGCCACCGTTCATTGATCCGATCAACCACACCAACTTCGATCCGAGTGTCCCGGGCACAGGCCGCGTGATTATTTCTTCCGACCCCAGATCACTGGCTGCCACCCAGCCGTTGTTTGCGCAAAACATCAATGCCTGCAACTCACCAAACAATGTCAATCCCAATCCCGACACGACGAATCCATGCACTCCCTTCCTGACTGCCAAGCAGGCAGGCTGGCCGGAAGGCTTGCGCAAGACTTACACCGACGTCTCTCCTCGCATTGGTTTCGCGTTTCGTCCATTTGCGGATAACAAGACAGTGGTTCGCGGCGGTGTTGGGATCTACCCGGTCACGACCTTAGGGGCAGTGTTCTACTCTGTTGCGGGTATCCACGATGGCTTCCAGGCTTCTTACGTGAATGGCACGCCTGGCACGCCGCAGTTCTTCCAATTCCCCAATGTGGAAAGTGCGGCGGATCTCTACGGTATTGGGCTCGGTACGCAAAGATTCGAGACTGCGAATCAGTTCGCCAAGAAGGACCCCTACAGCATTCAATGGAACCTGTCAGTCGAGCGCGTGCTCCACGGCAATACCGCGATGCGCGTCTCGTATATTGCCAACCGCGGGGTTCAACTCAGCTGGGGTCCTGATCTCAATCAGCCGCTTCCCTCTACCACCCCGTACTATGCGCGGCCAAGGACAGATCGACCGTTTCCAAACTGGTCTAACGTCTATACCCGTGCCGGAGGAGCGGTCAGCACCTATGAATCCATGCAGACCGAGATCATCCACAAGTATTCCCACGGTCTCACCTTCCAATCTACGTGGACGTGGGCGCGCAACCTCGCGGACACCGAATCATGGCCCGGTTCCGTCTTTTCCGGGGAAGTTACGGGCCGTGCAATGAACCAATACAACCTAAGAGGGGATTACGGGAATGTCGGAGGCACCCGGAAACATCGTTGGATCACGACCCTGGTAGACGAGCTTCCGATTGGGAGAGGGCGCCGCCTCCTGGGCAACGCCAATGGAGTACTGAACGGGTTCGTCGGAGGTTGGCGGCTGAGCACAATTCTGTTGGCTCAAACGGGACCGTTCTTGACCCCGTTCATATTCTTTGATTCCTCGGGCATGAATAGCTTTAATCGGCCCGACGTTGTCGGCAATCCCAACCTTTCTCACCCGACCGCGCAGAAGTGGTGGGACGCGAGCGCATTCGTCTGCCCTGGCCAAACTGCATTCACGGGTACCGGCAACCAACTTCAGTGTTCGGGTACGCCGATTGGCCGTTTCGGTAACTCAAGCGTGGGGACACTCATCGGTCCCAAAACGGTGAATCTTTCCCTGGGACTCGCCAAGAACTTCAAGCTCACGGAGCGATTTAACTTAAAGTTCGAGAGCAGCTTTACTAACGTCCCCAACCACGTAAACTGGGATGATCCGGCCAACAGTGTGACCGATGCCAATTTCGGACAGGTCGCGTTCGCTCGCGGAGGCGACGCCGGAGGGAATCGCGTCGGGCAGCTCGCGCTGAGAATTGAGTTCTGATCTGATCGGAAGTCTTGAACTAAATCTGTGCCGGCCGCCGCCTAAGATCAAGGAGGCGGCCAGTGTTTTCATCGGTTGAAATGGCGGGTTTCGTATGGGGTTGCGCAGGTTTCCAGCACTGTTATTTCTTCTACCTTTGCTCGCCGGGTCTCTCCTCGGTCAAGTCCAGAGCGCAGGCAAGCCCAAACCTCGCGTGATCCTAGTGGGCGTCAACGGCATGGAGTTGGATGTGATTCGTCCGCTGCTGCTCAAGGGCGATCTGCCGAACCTGGCAAAGGTTATCAAGAATGGCGTCCACGGCAAGCTTCGCACGGTCGACGCACCAAACTGCCCCCGGGTTTACTCGACCATGTTCACCAGCACACAGCCCGCCGAGCATGGCGTTACTGGCTTTGTGGTCGGCGGCATCACCGCCAACACGAACATGCTGAGGCAGGAACCGTTCTGGTCCGTGCTTTCGAAGAATGGAGTTACCGTCGGGATGGCCAATGTTCCGGCGACGTTTCCCGTTCTGCCGGTAAACGGTTACATGATCAGTGGCATGTTGACCCGCGGTAAGAATTGCGAAGACGGGATTCTCTGTGCCCCGAAGCTTTCAGAAGTTGAAGGTGGCGATGCAGTGTACCCCGCCGCGATGAAAGCAGAACTGCTCAAGAATGTAGGTGACTTTTACATCGATTGTGAGCGCATGCCCTCGGCGGAGCAGTTGAACGGCCACGAGATCGAGGTCATTGATGGTTGGCTGAAGAAAGTCCAACTGATCCGGGATCAACAGACGCAGCTGTTCGACTATTTAATGACCAACCATTCCACGGATTTTACCTGGCTGGTGCAATCTTGCGAAGACCGCGCCGGCCACTGGCTCTATCCCATCGCGCCCTACAATGTCGGTTATAACCCGAAGGTGAATAGCGTTCGAAACGATGCCTTTCCGAACCAGTACATCGCTTTCGATAAGGTGCTGGGCACAATCCTGAAGCACACGGACGATAATACGTATGTCCTTATCGTTTCCGACCATGGCATCAAGCCGCTGCGCGAATTCGAGGAGACCGATCCGCACGCGCACATGGATCACGAGAAAACGACTCCGGTGATCGCCAAGCACGATTTCGCCGACGGCGATGATGTGCCCGGTTCATTCTTTGCCATGGGGCCGGGGATCAAGCACGGCTTGCGCCTGATGGGTTTCGAGGCCTCCGTTTACGACATTGCACCGACGGTTCTGTACATCTACGGCATCGAGCAACCGAAACAGATGCGCGGGCATGTGTTGAAAGCGATATTCGACGGTTCAGAGAAAAATGTCGCGCAGAAATAATCGCCGCCTGTGGCAGACAAGAAATCGGCTCACGGTCGGGAATCTTTCCGTATAGTCTTTGCTCGCTTCTCCGCTTGTTCTGCCTTTTCCTTTTCCCCCAAGGCAGCATAGCTCTGCGCGAGTAGGTCAAATATTTCAGGGTTGGTGGATTGCGGGGTCGCCATCGCCTCCAACTGCTTTACGGCCTCGAGGACTTTCCCCGACGCAAGTTGCGCTTTTGCCATTCCGAGTTGAGCCTCCCCATTTTCCGGTTGAAGCAACAACGCGGCTTCAAACTCGTCTTCCGCAGCCTTCAGATCTCTCAGCCTAAGGTCAATATGGCCGAGCAGCAACCGCGCATCAAGATGGGTGGGATTGACATTCAGACTTGCTTCTAACGCTTCCTTGGCGCCGGGGAGATCGCCATTCCCTTCCTTGGCTAGAGCTTCGTCGAAGGCAATCGTCGAGTCGGTCGGGCGCAACTGACGCGCCAGGCTTAGATGGTGTGCTGCTTTGGGGTAGTCTTTCACCTGCAATTCCAGGTGCCCTAACTGACCGAGCGCCGCAGTCGACTGGGGATCGAGATCCACTACCTTATCGAGGGCGGCACGAGCCTCGCCGGATCGTCCGTCCTCGGACGCGATCATCGCCCGGTGCAAAAGGTTCTGCTCCTCGATCTTGTCCTTCGGATCGGGCAACAACGATGGTTCCGCAGAGTTGGTTGAGCTTTCGGCGTCCGCGCGAGTCAAGTAGCCTAAGGCCTTCAGTTCGTCGATCGTGCTTTGGGGAATTGACTGAGCGGAGGCTGAGGTCGCGGAAGCCTTCTTGTGCCCATCCGCCAACAGAGCGCGAAACTTCTGCACACTCGTGTCCCAGGGCGTGTAGCTATTCGTTCCCTCTTGCGGATCGCGGACGAGGTCATACAGTTCGGGGCGGGGAGCTTCGATGAATTTAAAGCCGTCCGTACGAATCGAGCGCAGCGGCGCCCAGCCGAAACGCAAGGGATAGTCGGTCTCTCCGAATACGATCCGGCCGCTGGCTTGCCCAGGAGAAAAATAAGGTCGCAGCGACTCGCCGTCCAGGCGCTTTGGCGGAGAAACGTGCAGCAGATCAAGGATAGTCGGAAGGATATCCAACGTCCGCACTTGTGCGTTCACGACCTTTCCCGCAGTACGCTGATTCGGCACTTTCATGATCAAAGGCACGTGCGTGGTCGAATCATAGAGAAAGATTCCGTGCGTTTCCTCGCGATGCTCTCCCAAGCCCTCGCCGTGATCTCCGACCACCACGATAATGGAGTAGTCATACCAGGCATGCTTTTTCAGGAATGAAACGAAACCCGCCAGAACCGAATCCGCATAAGCGATCTCGCCATCGTACAAGCGCCCCTTGTAGATTTCGGAGTATGGTGGCGGAGGTTCGTAAGGATCATGAGGATCGTAAAGATGGATCCACACGAAACGCGGGGACGCGGGATGCGCGTTCAACCAGGCACTCGCATGTTGAACGACATCTTCTCCCCGCCGCTCCAGCCGACCCCATCGCGATTTGGTTCG
>Ga0209698_10002714_pt1 | contig 19921 bp, 36 predicted proteins | sample LitLauG_LLR_2012_FD_187203 | JGI IMG/M metagenome (GOLD analysis project Ga0209698, IMG submission 187203) | Freshwater sediment microbial communities from Pennsylvania, USA - Little Laurel Run_MetaG_LLR_2012 (SPAdes) (version 2) | ecosystem: Environmental > Aquatic > Freshwater > Creek >...
CTTTTGTATTGAAGATTAAATTGCGCCGGCTATTAATATCACTATCAAACCGGGCTAGTTACTTCTGTTGTGTAGAAGAACTGGCCCATTTTTTTGACATTAATTGCTTATGCTAATTTAAATCCTTCGCTTACAACTGTTAGACCTGCTAGGCTAACTGGACCTACGCCAACTGAACCTAGTGCAACTAATGCTGCTTGCAAATCTGCTGCGCCAGTAATTGTTGTCTGACCGTTGTTTGCATCTGGAGCTTGTCCCCATCCGCTTTGGTCTAGTGCAACGCTGATCTGACCTGTTGTTGCTTCAACTTGATACATGTATAGTGAAGCCTTTAACATGATTGTGCGTAGGATTGTTTCTACTGCACCACCTGTTACTGTTTCTGCATCTAGTGCAACGTTAGGTAAAATCTTAAAAAATACTGGTTGACGTGCCATTGCTGGTGCAACTGGTGCACCTAGTGTTACGCCGTGTGCTGCTTGGTCATAATATACAACGCCATTTGCGTCGCCGTTTACTCTTGTTAGAAAACCTGATGTAGCCATTTTATTTCTCCTATTTTTATGGGATCAATTAGTGATCCGCTTACTTTTATTTATACTAGAACTCGTAATTCTTCACTTTTGGGACAAAATCTAGGAAAAGATCGCATGTTCTTCCGAGGTGATTAAACTCAAACACGACCTGCTTAACGGCCCATTCTTGATCGCTCAACTCAGTGTTTTCCCAATCTAATATAAACCTACGTAGTGTTTTGTATTTAGTTTCTGTTATGTTAAGATAACCTTCCAGTGTAAAGAAATAACGCTTATGCTCTGGATGTGGGCCATCTCCCATGCTGTTTCTAAAATATGTTTTTGTTTGAAACTCGGGGATAGTTATTTTAGAGTCAGGTTTTATCTTAGAACTATATCTCTCTGGATGCATTAGCACTGCAATAATATTAGCCATGTCAGTTACGTTGGTTCGCATATAATCCCAATTGCTGTATGCAAACGTGCGACCTGCATAGTCTTTAGCATATCTAAAATCTACATTCTTTAATATTTCTAAAGCCATAAACATAGTATATAATAGCTTTGCTAAATCTTGCGGATGCTTTCCCTTTAGCACCTCAGCATTACGGAACATTCTAGTTTCCATAAGCTCTTGTATAAATGGCAGTCTGTCTTCGTTTTCCATTATCTCATCCTATTTGCTTTAGAGAAGGTTGCACGATTAACAAACTTCAATGGTTGATCTGACCCAGTATCAACTAATCCCTCACCGCCCTGATCACCAGTCTTCTTTAATACAGCCCTAATACCCATACCACCAAGTGCAGGGCCTTCTGTTTGATTTATAATATCAACTTTAATCTTCATAAACTGCTGCATGATATTGAATATTGCATCAAGACCTTTGGTGCCTTTTGTAAGTAGATTTTGCATCTTCTTATCTGTAAATTTTGTCTGTGCCCATTGCATAAAATGCTGTGATGTTAGCACATCAGCGTTGGAGTTAGTGTATGCGTAAATGTCAGCAGCAATATTGCTAATACCTGGCATTGGTGCTAGATATGCATTAATAATAGGAGCAAACTTTTTAATGCTTGCTGCTAGTGTTTGCAGTTCTTTAGGATTTACTTTAGCTTGTGCTTCTACTACGGTTTTTGGACCAAGGATAACTACTTCATTTGATCCTAGCTGCTGTATAATCTCTGGCGTAATAGGTTGATGTCCGTCACCAAAGGATGGAGCATAAAAATGCAGTGCTACGCCTGACCTGCTATGTGCCATTCTCTTGCCCAGTGGTGTTGTTAGCTTAACAAAGTATTGCACGGTATTTGGAGATATGGTTAATTCATCACCTACTACCTGTGGTGTAGTGGTCCACATTAAGTCGCCGTCAACAAAGCCTCTGAAGTTTTTAGGAGTTGCTGCTTCATATAGCTTCCAAATAGCAGACTGGCTTGCTGCAAACTTTTGTCTCTCTGCATCAACTGCCGGATCACCTTTGCCTTTGTATGAGCGATTCATAACTTGTGATGCAATAGCATTAGGATCTAAATTCATTTCCTTTGAGTGCTTGTCACCAAAGTGAAAACGACCTTGCTCATCTCTTCCGAAACGCACTGCTGGGCTACCGTCCCATTTAATGGTCATCGACTTAGAATCTTTACCTAGCTGTGCTAAACGATTTACTACGTTTAACGCTGCTTCTGGGCCGTCAATGTAAATGATGTCCTCGACGTGTTGGAGATCTCTACCAACCGCTTCTGTAATGATCTTGCTTTCAGTGATGATCTCTTTAATTCTCATTACCACATACCTTTACGTTCATATCTCTGTTTACTTATCTGATGTAATGCGTCTATAATTTGTGACGATACAATTGGATCTACTAATACAATCTTTCCGTTTGCATCTTGCATAAAATTACGCATGATAAAATCTACATTAAATTGCTTCTCGTCGTAATTTCTTAAAAATTCTGCTATCTGTGCTAACAACCCTTCCGGATGTTGATTCAAATAATTATTCAATGCATCCATCATATTTCTAGTACCATGAAATGCTATCTTGTTATATTCTTCTATCACCTTTTTAACCACACGCTTGTTTTCTTTTGATAAAGGAAACAATTTCGGCAATACAATCACATACACTGGCATATCACTTAAATCTCTGCTTTGCCTGTGACTAGCATCGAAGCTATCAACCCAGTCACCTATTCCCAAACCCCAATCATGCACTAGCCAATCACGCTTCATCTCGTCTCGGGTAAGCATAATAACATTGCCATCGCCTTTGTCTAATACGACCGATGTTGCACCTTGTCCAATGACTGGGTATTGCTTATACTTTGCGGGGATAGAACTTTTCCATAATGCAGTTCCTATTCTATCACCTTCTCTAATAATCTCATTCGCCTTCATATATTCTTAGCAACTTTCTAATGCTACTTGCTTCTGAGATTTCAGGTAAGCTCTTTCCACCCTTAGCAAACGTATCACGTGCATCTGCTACTGCGGCTTCGTAGTCTGGACGACCTTTAAGCAACTCATGCATACGCTCAACGCTATTCATGTCTTGTGCTGTTGCTTGTGGGCCTAACAAAATACGTGCAATTTCGTCTGGATCACGGGAGATAACTCTACCAGTGTCTCTTGTTGTTAAACCTGTCTTGTATGACCAACGTAATCCTTGCGACTTTGCAATGCTTGCTGTCAATACATGTATGTCTGCACCTTTGTATGCGCTGCCTTCACCTCCGCCGCGCATTGCCCAACGCATCCATTCTGGATCACCAAACATAAAGTCTGTTTGCACAAAGCCATTTGCTGCCTTGCCGTTAATAGGAGTCTTGAAGTGAACGCTGTCGCCTGTCTTGCGAACATAGTCTCTTGGATCCGCGCCGCTTTTAACGCACCATTGCGTTAGCAATGCTGCTAGTTGTTCTTTGTTTACTTCTTTTTCGTTAATAGCTAAATCTAAGTCGCCACTTGTATCTTTCTTACCGGTAGTGCCTAGCATGTGATCTTGTAGTTTAAGACCAGTTAGCTTTTCTAACCATTGCACGGTAGGTAAAACGTCAGCCCTATTGATACGTTGGGTTCCCGGAGTCCCATCTTTTGCTTTGAATACATTGCCGCCCATGTTATAGTGCCTGTAGTTGTTTTGTTAAGAATGCTTGCATACCTGGACTTACTAGTTTATCATTACTTGATCTATGCCATTTGTCATTGTCATCAATGTGAAATAGTGTTCCCTTGTATGATAAAGTAATCGGGGCTGTATCTGCCTGAACAATTTCTACACCGGGTGCTAATTCTGGTTTCTTTTCTGCAGGTAAAGGTGCTAGTTGAAGATTGCTTCCGGCTTGCGCACCTGCCTTATTTGCTGCTGCCCAACGCTGCTGTGCTGGTGTTAGGTTTGCATTTGTTGCGCCAGGCGCATTAGTAGGTGCTGCTGTTCTAGCAGCCGCTGGAGTCTTAACACTTGTTTGCACTGGATTAACTTGACGCACTGGCTTCATGCTATCTGTATCGTGCGGAGATTTCCAGCTATGCCCTGCTAGATTAGCGGTAAGTTCTTTGGTTTTTAGAAGAGCATTTGTAAATGCTCCTTCAGTAATCTCCCTAATCTTCATCCTTGACTCTCCTGATACCGCGTGTAAATTTTGAGGTGTCTTGCCCTTTAATGCTATTCAGCAAACGACGCTCTAAGTCGGCAGCCGTTTCTTCATCATAATTCTCTTTGATGTAGTTAATTAGGTTAATTGCACCTTGAATTATGTTAGCAGCTCTAGCCTCAATAACATGCGATCTGTCCTTAAAGGACGACATCGTGTCAAGTTCGTCTAAAATACTACGTGTTTTTTTAAGCAAAGTGGCATGCCTCCGTAAACAATATTTATATGTTCTTGTTTCGGGCAGCTAGTAGAAATTGCTACTTTTTCAGTCCTGCAAGCATTTCTTTCAGCTTATGGCTTTGAACTTGCGCTTTTACGTTGGGTCCGTCGGCATCTTCTGCCTTAACGGTGTTTCCTTGCGACCTAATTTGGCTTAAAATGTTTGGGGTTCCCGGTTTAAACGCTGGATTTTCTGCTTCTGTGCCTTCATCAGTTATGCGCAAACTATCTTGATTAAACACCAAATCAATCTTTTGACCTACGCCGCTACTGCTACGTGTTTTCATTAGCTGAAGTTGATAGCGTCCCTTTTCACGCATTGCTCTGCTTGTGTAGATACCAAAAACGTTATCTGCTGTATTGATCTTAGAAATACCGCCAGCAATGTGGCTGTGGTCAAATTCAATTTCCTCAACTGCGCCGCGATTCAACTGCGATGCTGTGACTAGCAATATCTTAAATTCCTTAGCTAAATTACGCAACTCTTCTGAAACATACTTGTCCTTAACGAATAGATCATTTGGACTAACCTTTGCAGAAACAGGCATCAACAAGTCCAAATAGTCAACGCAAATAAAGTCTACTTTGCGACCTGTTTGAATTTGATATTCCTTAATGTATGCACGTATTGCGTTGATGTTGCTTTGTGCTGGCATTTCCTTAACTTGCAACTTGCCTGCCTTCTTGCCTACCATCTTAACTTTTAGTTCAACATCGTCAATATTCTTAAACACGTCTTTTGTAGACATGTTAGACAGCATACTATCAATACGCAACGAGCATAGGTCTTCGCTAAGTTCTAAGCTAATGTAAATTCCAGACAATCCAGCCAATGACCAGTTGACTGCTAAGTTTTGCAGAAACAAGCTCTTGCCCGAACCCGAGCCGCCTGCAAAAATATTAAGCTCGCCTCTGCCAAAGCCACCATATAACTTCTGATCCAGTTGCGGCCAACCTGTGCTTACTTGATTGCTCCTATCCTTCATGCGCTGCAAACGTGTGCGTGGGTCGTCATAATAATCCAGACCCATATTCTTTGTTAGGCTAATCTGCACTGCGTCTTTAATAAGCTTTTCTACTGGATCAAAGTCTCCTTTCTCCATCAACGTGACTGATTTCAAAATTGCACGCTCAAGCTCACGCATACGTGTAAAGCTTTCAAACTCTCCCATAAACCAATCATAGTGCGTGTCATCTAAGTCATGCAACGGCTTCAACGTAACGCCAGACACTGCTTGAATTTGCTCAATAGTTGGCAACGACACATGCTTCTGTGCGTGTTCCTTAATAAACGCTGCTGCGGCGTGCAGTGACTTGTCAAAGTTATTTTCATTGTAAATATTTTGCACTCGTATGTATGCCTGCCCATCGGCAATCATCATTTCTAAAAACAACTTCTGCATATCTACATTATATTCTTTCATGTGTCTCTAATCCTCCGTCAATTTTATCTACAACTTCGTCGTAATTCAAACAAAGTTGCCGGTAGTTAACACCCAGCGGTAAATCATCAATATCAGTGTCAACATTCTGTAAGTTAAACACATTTTTTATTTTATTCACATATTCACCTGATACTATTTGTTCGTAGGTGATACATTCAGTTTTTCTAATTCCAGATATATTTTTCTTCATTTCACAGTAATGAACAAAGTTGTTAACATAATCTGTTATTTGTTGATCGGTGATTGTAAATGGTGTTAGATCCAGATTAAATCTCCTGAGCTTTGTTTGACGCCAATAGTTAAACATAGCAGCATATTGAACACTAATGCAAGCATCTGCGTGATTATTTCGATGAGTAAAAATAATTTCATTGAAGTCATACCAGTTAACTGCTTGCCAGTTAACCCAGTAAAAATTATGCGCCATTAATTTAAATGCACCGCTATGAATTTGATTCAGGCCTCGGTGGGAATAGTCATATGCTTTACTTAAATCATATAAACCTTCATAAGGTTCGTTGTATCTAACCAATTGTAAATTTTTGCTTATTACCCCAAACAAGACCGTGCTGGCAGATCTCGGCATTCCTATAATAGCTACCTTCATTCTTCTAATCCTCGTTCCATAAGCTTAATGCGCAACGAATTTGTCACCTTACCTTCTATAATACTTTTCATTACAAATAATTTTCCATACTTAACAACTGCTTCATTGATATCCTTGCAGTCCTTACGCCACACAGGAAAGCTAACATTCCACCCATACTCTATAGCTGCTTCAATTAGTAATCTACCACTGCTATCCCAGTCCGGCACTACTATTACTTCTCGTCCTAAACTATCAATTATGTCTGCTTGTGTTTCACTCACTACATTATGCAACACAGCAACACCATCGATAGACAATGCATCAAATGGTCCTTCACATACAATAACAAACTTCCAGTCTTTGCCTTGTTTGTCTATGTTGAATACGTAGTTAGGATCAATGCTTGTAAAATACTTTGGCTTTACTTTGTCATCGAATGTTCTTGCAGTAAAGCCTACAATCTCGTTCTTCCACGTAAAGGGAATTATCACACGCTTGTTATAGTTATTGTCTGTGCTGGAGCTCCAGTAAAAATCTGTATTGCGTTTAAGAGTTTCGGGACTTCGTAGCAATCCGCGTTCGTATATGTAGGACACTGCCTCAAGCAATTCGTCTGGCATACTATGTTGGCTGGGGTCATCGTCGTTGTGTTCTAATTGATAGAACGTTCCTATCTGTTCAAAGGATAGCGCCTCTGGTGGCAACGGACGTTTAGTAAAGGATATCTCAACCTTTTCTTCTGGCTCTAAATCAGGAACAACTAAATCCTTGATGCGCAGTGCGTCAATAGTTAAACGCTTAATCTGATTGTCGTCTGCACCAAGCCACTTCAGCAGTTTGCGAAACTTATAATTGATATGATATCCGGGCTTGAAGCTTGCCTTGAAGTGGCAATTAAAACAGCTATAACTGACGGTGCCGTCGGTGCCTGTAATAAGTCCACCACGTCCGCGCTTGTCTGGCGTCTCACCGTTGTGCTGGCAGCACACTGCATTGCCGCTAATCCAACCTGACGCAGAACGACGCGTCTTGCGCTTCGTTGTCCAAAGTTGTAAGGTCTCTTGTGCGATGGTATCGATCATCTACACATTTTACAGGAAAGTAGCACTAAAAGCAATTAGCTTCTGTATAGTATTTTGGTGACTTGTCCGGACGCAGTTTGAATATAGAATCTTGTGCTTCCAGATAGTCCAGTAAATTGAACTAAATCTGTGTTCACTTGCGCATTGTAATTGAACACAGCAACATTAGACCAAGTATTAGAAATTTGCGAGTTGCCCGAATATGGGGACGGCTCCAATGTTGTCTGCACCGTAATATTACCGGTAAAGTTATTAAAGAAGAATTGAGCATTATGTAAATACTCGCTTCCGTTTGGTGCATTGCTGTTTACAATTGATGATGTAATTGTTGGGCTTGTTAAAGTTGGAATTTGAACATCAATGCTTTTTGCGTGCTCTGGATAGTGCCCGGAATAAATTCTCATCTGTCCACGAGCCGTATAATTGTCATCGGAATAGCTAATGTAATCTTCACCAGTGCGTGGATCAGTTAGCTTTACGCTAAAGTTATAAAACTCCTTGCGCAATGGTTGTAGATCAATACTTGAAATTGTGACTACTGCAATGCCTGAATCAGGAATACCAACTACGTCCACAGAAGGATACGAAACATTAGCAATATTTGCTACGTTTGCTTGTGTAGGTTGAATTGTAAACACTACACTGCCTGTTTCGTCGTCAATAACATTAAATGTGGGAATGTATGCAGAATAAACTACGTTGCCTGTTGGAGTGCCAACAATCGCAGGGCCTTCAGTAAACGTCAGCGGAACAATCTTCTGATCGTTATTTTTGAACTGAATTCTAACCTTATTGTCTATGCCTTTGTAAACTTTAACTGGATGTTGGAACACGTTTTTATCCCTTCTGTCTAATGCTTCATCGCCGTCCAGAATAATCTGCACCTGGACAATATTATCGTATAAATAATTGGTGGAAGTAATCATATAACTATTTATTAAAAAGAAAACGTGGACGAACACTATACAAATTTACTGAAGAATTTCCCCTTTATCTCGTATGTGACATACGGGGGAATGGATTACCTGGGCATCATACAAAACGTAGATGAAATTCTGACTACAATTTATGACTTGAGTTTGCTAAAAACTGAAGAGCAAAAGCAACGATTTATGCAATTAGGTGATGTTTGGTGGTGGGAAAGCAATAGGCTTATCCCTATAAACGTGTTTCTAAAGCAGGATTGGCTTGAATTTAGATGCACTCTTAAAACTTTTAACAGCAAGGACGTTGAAATTATTGCTGGACCGTATGTCTCGTTGAAAGAGATGGCGGGTAAAAGATCAAAGCGCCGCAGTATAACCCTTGTGAGAAAACTGGGCTAATTTAAGTAAAGTAATTCCAGTAGAATCTTCGCTTATATCCATAAGAACACCGTTTTCTACTTTACAATCAATATTCCACACGTCACGCAGCCAATCAAATAAATTGCTGCCTTCCGGGCATTCATAGCAAAATCCGTCATACAGAAAATTACCTAAATATACAACATCGTCGTAGCGTTTTGCATTACTGCAATTCCACCCCCGGAATCCATATAGTTTCCAAGGAGAGCGTGGGTGAAGTTCGATCGGTTTAACCATTTTCAGCTAACAAGTTCATATGCACTACGACTAAAGTTGCGTAGCTAATTGCGTGGGACTTTTTGAAACTATATCCGTCATCAGTTTTATCCCACACCGTTTTAGCAATTTCCGTCCACTTCTTACCTGCTAAATGCCTCTTGCCTGGGCGCATCACAGCCAAAAACATCGCCATTCGTGGAATGCTGTTTACGGGCTCTGGCATCTTTTGCAGCAGATCGTAATGATTACCAACGTGAATAAGACGCTCTACAAATGATCTATCTTGCAGCATATTCCAGTCTGGTTCGTGAATCATTAAATTGACCAGGTGTGTTTCGTCTTTAACGCCGTTGTATACACCAACATTTAAGAAGTCGAACTTGAAATATCCCAATTCCTCTGCTTTGTTATAATCAAAGGATGCATATCCAGTAAAGGGATCATGCGGAATTTCTGTGAAGTAAATGCCTGTATTGTGTTTAGACACTTCTCCATCTTTGTGTATAGCCGCAGGTGTGTGCTGCAACAGAGCTAATGCCTTTGCACGATCTGGAAAATCGATATCAATATCAAAGTTCTTTTTAGTCATCTGTTTGCCCGAGTAAAAACATAGTATACGCTGCGGGGTTGGTTATTCGCAAGCCTGCCCAATGTGTGCCAGAAGAGAAAGCTCCGTCCGGTATTACTTCTAAACCAAATTGCTCTTTTAAATGAACTTCTAAATCATCCAATGTTGCATCGGGATTTTCTTTGGCAAGTTTAGCACGCTCGCGAATTAGAGCGTTTGACCACTTCCATGCATTGTTCTTATCACGAAATAGAATTACTTTATCGTCTGCCTCTGCGGTCGGTGACGCTGGAAAATAATAACCTGAAGTATGTATATTTGACTTCGTCATGAACCATAACTCCAATCATCGGATGCTGCGCATAAGGTGCTTCTTTAATAAAATCAGAATGACTTGTTAGTATTGTAGTCAATCCGTATTGCTCTCTCAAATACTCGTCAAACGTCCAATCTGCAGGAAGGGTATCTTTTACCTTCTGCAATACTTCTCTCCACCACCAAGCTTCGTCCAGGAATAATATTTTGCGCATCAACTATTTACGCAAATATTCTCCTTTATACCCAAAGCTTCCAAGCCATGTAAATACACACGCCAAAAGCACCATATCCAAGTGGTGCAACTAATAAGAAAAATATAAATTCGCCTTTAGTAAACGGTCCCATTATACACCTGCCTTTTCTAATGCGTCCTTCATCCACTCTGTGTCACCCATGTAGTCCTTGAACTTTCTGTTCCAAAACTCGGGATCAATATATGGGTATATAATTTGCAATTGTTCCTCGTTTACCTTGCCTAAAAATTCTTGCCCAGAGGCGCTATTGTAGATGATCCACGGGCTAATGCGTCCGTTAGAAATGTCTCTGCAAATTACGCCGGGTGCAGCATATAGAAAGTAATGATTGAACTGGCTGTTGTTCTCATCTGCCCACTTTTGCATAGTTAGCAGCGCACGCTCAAACGCATCTTGCACATGCTCTTTACGCAAATAGCCAAACAAGTATTCTTCGTAAATCACGTCTTTAGTCCAGTGATCTACCTTCTTGTTCTCTTTAATTACAAAGTCAATAAATGCAGCGGGGTTGATTGCATTGATAGCAACGATGTGCCGACCAAACTTTACAAACGCATTATAGAAAGAGCTTTCTGCAAACTCGTCGTATGTCTTTAACTTTGCACTGCCTTGTGTTATTTCGTAGAAGCGTAGCCAAGCACGCAAGCCAAATTGAACCCCGGGCTCTTTCTCTTGGCGGGCCCTACGCTTACGCTCACAGACATGGACTAAAAGTGTCGATTCCTTGCTAAACGATTTACTGCAATATTTGCAGTTATAGCTCGGACTTGATTTGATCGTCACTCCATCCGTGTTGCCTTGCCAGATCTTTAAGATCGCTTCTGCTCTCATTTAACTCTGCCAATAGTTCAATATCATTCTGTTTAAGATGCGGATAAAGCTTTGCTAAAAACTTTACTGCCTTGTTATTGCTTTCGCCTTCCTTCTTCTTATTACCTTGCCAACTATGTCGCTGTGCGCCCATTCCCGGACTTACGGTAGTAGCTAATAACCACAGCAACTTCTTATGTTCCTTTGCGCTGATGTCAAAGTAGTGTTTATTTAGTCGCTCATTTACTGCACGCAAATACCACTCTTGTAGATCAGCGATGCCTTCTACCGTTGCACCCCAACGCAGCATTAGATAAGGGGAAAACTTTTTCTTTTCCTCTTCATCTAAACTATCGTAGAAGTCACGCTTCTTCAGGTCGAAGTTGCGCATCTCATTTTGTATGTGTAGTTTGTCCATCTCTTGTTATTCCATGTATTTCGTCCATCTCTTTTTCTAATTTGTGCAATTCGTGCATCCATGCATCAAGCAATTCATTCTTGGTCCAACCTGTTTTTGCATATACTTCGTTCCACAATGCTTTTGTTGCGCCCCTATGTATTTTATCGTCATCGCTCTTTAATTGCCATTTATACTTCATCGACAATTCTGTGTGTATTGCTTTTGCTTCTTCGTAAGTCTTACGTTTTAATCTACGCAATATATCTTCAGGGTTGGTCATCAGTCTTTTCTTGTTTTGCTAACATATACACCATCACTAACTTATCTAACGCATCCTTGACCGTTGGATTTGTTTTTGCAAACTCACACATTTCCTTCCACTCTATATATTTGTGATCGTGGTCGTAATCATTCCAAGAGGATTGCATATCCCCGTGGTCATCCCACCCTTCTTGTATTGCACTCAATATCCTGTCACTTAAATCATCTTCTGGTTTCATAATCACATTCCATAGCAATATTTTAGCATAGCATTGCGAATTTCATCTGGCAAAACGGTATAATCGTTGTCTAATGTTGTAGGCACGATAGCCAATACTTCTGGTATATTATAAGGTTCCTTACCAATTGTATACCATTGGCGTGTTAGCCCATATACGTGATAGAAGTAAACGTATGCATTGGCACGACGAATGTAGTCCTCTACTTTGATTGGCAAATCTTGTTCAATAATTTTTTGGACTGCCCGGCGCTCACAATTTAATTCCAAATTCAACGCAAACATGATGAGTCTCTTGACCAACCCCTGCTCAATAGGCAAGCTTGCATTTGCCCATTGGTCTAACTTTTCGTATGGATCATCTATTCCGTCCACCGTGCCGCAGTAGGCAGGATCTTGTTCTAAAAATTGATCCTTGTGGCACGACTCATGCACAAACAATTTTAACCACTCTTGCAGTGGCTTACCGCAGGAGCAGACAAGCTCATGATGATATCCGTTTTTAATATCTTTCTCATTTACTTCATTGAAGTAGCCGTTGACCTGCGTCTTTGTATCTTCGTCAAAGTCAACGCTACGAGTTGCAGACAACCACACCTGCACATTATTAGCATCGCAATGTCCGATCTCTGCTGCTATAAAATCTTGCACCTTTTTCGGCAGCGTGTCTAAATCAATGTCGATTTTATGCTTCATTCCTTATCCTTACATAAATTATAGATTACAATTAGTTTATCAATTGCTTCCATCAGTGCTGGATGTTCTTGGGCTGTTTTCATTATCTCTGTCCACTCACCCCAAGATACTAAACGTGGACCGCGATCTGCTATATATAACTCACGTTCTGCACTTCCTACCTTGCGACGATAAACGGTCTTCCCACCATCTGGGCTTTCAAAGACATACTCACTCATTTATTCCCCACTTCTTTTCTAATCTTTTTAATTCTGCATCAGTGAAAGGAAGGTTTTCTAATACTTCAAATATATCACTTGTGTAGTGATTGCATTTTCTAAATCTTCTTGCATAAATCCTTGCTGCTATATTTGCATATGGAGCAGGACCGTTGACAAAAGGCCTAAACGTGATTTCTTTTCTATATACCGTTTTAAGCCAAAATATTTTTCCGGTGACTTCACTGCGAACTGGAATCCAGGCAAAGCTCTTTTCCCAGGACCAGGATTGCTTTAGCTTTTTAAGCGGCACTCGTAGTTGTGGTTGATACATGTTCATCGGAAAAGAACCTATTACCATACCTTACTATAATCTATTACCTCACTTTGACGTGAGATATCTTTAACAAAATAAGCACACAAGGGCTTCTCACTCTTTTCTTCTAACGGAATCGCTAACATTTGTCCCGGCTTCAGTTTAGGAAAGAACCACTTTACGTCTTGGTAGATGTCTAAAATGTCTACTTGCTTAAACTCCGGCTTAAAGCTTGTTAGCGGATTAAAGCAGAATACATTAAATCCACGGTCATTGATACTTGACAGCGGCACTACTTCTAAATCCCCCAAATCATGCTCGCCAATAAGTATTTGCCAATCAACTGGCATTTTAATAACGCTATCGCCTATGCGCAGCACTAACGCAGGGCTGTTGAAGCTTTCCAGGAAGATAAGAGGAATAAAGAAATAGTCTGGATTCTTCGGATCGCTGTTGTCTAATACACAAAAGCGTAAATCATCTACTTCGTCTGGGATTTCGTTCATCTCAAACGATTTATTATCTAACGTGAGTATTCTCATTGCCAATTGACCTTTTCAATGTTGAAGTCATACTTTGCTTCTTTGTAAAACACTTTTCTTTTTGTGAGATGGCGCTTTGCGAACTTGCAGGTGCTGGTAATATCGTAAATATCTACGAAGTCTTTATCATCTGCTTTGCGAATGCCACGACCAATACTTTGAATAACGCGAACAAAACTCTTTCCTGGCTCAATAAGAACCATATTAAAAATACGTGGCACGTTGATGCCAACCGCAGCAATACCATAAGTAGCAACCGTCACCGTGCCGTCAGTGACTGCAATAGAATCGTATTGTTCTTTTCTATCAGCAGATTTAGTAGAGCCATTTATAAACACTGCTCCCGGAATGCAATTTGCTAATGCCTGCCCAGGTTCTATTCTGTCAATAAGCACCAGTGTATTACCTGTCTTACTGATCTCCTGAATCATTCCTGCAATGTAATGCAGACGATCAGTAGTTTCTAATAGATATCTGAGTTCAGCCTGATAGTCCTTAAATTCAACATAGTCTACTAATTGTTTAACGTGTATGTGGCAATTAGCCAGCACACCTTGAGTTTGCAGTTCGTTTGCACTAAGCCTGCCTAACACTTCACCAATGCTGCATCGTAGCGCAAAGAACTCAAAGTTTTCTTTAGGGATTGTGCCAGTTAGTCCCCAGCGTATAGGAGTTTTAGCAAATAGACCTGTTAGCATACTCTTCAATGCATCTGCTTTTGCAGCGTGAACTTCGTCTACAATAACGCAAACAACACCTTCAATAAACTCGCCAATAGGAATAGGTGCTTCGCCCTTCTTTGTTTTCTTATATAGGCTGTTCAAGCTCTGCCAAGTGCAGATTGTATGTGTCTTGCCAAACTCGTGTCTGCCGCCGTAGAATACGCCAACGTCAAGCCCTAAATTGATGTAATCTGCTTCTGTTTGCTTTACTAAGTCACGATTAGGAACAATAATGATTGTGCGTCCATATTGCTCACAGCTCTTGCTCAGTGCCGCAGTAATTAAAGTCTTGCCAGCGCCTGTTGCAATCTCCTGCAAGCTTTGCACGTTGTTGAGGTAATTGTTGATTGCCGCTATTTGATAGTCACGCAATACAATAGGTTGCCCCTCGCATACGTGACCTTTGGGCCAAGTTATGTTGCTAAAACTTTGCGCAGTTATTTCCGGGAATGTGAATTGCGTTTTATAATCTCTGTTATCTTGCAACTCAACATCGTATCCCATCTCCTCTAACACTGGGAGAATCTCAGATAGTAAGTTGATGTAAGTAGTCCCGCCCAACTGAAAGAATGAAATTTTTCCATCCCAACGTCCCAATTTTACACTCGGTAAATGTCGGGCGCCGGGTATCTCGAACTTAAACTTGTCCGATAAACGTTTCCGTTCGGCTAAATCCAATCCCTGTATTTTGCAGTTTACTTCGTCGTTTATGATTATAGTGGCTGTCTTCATTTTAATAGTGTAGCAGCCTTGTTATTGAAAAGTCAAATATAAAAACGTTCTCCCTTGATGTGATTTGAGTGGCTGTTATGTTCCCACGTTGTAGTAATATCGTTTGGGAAAGCCATTGCCATTAGCGTGACATTGGCCTTCTTGTTAAATCTGATTTCATACCAATTGTTGTAATCAGTGCCGTGTTTAATAGCAATCCAATCCTTAGCTTTCTGCCCGCAATGGGTATAGAGCCAAACGAACATTTGGCGAATTTCGTAGTCGCTCATATCCTTGCGCAGTGCTGCGCACTGCTCAAAACTCATGTGTTTCAACTATAGGCTCCTTTGAAAAACATCCAGGAAAAGTTAACGCAAACATTAGCATCAAATTCTTGTTTTTGAACTCCAAAATTGCTGATGTGCAAGTTGGACCTTTGTAATTTGACATTGCTGGCAGACCATGCTTGTCTGTGATAGACATACGCAAGGTCCAATCAACTTTTTCAGTGCCGTGAGCTCGCAGCCATTTATTTATAGCATACCAAAATTCCTGCCCGTAAAGCACATCTGTAGATAAGTAAACCGTTGCTTCAGGATTGTCCACCGTCTGTCCTATGCGTAATTAAATCTGGATGAGCAAGCACAAATAACGTGACGCTTTCTTCTTTAGCAAACTGCAAAAATGCACACGCCATTGGTGGCACGTTTATTGCCCACTTCATAGTATGTCGCTTGTCTAAATACCAATCTACACCCTTTTGCCCAACGTGCGTTGATAGCCACACGTAAACATCATCCCACCATATGCTATCTAAAACTACGTCAATGTGAATGAAAACTCCGAACGGCAATCTTCTCTTATCGGTCACTTTAGCTCCGCGACTTGACTCAGCGTGCTATCTTCTGCGGCTGCTCTAAATACGTGCTTGACAACGTAGATAATCTTATTGCTCTTCTCCGACAAGATAGACCTATATCCAACTTGCGGCAATCCCGTATGGCTAACAAGCAAAGGAATTCTATTGTTGAGATTTTTGAATGTCTTATTGCTCCACACTACCTTAGTGCCTTGCGGAACATCACCAACACCGTTTACGTTCATAACAACCTGCCCGTCACGCCCGTAAAATTCTAAATACTTGTCCAACCACATGTCCGAGCTAACTTGCTCGTAGACATAGATAGGAAATGCATCAGTAAGCGTAGCAAACTCGTCAATGATTTTAATCGGATCAGTGGTTGACGGGTCAATCTTAATCTCTCTATTCTGCATAATTTGCGACATTGTGCTGCCGTATTCTTTTTCAATAGCAGCAAGGATATCCGTATGCACTGAATAGCCATGCAAGCCCGATGCGTTGACCAAGGTCAGCAAATTCTCCGGATGCAATCCACCGTAGTTCTTCTCAATGTAAGTAAGCAGAGATTCTTCTGCATTAGTGATTTGCAATCCGTTCTCGTTGATTTGAAGTTGAATAGCCCAATCTGAATTAGTCATTGCCTCAACTCTGGCATACAACTCCATCATGTCAGGTGCAATTTCAAATCCATTCTGCTGTGCAAAGCCCACTGCAATATACAGATTGTATTCTGTCAAGCCGAATTTCCACACTTTGTTGTCGTGGTCAAAAACTGCGCTACCTTGTGCGCCCTTAGCCCACTCGCGAATCTTTGTAATCATCTCCACGTTATATGGAAACTTCAAATAAATCTTTTCGTCTTTAATATACGCAGTCTTGCTTCTGTCGGGAAAGCGAAGCGGATTGCGATAGTCGGGATTTTCTTCGACTGGCGAAATATCAACACCAAGTGCAGCAAGCTGACGCTTGTATGTCTTGATAAGCTTCACAGCAAGGAATGCCTGCTTGTCAGTCATACCAGCGCCATTTGCCGACGTGAAGAATGTTTGCTGCGCCACGCTTTGCACAAAGTTTACATCATAACGTGCCAGCGACAAAGGACTCTTTGGATTCCAGGCATTGTGCGCCTTTTTGCCATTGGGCATTCTGAGACCGGCAATGATCTCAATGTAGTCCTCTACGTGTTGGAATTTGTGTGTCATGTTGTATTTACTATTCTTTCAATGCCTGCCAAGTTCGCTTTTCGCCGTATTCAATATGCAACTTATCCCTAAACTTTTGCAACCCAGTCGCATATCTGTATTCTTCTGGATCAATCGCAATACCTATTCCATACAGCATGTCAATGATAAACGTCTCGTCGGAATAATCTTCATAGTGCAATTGCGTGTCGTAAGTAGTGACGTATTTCTTCATACGATTTACAATCTCACGCATACGGCGCTGCTCTGGAGTTGGATTAGGAACACCTTTTCTGCTCATAGCATTATCTTCTGTAGCAGTGCGTTATCCTTAACCGCTTGCTCTTGTGCGGCTATGATAGAGTTCAGATAGTCACATAACTTGTGAGCTCGTTCTTGTTGAGTTTCTTCGTCATGTGCCATTGACACGGGAAATTCTGCAACTGGAGCACGATAGCCATAACGATTTGGCTTTATGTTTGCTTCATTGTCGTCAAGCCAATCTGCGACCTGAAAGGCGCTAATCTTTTTAGCAACGCCTGCGGCTCGAGTTTCCGACGTGTCGTTAAACCTATACGTATACACACTAAATTTACGTGCCATTATTCAAACTCCCTTCCAGGTCCTGGACCAGGGAAAAATCCCAGAAACTTTCCTTTGCCGTCGTGCAGTAGTTCATCGAGGTTGTTGCAAGTGTCGTAATAAAAGCACCTGCGTCCTTCAGGCAATTCTCCAATGAAGTGTAAGTATTCAATGACTGCTTCGGCATCGTTGGTGATAGTGCGGCAGGATGGCAAATCCAGATCGCGAATCACCAAGCGTTCAGGAGTTGATTCTTGCGGCACAAAGCCCAGGCAAAACTTGTGCTTATTATACATGTTAGATGTCGTGCAAGCAATTGGTTTGGCAGTCGTCACAGCAATCGCAGTGTTCGTCATCATCGTCGCCGTTGATGTCTGCTTGATACGGACAACCGTGCCATTCTGGCGATGCTTCGTTCTTTCCACACTTGCACATTTTGTAGACTGGGTTATCCATTTAATTTATTCCTTTTGCGTATTATCCAAGCAGCTCGTAATTTAGCTTTTGTTTCTTCACTTCTTCGGATTGGGCCTTTTGCTTTAAGCGTAGCTGAACGCTTTTCTATTACCTCTTTTGGAATTTTCTTACCGAGATTTATTTCTCGAAGTTTTGCCTTAGTTTCTTCCTTATGTTTTCTTCCAACCCAATTTAAATTTACATTTGAGTTTATTCTCTTTTCGGGATTCTCACGAACAAATTTCTTCATCGTCGCAGAACGTTTTTCGTTAGTCGCGTCCCAAAGATCTGGATTAGACAACCAACGAGCAGTTCTTTCGCTACAAGACTTTTTCAATTTTTCAATTTCTTCCTCAGTCTTTTTTCTGCCTCGATTTGCTGCGCCTTGCGCTTCTTTAATAATTTCCTCTTTACCCAATTGCCCCGATAAGGCACGATAAGCTAACCTATCTTGCCAATGACCAAATTGTTCGTATAGTTGTTTATGTGCCAGTGCGTGTTGCTCAATACTCAATTCTACAATATTAGATGGATCATCGGTGCCACCCATGTGTTTTGGAACTATGTGATGTTTGTGCATAATACCTCCCGCCCCTCGAGTATTTATACTTTAGGTAGATGCTGAAAGTTTAAGCAAGAAAAGAGTCACATCAGGGCCATCCAACAGCACCATTTCCGACGGATACTTGAGATACCCTTCATTGTCACGCTAGCCTTGATACTTAGACTTTTGCACGTTATGCACGCGAAGCATCTTGGCGTTGATCTTCGTAATCGTTGCGATGATGAGTCCGTTAGCGTGCGCAACAGCAACAGGAACAGGATCGCCTTCCTTTAGCGGCTTACCGAGGCGATCAACGTGCTGTGGCTTTTCTTTAGGTGCTTTGGCCATTACTTTTCAGCCCGCGCTGCCTTGTAGTCCGACGCACGCAAGTAAACGCGATTTGCTTCTTGCGCAGCAAGGCGAAACGTTGGGCCGCATTGGAAAAGTCTGTCTGCCAAGTCTTTGAAATACGTGACCAGCAGTTCAACTTCGGGATTCGTTAGTCCATCGGACCCGAGAAACTTCTCGTAAACCTTACCTGGATTCAGTTTCTTCGCCGCCATCTTGCTCTCCCGAAATAGGTTGTGAAAGCTCTTCGTTCATCTCGTCGAGAATGTCAAAGGTCTCTTGCGTCACCCCGCCAGGACCAATCCAGTCCCTGATAAAATCTAAAATTCCGTCATCATCCATTTTAACTCCGTGCCCGTATGTCATACTACACCTCGAAATTAGCCCGCGCCTCACACCAAAACACCACGCCTGTTTTGCCGCTTGGATCACGCACTTCAATAACCTTAGCACGCTCGTCTACCAGACCAATGCGTTTGCTATGCACGCCCTTGACCACTTCGTAGTCGGTGTTGAACTGCACAGGCGTGACCTTTCCAGCAGCGATGTCACGCAAGTAAATCTCGGACACTTGCGTAGTCCAGGTCTTTGCCGCTCCCGGGACCATCATGTTCAGCACGCCGCCCAATCCGTTATCCAACGGGCGGTCGGTGCGCAAGTGCAACTTTACGCCCGGGACACATTGTTCTTTCTTCAGCATAGCCATTACTTCAGTCCTTTCGCGTTGACGATCTTCAGCAAGCGGCGTTCCATGCGATTGCGTCGTTGCCAGTAAGGCTCCCATCGCTTGCCTTGCGCCCACTTGTCAATCGTGCGCACCGCGTAATCGTCAAGCAGTGCAG
>Ga0209698_10002715_pt1 | contig 19921 bp, 18 predicted proteins | sample LitLauG_LLR_2012_FD_187203 | JGI IMG/M metagenome (GOLD analysis project Ga0209698, IMG submission 187203) | Freshwater sediment microbial communities from Pennsylvania, USA - Little Laurel Run_MetaG_LLR_2012 (SPAdes) (version 2) | ecosystem: Environmental > Aquatic > Freshwater > Creek >...
GCGCCTTCGAGCAAATCCGAAAGACGGACGAGCAGCCTGCCATTGCGCAGACGGATTGTGTTGTTGACGTTGGCGAAGGCGAAGAACTCAATCTTCAATTCGGGCAGGGAAGCGCTGGGACGGAGTTCCCGGTAACACTCCTGGAATATTTCGAGGACCCCTTCACGCACGGTGAGCGTAGCTTAGCATGAATCGGACCTTGGACCTTAGACCTTGGACCTTAGGCTTCAAATCTGACCTGCTGCTTCTAGCCAGGTCTACGAAAGCAAAGAGCACTACATAGATCCTTCGGCCCGCAAAAGGCGCGGGCCTCTGGATGACAGGTGGTTGGTGTACATACCGTCTGAGGTCCAAGGTCCGCGGTCTAGGGTCTGAGGTCTGGTTTACTCGGGTTTGCCGCCGCTGGCCGCGGCTTTTGGGTTCAGTTTCTTGTGCTTGGCGGCGTCTTCCTGCTGGGTGAGCAGGTCGCGGTGATCCCGGGCCGAGGTGTCGACGGTCTCGAGGATGTTGGTGAGCACGAACTCATAGGCATTCGCTTCAGCGCGAGGGACATCCGCGGCATCTTTCAGGGCGCGCAGCTTTGCCTGAAATTCAGTGTCGGCTTCGATAATCATTTTCAGCGGCTTCCGGATGTCGTCCTTCCGGTCAGTATAGGTATCGATGTTGTCGTTGAGCTCGTCGTAGAGCAACTGGAAGTCGTCGAGCAGATCGTGAGTCTGCTGGGCGCGGTCTTTGGTTTTTGGATCACTCCGCATCTGCTCGAGCTTGACCAGTCGCGCCCGCGCAAACTCGACATAGAGGGCGAGGCGATCCCTCGGCTCCCAGCTGGCGTCGCGAATCTTGTCGATTTCCGGCTGGGTGAGTGGATCGCGGCGCTTCTGCGCGAAGGCGAGACTTCCAATCATGACCACCGTCAATCCAACCCGCAAACAAACATTCTTTCCGGTCATTTCGCGCCCTTCCTGAACATGGCCGCCAGCAGGTCGTCGCGCACGCGCTGCAATCGCGACAGGGCCTCTTTCACGGGAGCTTGTTCCTCATGGCCCAGAGAGTGCAGGATCTCGTTCAGCTTGCGCGTCATTCCGCGCACCGCGATTTCGGTTTGCTTCTGGTGTTTGTTCGATTGAATCGCGTAGTCGCGCGCCAGCTCCGAATAGGCGACCACGTCGGTCAATGCCGGTTGCGCTTGCTCATCCTCGGAGGCGCCGTAGAGCCTGCTGGTTTCGGCCATCTGTTTCTCGGCGATCTGCAGGCAGAGTTTGGGACGGTCGCCGATGCTGGTGGAAGAGAGCTTGGCTTTCAGTCCGTCGACCGTGGGATCGATGGCGTAGGTGGTCGAAGGGACCAGCGCCATCATTGCAATCACGAACAGCAGGGAAGCGTGGCGTGCGCAAGCTCCTGGCAGCAAGCGCACCTTCATGTTTTGCTTGAATCCCCCAGAACGCATACTCATTTCTTCGGTTCGATCGCAATCAGCCGGTGCTTGGCTTGCCACTCCTGATCAGGATACTTGCCATTCGCTATCTTGAGGAAGAGATGATAATTCTCCGCCGCCTTTTTGAAATCCTTGAGGTTGTCAAAGGCCGAGGCGCGCAGGAAATAGGTGCCCGCATCGTCGGGCACGAGCTTGGCGCGAACTTCCAGCGCCTTCAGCGTGAGGGGATAGTTCTTGTTCTCACTGGCGGCGAAGGCCAGATCCCCGTAGGCTGTGCCGAAATCCGGCTTGAGTTTCACGGCAGCCAAAAATTCTTCCTGCGCGTCCGGAAACTTCTTCTCGTGCAGAAGGACCTTGCCTAATCCATGATGAACTTCTGCGTCGTCGGGATGTGTGGAAAGCAGGGCGCGATAGGCAGCTTCCGCTTCCGCGTTCTTACCGGCGGTGGCGTAGAGGTCGGCGAGATCGCGCTGCACAGTGAGATCAGAGGGAGCCAGTTTCGCTCCCGCCTCCAATTCGGGAATGGCTTCATCGTATTTGCTCTCGGCCGCCAAGACCCGACCGAGTTGGATGTGGGCGGAAGCATCGTCGGGGTGGGCGGCGACCAGCTTATGCAAGTAGGCTGCGGCTTCGGGGAACTGCCGGCCGCGCATCGCGATGTTGGCCAGCCCAGTCAATGCGTCGGAGGAGGGATTCAACGCCAGGGCTTGTTTGTATTCCTGTTCCGCGTCGGCAAATTTGTTTTCTTTTTCGAGCAGAAGGCCGGCTGCGAGATGCGGCTCTTCATCCTTTGGTTGAAGGGCGGAGGCTCGCTGGTACGCGGCTAGCGCGTCTTCTGGTTTGGTACGCTCCACTAGGTGGCCCAGCGAGATCCAGGCGCGCGCCTGTCCCTCGGCGACGTTGCTGGTGGGCTTGAGCACTGTAGCTTCGCGCAGATATTGCTCGGCATCGGGCTGATTGGTTTTGGCGAGCTGCAGGCCGAGGTTCAGGTTCGACTCGAAGACATCGGGTTTTGCCGCGACGGACTTGCGATAGGCGGCAATGGATTCGTCGAGTTTGCCGAGGCCATTCTCGACGAATCCGAGGTCGAACCATCCCACGTAGTTGTCGGGAGCGGCCTGGATGACCTTCCAGAGCAGGGGCTCGGCGGCCGCGTAGTCTTTCTTAGCGATGAAGTCTTCGGCTTGCGCCAGCTCCGGGGGTGGAGCGTTGTCCTCGCGGACTCGCGTGTGGTGGATCGTGCCGTGATGAGCCGGATTGCTCGACGAACTGCCGGAGGAGGTTTGATCGTCCGACTGCGACGAGGGAGGCGGTTGAGACGACGTTTGCGAGGCTTGTGCGGACGCCGTGGGGCAAGCGGCGCAGGCCGCCGCGATCAGTGTTCCGCAGATCAGCGCTGCGACCACCGCGAGCCTAGTTGCGACCATTGGAACGCGAGTTCGCATTGCCGTTCAGAATATGCGCCAGATACTTGCCGGTGTAGGAATCCTTGAGCTTGGCAATCGCCTCGGGAGGCCCCACGCCGACAACCTTGCCGCCGCGTGTGCCGCCCTCCGGGCCGAGATCGATGACCCAATCGGCGGTCTTGATGACCTCCAGATTGTGCTCGATGACGACAATGGATCCCCCTGCTTCAATAAGACGGCGAAAGGCGGCGAGGAGTTTGCTGACGTCGTCAAAATGGAGGCCGGTGGTGGGTTCGTCGAAGATGTAGAGCAGGCGCCGGCCACGGGTTTCTCCGCGTCCATGGTCGCGGGTCGCCGGCTGAAGGTGAGCCGCCAGCTTCATGCGCTGGGCTTCGCCGCCGGAGAGCGTGGTGGCCGACTGGCCCAGGCGGAGGTATCCGAGGCCAACTTCCTCGAGAGTGCGCAGGCGTTCGGTGATTTTGGGGGCTTCGGCGAAAAACTTGAGCGCCTCTTTCACCGTGAGGTTGAGCACTTCATGAATGTTTTTGCCGCGATAGCGGACCTCGAGCACCTGTGCCTTGTAGCGCGTGCCCTTGCACTCCTCGCAGATCAGTTCAACGTCGGCGAGGAACTGCATCTCGACGGTGACTGTGCCATCGCCCTGACAGATCTCGCAGCGGCCTCCGGGAATGTTGAAGGAGAAATGTCCGGCGCCGAAGCCGCGCTTCTTTGAGTCGGGCAGGGAAGCGAAGAGTTCGCGGATCGCGTCGAATGCCTTGATATAGGTGACCGGATTGGATCGCGGGGTGCGCCCGATCGGGGACTGATCGACGAGCACGACTTCATCAATGAAACGGTCGCCTTCGAGACTCTCCCACGTTGCAGCCGGGCCCGTAGCGCCGTTGACCGATTGCTGCTTGGCCTGGGCCAGCGCGCGATAGAGCACGTGATGGAGCAACGTCGATTTCCCGGAACCCGAGACTCCGGTGATAGCGACGAGCATGCCGAGCGGGATGCATATGTCGACGTTTTTCAGATTGTTGGCGCGGACCCCGCGAATCGCGATCTGCTGCGCTCCGGGCTTGCGGCGCGTGACCGGCGGTTGGATGCGCAATTCTTCCGAGAGATATCGCCCGGTCAGCGACGCGGGGTTGTGCGTGATTTCGTCGTAGGTTCCTTCGGCGATGAGTTTGCCGCCGTTCTCGCCGGCTCCGGGGCCAAGATCGATGATGCGATCGGCGGCGCGCATGATGTCGGGATCATGCTCGACCACGAGAATCGTGTTGCCGAGATTTCGCAGGTCCTGAAGAATTTTAATCAGCTTGTGCGTGTCGCGGGGATGCAAGCCGATGGATGGTTCGTCGAGCACGTAGAGTGTTCCTACAAGCCGCGATCCCAACGATGTAGCTAGCTGAATTCTTTGCGCTTCACCGCCGGAGAGCGTGGAAGACAGTCGATCGAGCGTGAGGTATTCCAATCCAACATCGTTCAGAAACCTGAGCCGCTCGCAAATTTCCTGCAGAAGCTTGTCGGCAATCTCGGCCTCTTCGGGCCTCAACTGCACCTGATTGAAAAAGTGAAGCGCTTCCTCGACGGTTAACGAACAAACTTCGCACAGGTTGCGTCCGTTGATCTTCACCTGCCGGGCTGCAAGCCTTAGTCGCGATCCGTTGCATTCTGGACATTGGGAATATCCACGATATCGGCTCAGGAAGACGCGCACATGCAGCTTGTATTTCTTGCGCTCGAGATGAGTGAAGAATCCGCGAACGCCCAGGAATTTGCCTTCGCCCTGGAGCACGAGGTTGCGGTGCTCTTCGGCCATATCGATCCAGGCCATGTCGAGCGGGATTCCGGCTTGCTTGGCATAGCGCTTGAGATCAGTGAACAGGGGGCGATACTTTGGCTTGGTCCAGGGCTCGATGGCGCCTTCGGCGAGAGTCTTGGTCTTGTCGGGAATGACGAGGTCGAGATCGAAGTCGATAGTGTTGCCGAATCCCTGGCAGCGGGGGCAGGCGCCATAGGGATTGTTGAAGGAAAACAGGCGCGGCTCTGGCTCTTCGTAGCGGATGTTGCAGTTCTTGCATTCGAAGCGCTGGGCGAAGCGTAGGGTCCGTGTGGCGCGGGCGCTCGTGCCCGAATCCGCGTTGGGCTCCTCGATGTTCGGAATATCGAAGATGACTTCACCGGACTCGCGGTAGGCAGTTTCGACCGCATCCACGATTCGCGTGCGTGCCTCGACGGAAACCACAAGCCGGTCTACGAGGACGTAAACGGGTTGCTTGAAATCGATGTCGATCAGAGATTCGGGAGTGGAGAACTCGAATACTAGACCGTTCTGATAGAGGCGATTGAATCCCGACTTCCGTAGATCGAACAGCCTCGTCTTTAACGCGTCACTGATTGGTTCGGGTGCGACCTTTTTTTCGGGGCGCGGGCCGGGGGCGAGGGCGGGACGGCCTCGCGAGAGCCGGCGGGTCGCCGGCGCTATTTTTTCTTCCGTGGCGGGTTTCTGCAGGGGGAACAGGACTTGCAGGCGCGTGTCTGGATCCAGCGCCAGGATCGCGTCGGCTACCTCGTCGACCGTGTCTTTCTTTACTTCGCGGCCGCAGTTGGCGCAAAACGTTGTTCCGACCCGCGCGAACAGCAACCGCAGGTAGTCATAGATCTCGGTCGCAGTGGCCACCGTTGATCTTGGATTTCTGGTCGTATTCTTCTGGCGGATCGCTACGGCTGGCGCGATTCCGTCGATCGTGTCGGCATCCGGTTTCTCGATGCGCTCGAGGAACTGCCGCGCATAGGCGGACAACGATTCGACGTACCGCCGCTGGCCTTCGGCGTAGATCGTGTCGAAGGCGAGCGACGACTTACCCGATCCCGAGACGCCGGTCACGACCGTCAAGGAATTGTGAGGAACCTCAAAATCAATGTTCTTGAGGTTATGGACGCGGGCTCCACGAACGACAATGCTTTCCGTCTGACTCTGAGTAGAAGACATCGAATAAGGCCGAATCAGCCACTTTACCCGGAGCACACCCTCTCAGAGCGCTCCAAATGGCTGACTGAATCTTTCTATTATATAAAACAATTCAGAAGTCATCGCGGACCGGATGAGACCTCAAGCGACGGTGCTGTCAGCGGGAGGAGTTTGTGGGGGATTCACAACACGGGGCACAGAGGGCCACGGGGAACACCTAGTCGGAGGGGCTAAATTACTAGGAGCGCTTATCGTTTTCTTCCAGGTCGCGCTTCTTGCCGTAGCGCATGGCGAAACCGAAGCCGAGCGACATGATCCCGAGCGGGGGCACCAGCATCACGAAAATGGCGCGATTGATGGCGCGCTGGCCTTCCTTGGGTGTGGCTTTCACGGTCGCTCGGCACATGGCGCAGCCCTGTGCAAACGCGGGCGCAGTCCACAAGGTTAATGCCAGCACAGCGAGCGATACTCTGCAGCCAATCTTCATTTCACACCGTAGGTCACGATCCGGTCCGCGTCGGGGAAGAAAAAGAAATACATGATGACGAAACACGCAGACACCGAGATCACCAGCATCCAGCGCATGATCTTTTTCTCGAACTTCAAGTGCATGAAGTATCCGATGATGAGCGCCGACTTGATGATCGAAAGCACCAACAGGATCTCGAGCATGCGCACTGCTTGAAACACCTGCCTGTAGGCCAGTACGACCTCAATCGCGGTGAGGACCAGCAGTGCTCCCCACACCCAGAAGTACTGTCCCTTGCTGTCGTCATGCGTTGCTGTTGCGTGCATTTGGCTCTCCCATGTTCTACGTGGTGCGGGCAGTTATGTGCTCAGGGGCTAAAGCCCGCAATCTTGCTGGCTCTGAGCGGCACGGCTGAAGCCGTGCCCTTTTACAACGCCAAACCCTCACTGGTTCAAACCTTCAAAATTCAACCCTTCAAAAGTCCAATCTCGTACGGCTCCACATCGCGGGCAGGAGTGCCCGCGCCACACTTTACGAGATCTTTGTCGACATCAAGTAGACCAGGGGGAAGATGAACATCCACACCAGGTCGACGAAGTGCCAGTACAGCCCTGATACCTCCACATCTTGCGCGTCGTAATCTTTTGGTTTGAGGAACAGAATGATCGCCGCGATGACCAGTGCAACGCCCAACACGTGAATCGGGTAGTGAAATACATTTCCCGACGGAATCATGAATGCGCCGGCGATCCAGATGACGGCCAAGATGGGCAGAAACCATTTCTTGAGGGCGACTACGCCGAGGTAGATCACCCCGATGGTCACGTGCAGCATGTGCATGGCGGTGAGGCCGAAGAAAGCCTGCGGGAACTGCGGGATGTTCTTCGATATCTCCCCTAACTCTCCGCTCGACGATGTTGCGGGCACTCCCAGCGCCGTCTGAAATCCCGAAAGGGTTAGGCCTTCGCCGATCAGCTTGCTCCACTCCATGCCGTGCAAGACGATGAAGGCCGTTCCAAAAGCCATGGTTGCCAAGAGCCAATTGCGCGTCCAGGCGCGGTCTCCACGTTGGGCCGCAAAAACACCGAGTACCATGGTTAGCGAACTCGAAAGCAGGCATGCGGTCATGATCGTGGCATTGGTAATGCTCGCCACGTGAAATGGCGTGGGCCACGGATTCGTATAAATCCGGTTATAGCTGAAGGCGACCAGCAGCGCTCCGAACGTCAACGAGTCCGACGCCAGGAATAGCCACATCCCGACCTTCTTCGAATACGCCCCAAACAGTGGGGCTTCGAATTCCCCGGCTGCTCCATGCGCACCGGCCGGTGCGCCGTGCACAGCATGATCTAGCGTGGCATCCGCCATTCCTTAAGCCCCCTTGTTCAAGGTTTCAAAGTTTCAGGGTTTCAAAGTTTCAAAGACGAAGCCAGGAACTTTGAAACTGTTCTTACCGCGCGAACCCTAACAATGCGAACACGTACAGCCACAACACGCCCATAAAGTGCCAGTACCAGGCGGTGATATCGACGGCGATACGCTTGGCCTCTACCGGTTTGCGCAGCAGGGAAGCGCTGGCTGCCCACAGTAGGGCCAGAATCCCACCCATCAGGTGCACAGCGTGCGCGATCGTCAGCAAGAACGCGAAAGAACTGCTGGGATTTGTGTTCACGTAAAAGCCGCGAGCGTGCAACTCGGTCCAGGCCATCCACTGTCCGACGAGAAAGGCGAAGCCGAGAATCACGGTCATGCCCAGCCACGGGTAATGTTTCTCATCGCCGAGAGAAATTCCGGGGATCGATTGCATCGGAGCCAGTGCCGCCTGCCGCGCGGCCGCGCGCCGCGCCAGTTCCATGGTTACGCTGCTGGCCAGCAAGATGATTGTGTTGATTGCCAGAAGGAGCCAGGGCAGCTCTACCGAACCCCAATCGCGGACATAGGTATTCGAAGTTCCTTCGAACGTGGGGAGCCCTTGCCGGACGATGTATGCGCTGGTCAGGGAGATGAATACCATGCACACGGTCGCAATACCGCAGATCAAGCCCAGGCGCGCACGGCGCAGGCGTGCCCCATAGTTGGGCTGGTCGCCACTGCGGCCTTCGTCGCCTCCGCCGGACTCCGGCGGAGCGGGGGGCTCGTGCCCTATGTCGTCAATCGGTGAGGTTGGAAGATAAGTCGCCATAACTACTTAGTGCTTGCGTTTTGGTTCGTGGTTGGCATCCATGTCCGTGGACCAGTGCTTGCGCAACAACCAGAAGGGGGCGGTGCGCCTCAGGGGCTAAAGCCCCGCATTTATGTGCCCCCTTACGGCACGACTGAAGTCGTGCCCTTCCACATGTTTTCCCTGAACTTCAATGAGCACCTGCTAACGGTGGATCCGTCTGCATTACATAATCTTTCGGGGCACCGGGCACGCCATACTCATACGGTCCGTGGTTCACCACCGGCGTTACTCCACCGAAATTGTCGTGCGGTGGAGGAGTTGACGTGGTCCACTCCAGTGTCGTGGCCTCCCATGGATTGTCGCTGGCCTTCGGGCCCTTGAACATGCTCCAGAACAGGTTGATCACGAAAATGAATTGTGCCGCCACGGTGATGATGGCCGCGTACGTGATGAACGTGTTGAGCGGAATCAGTTTCTGCAGGTACGCAACTTCCGTGAATTGCGAGTATCGCCGCGTCTGGCCAGCCATGCCTGCATAGTGCATGGGCATGAAAATCGCGTATGTCCCCGCCAGCGTGATGAAGAAATGAATGCGTGCCAAAGGTTCATTCATCATCCTTCCAAACATCTTCGGGAACCAGTAAGCGGTCGCTGCGAAAATGCCGAAGATCGCCGCGACGCCCATGATCAAGTGGAAATGCGCGGGCACGAAGGCGGTGTCGTGCAGTTGAATGTCGAGGACCGGCTGTGCCAGGAAAGGCCCGCTGAGTCCGCCGGAAACGAACAGAGATACGAAACCGATGGCATACAGCATCGGCGAATGGAACCGGATTCGGCCCTTCAGCATCGTTCCGAGCCAGTTGAATGTTTTGATGGCCGAGGGGACGCCGATACACATGGTCAGAATCGAAAAGGCGAAGGCTGAATAGGGGCTCATCCCGCTCATGAACATGTGATGGCCCCAGACCATGAACCCAAAGAATCCGATCGAAAGCATGGCGTAGACCATAGCCTTATAGCCGAAGATCGGTTTGCGCGAGAACGTCGACAGAATCTGCGACGCCACGCCCATGCCCGGCAGAATCGCGATATAGACCTCCGGATGCCCGAAGAACCAGAACAGGTGCTGCCACAGCAGCGGAGATCCGCCCTTGTGACCCATGACCTGCCCGTTCACCACGACCAGAGGAACATAAAAGCTTGTCCCGAGATTGCGATCCATTAACAGCAGAATTCCGGCCGAGAGCAGCACGCCGAATGCGAGCAAGCCTAGGATGGCGGTGATGAACCAAGACCAGACGGTAAGCGGCAGACGCATCATGGTCATGCCCTTAGCGCGCAGGTCGAGCGTCGTAGTGATGAAGTTCAGCGCTCCCATGAGCGACGCGACGCAGAAGATCGCAATGCTGGTGATCCACAAGTCGGCGCCAAGCCCTTCCCCAGGTCCGGCCGATTGCACTGCGCTCAGCGGTGGATAGCCGGTCCAGCCATGGAGCGGCGCACCGCCAGATACGAAGAACGCCGCGATGATCACGACGAAGCCGACGAAAGTCGTCCAGAACGACAGCATGTTCAGGACCGGAAAGGCCATGTCCGGAGCGCCGATCTGGATGGGCAAGACGTAATTGCCGAAGCCGCCCTGCGGCGCCGTGGTCAGCACGAAAAACACCATGATCGTGCCGTGCATGGTCATCAGGGCAAGATACTGCTCCGGTTTGATCTCGCCGACAATGGGAAGGACCGCGGTCGGCCAGATCATGTGGACGCGCATCAGGATGGAGAGCAACATCCCGATGAACACCGACGTGAGTGCCAGGAAGTAATACTGGATGCCAATAATTTTGTGATCGAGACTGAAAATGTATTTTCGGATGAACCCTTGAGGAGCCGCGTGCGCATGAAGCGTAACTGGGGTCGCCATTTTACTGTTTCTCCGCCTCCCGTGCCGCCAGCCACTTGTCGAAATCCTCCTGGCTGACGACATGCACCATGCCGTGCATTTTGTAGTGTCCAAGGCCGCACAATTCGGCGCAGGCAATTTCGTACTCGCCGATGGCTGTGGGTTTGAAATGCATGTGAATATTCAAGCCCGGCACTGCGTCCTGCTTGAAGCGCAATTGCGGTACGAACAGGTCGTGGATCACATCGACCGAGCGCAGGCTGAGATCGACATCGCGGTTCACCGGTAGATACATGGTCCCTGTGACCACATCATCTTTGGCCGAGGGATCCGTGGTATCGAGTCCAACCGCAGCCTCGCCGCCGGCAGAAGGATCCATCAGGCTTGGCTTGGTCTTCGCGTAGGTTCCGTCCGGCCCTGGATAGCGGAAGTACCAGGCGAACTGCATGCCGGTGGCCTCGACCTGTACCGCTCCTGCCTCGGGCGGGTCCCATCTCTGACTTGCCCACGTCTTCGTGCCCATTAGGTTGAGGCCGACGAACAGAATCGTCGTCAAAAGCGTCCAGAGCATCTCCAGTGTCGTGTTGCCGTGCGAATACGCGACCGGCGGAGATGATGGGGTCTCCTTGTATTTCCACACGATGTATCCGAGCGAAAGCTGCGCCGCTACGAACACGATCCCCATGATGATGAAAGTCTTTGTGAACTGACCGTCGATCCACGCGGTTGCGGCAGAGGCGCCCACCGGGAGCCACCAGGTCTTGGCGACGAAGAAGTACGTGCTGATCAGGGTGATCAGCCAGATCAAAACCAGTAACGCGAGGCCCATTCCCCAGCCCTCCGGGCAAAGACGGATTTCCCCACGGCGGTTGCCGCATCCCCACGACGCGAAGCAACAGTCGGCGGCGAGTTTAACACAACGTCAAGCACGGAATGCAAGACAGTTGTGAGGAAAAATCCGCGAACCCAAACGCAATTGCTCAACATCCATCTGGGGTGTTTACTTTTTCAACTCCCGGGAGTTTTCGATGAGAATCGTTCTGGCCTCCGAATCACAATTTCGGAAGCGCGCCATGGACCTGCTCGGTATTTCCTATGAATGCCGCCCTAGTCGCATTGATGAGAAGGCGATTCGCGACGACAATCCCGTGGAACTGACGCGCAAAATTGCCGAGGCCAAGGCGCACAAGGTCGCTGATGAATGCCCTGATGCACTGATCGTTTCGGGCGATGCTGTGGCGGCAAAAGACTCCAGAATTTTCGAGAAGCCGAGCGACCAGGAAGAAGCGGCCGAGTTTCTGCGAGAACTTTCCGGCAGTCACTTTCAATTCGTCACTTCGATCGCGGTTCTCAACGCACAAACGAAGAAGATGCTATCGACGGTGGAAACGTCCGACATCTTCTTCCGCCCGTTGCTGGAGCGCGAAATCCGGCAGTACATCTCGAAATACGATGTGCTGAGCTACGCAGGCGCTTTCGAAAACGATGCCGTGCTGATGTTTGCCGACCGCATTGCTGGAAGCTATAACCTGGGAACCGCACTGCCGCCGAGCCGGCTCATTCTGATGCTGCGGGCGCAGGGCGTGGAGGTGTAGCGGGGGACGCCGTACGTTCAGCTCAAAACCTTCCCGCGACGAATGCGTCCGGGGCCACACAATTGCGGAAGGGGTCGATTTTTCAACGGGTTTGTGGGGTAACCATCGCGGGTGACCGAAGTACGTTGCGGCGGGCATCCTCTGGTTCTAATGTCCAGAACACATGACCCCGAAACACGCAGATCATCACGGAAAACCGCATCATCGCTCACATCTGGCAGCAGCCGCGCTGAATCGAATCCAAGTCTCAAAGCGTCGCAGCAGCCGCATGGCCCTCCACGCTTCGGTCGGCCTCAGCGGAGAGGATTCGCAGAAGAGTCCCTTCACCATGCCGGCAAAAGCGACGAATCTGAACCGTCACGGCGCGGCATTGCACCTGTGTCGCGATATCCCGGTCGGTTCGGTCGTCATTTTGAAGAACCAGCGGGGGACAGAGGTCTCGGCGCGAGTTGTGGCCATTCTGGCGGCGCGAGCGGGAACCTCGACGTACGGAGTCGAGTTCGTGGAGCAGGACGAGAACTCCCAGAATTTCTGGGGGATCTCGTTCCCGACGTCGTCGAACGCCTGAGCGTTCCTACTTTTCTTGCCGCCCCGGCGGTGCAAGCCTCTCTATTTGTCCGTCCACTCGGGCACTCGGCCCGGAGTCCATGGCGCCCCGGCGGTCTCCATATCCTTTTCCAGTTTTGCTAGATCCACTTCGACCAGCGTACGCAATTTCGCCAACTGATCTCCGAACTCGCTCGCGGCGATATTATATGACTCTATGTGCGACTGCGTCGGCTTAGCGAGGGAGAAGCGCTCACCCTCCATCACAGAGTTCACCCGGTTCGAGATTGATGAAGGCACCGGCTCCTGACGCCGCGCAATCTCGACATCGCCTCGAAGCGCGCGCAAAATATCGCGGTTTTTCTGCTCAATCGAATCGGCGTTGGCGCCCAGTTGCTTCTCGACCGCTGGAGTTTCCTTTAGTGCCTCGCGAATCTTCTTCAATCGAGACTCGAGGTCGTTTGCCGTATTTAGCGCTCCCGAGACGGCACGATACAGGCGCGTGGTCTTACGCAGGAACTCTTCCTGCGCTGCGCGGTCTGCGGGAGTCATCGTTGATGCTCCCTCGGTCGTGACCTTAAACGATTGCGATCCGCCCAGTTCCGTCACGACTCCACCGGCCTTCTGGAACATCCGTACCGAATAGTTTCCAGAGAGGACGAGAGCCCCTTGATCCGCCGCATCGGGAAAATCACCTTCGCTATCATCGGATTTCTCGTGCAACTGGGGCGCCGAATAGCGCAAGTCCCATGCCGCTCTTTGAAAGCCCGAGTCTGAGCTGCCGTCGACACGCCGAATCGGTGCGCCACTTTCGTCGTAGACCATGAAATAAACTTCCGGCTTGGCCTCTTGCGCCTCGGCCCGTAATTCATCGTTCGAAGGGTAGGGAAGCGTTTCATTCTTCTTGGTCGCTTCTTTTTCCGCGTCTTGGCGCTTTTCTTTTTTGGTTTTGACCTTTTCCTTCAGGTAGCCGGTGAAGACTGCGCCGTAAGGGGGATTATCGGCCGCAAAATAAGCGTCACCCTGGAATCCTTTCTTCGGGCCGCCCAGCGGATGGCGCTCGATGTACATGAGTGCATCCTTCACGGGATAGAGCGCCGCAGCCTGCTCAGTGGAGTCAGCCTTCAATTGCCGCAGGGGCGTGATGTCATCGAGCACATAGAATCCGCGGCCAAAGGTTGCGATGACCAGATCGTTCTCCCGGGTCTGGATGACCATGTCGCGGACCGAGATCATCGGCAATCCACCCTTCAACTGTACCCAGTGCGCACCGCCGTTGATGGTGAAATACGCGCCCTTCTCGGTGCCGACAAACAACAGGTTCGGATTGACGGTGTCCTCGGCGAACGCCAGCACCGGGCCGCTTTCGGGCAGATCGCCGGCGACGGAGGTCCAGGTCTTTCCGTTGTCGGGTGATTTCAGCAGGTACGGCTTAAAGTCTTCATTCTTGTGATTCTCGAATGCTGCATAGACCGTGTTGGCGTCATGATTCGATGCCGCGAGTCGGCTGACGTACGTCATCTCAGGCACGCCGGGGAATTTTTCGTACTTCGCCCAACTTCCGCCGGCGTCACTGGTGACCTGGATCAGGCCGTCGTCTGTGCCCGCGTAGATCAGGCCTTCTTTCTTTGGCGATTCTGACAGCGCCACGATATTTCCGTAAAACGAAGTCGACTGGTTCTTCGCTACCGCATCCGGGCCCCAGACTTTCCCCATCACCGGCAGCTTGTTGCGGTCGATCTGCCGCGTCAGGTCGCCGGAAATGGCTTTCCACGTGTCTCCGCGATCGTCGGAACGGAATAGTTTGTTTGCCGCAAAATACAACCGCGTGTGCGAGTGGGGACTGATGAGGATGGGCGAGTCCCAGTTCCAGCGCAGCGGAGGCTCGCCTTTTCCCTCAAGCGGTTGGAGAACGAGTTCCTGACCGCTCGGCTTGTCGAATCGGACCAGCACGCCATATTGCGACTCGGAGTAGATCGTATTCGGATCCTGCGGATCGACCTGCGAGCGGAAGCCATCGCCGCCGGTGGTGACGAACCAATCCGAATTCACGATGCCGTTGACGCTGTGCGTGCGCGAAGGCCCGCACCAAGAGAAATAATCCTGCGTCCCGCCACATACGTTGTAGAACGGCTGCGCGTAATCCACCGCGACGTCGTAGAACTGCATCGTCGGCAGATTCGCCTTGAACTGCCACGATTTCGCGTCGTCCCAGGTCTCGTACATGCCGCCATCCGACCCCAGCAGCCAATGTTTCGTGTCGTCGGGATCGATCCACATGACGTGGTTGTCGCCGTGATGGTTGACCTCGTTGACCTTGTGCAGTGTCTTGCCGCCGTCGGTCGATTCGCGAAGTTCGACATTCATCACGAAAATGCGGTCGACGTTCTTCGGATCGGCAACCACGCGCGCGTAATACATGGCTCCCTGATCGAACTCGTTGCGACGTTCCCAGGTTGCGCCCTTATCTTGCGAGCGGAAGATTCCGCCTTTGCCGTCGGCCGCCTCGATGGCCGCGTACACGGTGTTCGGATCGGCTGGGGACACCGCCAGACCAATTCGTCCCATGTCTACCGTGGGCAGTCCCGATTTCAACTTGTTCCAGGTAGCGCCTGCGTCGGTCGACTTGTAGATCGCGCTCTCGGGCCCGCCATCAATCAGGGTGAACACATGGCGGCGGCGCTGATACGCCGTGGCGTACACGATGTCGGGATTCAACGGATCAAGCGCCACGTCGTTCATGCCGGTGTTCTCGCTGACCGTCAGCACCGCCTTCCACGTCTTGCCGCCATCGGTCGTTTTGTAGAGGCCGCGATCGCCGCCCGGCCCCCACAGCGGTCCCGCGGCAGCCACGTAGACGACTTTCGAATCCCGCGGATCGATTACCACCCGGCCGATGTGCTCGGACTTCTTCAACCCGAGGTTCTGAAAGTTCTTGCCGCCATCATCGGAGCGGTAGATTCCGTCGCCGTACGACACACTGCGCTGTGAGTTGCTCTCGCCCGCGCCTACCCACACCACTGACGAATCATTGGGATCGAGCGCCACCCAGCCGATCGAATACGATCCTTCGCCGTCGAATACGGGAGTCCATGTGGTGCCGTCGTTGACGGTCTTCCACACTCCGCCGGAAGCCACGCCTACGTAGTACTCGTGAACATTCTTGGGATTCACCGCGATCGACATCACGCGCCCCGACTCGACGCCAGGGCCGATCGACCGGAACTTCAGTCCGGAGAAGGTGTCGGCCGTCATGCCACCCTTCTTTTCGTCTTCCTTTTTGGGCTCTTCTTTCTTCTCCTCTTTCTTGGCTTCTTTCTTCGCGGACTTCTTTCCTTGCGTAGAAGAAGTCGCCTCAGGTCGCTTATCGGCGTCTTTGTCCGGCTGCTTCGTTCCTGATGCGTCTTGTGCGATGAGGGTGAACGAGAAGAACAGGGAAATCAGAACGAAAATGGCGAATCGCTTCATTGGGTATCTCCAGTTCGGAAGACAATCACTCTCTGTCAGAGAAGACAACTCAAAACGCATATGTATACAGGATCAGTCCTGTTCCGCAAAATGTCTGCATCCTCGGCCCCCCTCGGTTGTGCTTTAATTCCTTCATGCCCGGCAAGATCCACGGCCACGAAACTCGCGACCTTCCACTCAGGAAGAACTACTGCTTCGCCTGCGGACCCGACAATCCCGATGGCATGCACCTGCAGTTCACGCTGGATGAAGAACGCAAAGTCTTCGTTTGTCACTTCAACCTGGCCAAGCGGTATACAGGGCCTCCGGGCCACTGCCACGGCGGAATCATTGCCACGATCCTCGACGACGCTATGGGCAAGGTGAACAAGCTGCGCGACGTCATCGCCGTGACCAAGGAAATGACGGTTGAGTACTTAAAGCCGGTGCCTCTGGAGAAACCACTACGCGTGGAGGGCAGCGAAGTCAGCGTGCATGGCCGCCAGCACATCAACATGGCCGAGATCATGAATGAGGAAGGCGAAATCCTGGCGCGCAGCCGAGGAACGTTTATTGCGATCGATCCCGAGAAGATGTTCGGCAAGTTCGTGGAACGATGAAGAGAACCACAAACCATTTACTGCCGAGAGCATTCCGCGTTAGCATGTGCGCCATGAGAGTCTACGTACTGTTCATCGCTGCCTTCGTTGGTAGTGCGTTCTTGCTTGCGCAAGATGCCGCGTTGCCCGCCGCGCCAGCGGAAGTCGGCGTACTCTTCTATCTTGACAGGGCGAACGGTCAGCTCAAGAAACTCGCTACCGAGCCGTACAAAAACCACGATCCAGTTCCCGGTATTTTTACAATGGCCCAGACCGTGGAGGTGAAAGGCTCTGCATCAGCTTTTCGCATTTCCAGCCATGACAAGATTGTGTTCGTCTATGACGCGACCACGATCCCACGGCTCTACAAGTTCACCGTACATGGCAGTAATCGGAAGTTCGAATATGGCAAAGTGAACACACGTAACTCGACCCCGGCTGACGGCCTTCCCATAACCGTTTCGCGGTATAAAGAGACGGCCTACCAATTCTCCTCTGATCGGCCTCTGGAGCCTGGCGAGTATGCGATCGTGTTGGCGGATCGCATTTTCGTGTTCGGCGTCGACGAAGCGAAGTAGCCGTCCACTGAGGACGGAGACTTCATCCACCCAGTGAGAGCAACCTGGCGGACGTTAAGGTCCCCGTTCGCGGATACGAGGTTCAGGCCAAAGAGGTTCCCACAGGTGTCCGGGCTTGCTCCGGTTGGTGATTGACTTCTGCGCTTTGTGAGCCCCGGGGTTCCGCAATCTGTTCGCCCGCGTTAGAATGATTTAGCGGCGAAACCCCTCCCGCACCATCAAACAAGGGTTAGCTGAGCGCTGACAGCCGAAAGCTGACAGCCATCCTTCGCGCTTGCGAAAAGGTATCCACGGGTTCAACACATGTCCCAGAACAACGGCAACACTACTTCTCTCCGCCTCAAGACCGGCCTTGCAGAAATGCTCAAGGGCGGCGTCATCATGGACGTCACCAACGCCGAGCAGGCCGTCATCGCCGAAAAAGCCGGAGCGGTCTCCGTGATGGCTCTGGAGCGCGTGCCCGCGCAGATTCGCGCTGAAGGCGGCGTGGCGCGCATGGCATCGCCAAAAAAGATTCGCGAGATCATGGCCGCCGTATCGATTCCGGTGATGGCCAAATGCCGCATCGGGCATTTCGCCGAGGCCCAGATCCTGCAGGAACTCGGGGTCGACTACATCGACGAATCGGAAGTGCTCACGCCTGCCGACGAAGCGCACCACGTCGACAAGCACGCGTTCACTGTGCCGTTCGTCTGCGGGGCAAGGAACCTTGGGGAAGCCCTGCGGCGCATCGCCGAAGGTGCTGCCATGATCCGCACCAAGGGTGAAGCCGGGACGGGCGACGTCGTCCACGCGGTAAAGCACATGCGCCAAATTGTGCAGGAGATGAGGATTCTCACCGTGCTCAGCGAAGAAGAACTCTTTGCCAAGGCGAAGGAGCACCAGGCCCCGTACGAACTGATTAAGATGGTTGCGAAAGCAGGGAAGCTGCCGGTCCCGAATTTTTCCGCCGGGGGGATCGCGACACCCGCCGACGCGTCGCTCGTGATGCAACTGGGAGCCGAAGCCGTCTTCGTAGGATCAGGTATTTTCATGGGCTCACGTACGACGTGTACGCATTCCCTGGAGACGCACCCCTTTGATGAGACATGCGCATTCGTTCCGCCGGAGCAAGCCGCCAAGCGCGCTCGCGCGATCGTGCTGGCCGCTACGCACTATCAAGACCCCAAGGTATTACTTGAAGTCAGCGAAGACCTGACGGGAGCGATGAAGGGCCTCGCGGTCAGTGGGATCGACGAAGCGCACATGCTGCAGACCAGGGGCTGGTAAGTCCGGCAGAACAACGATAGTCACGCGGAATGGCTCCGGAATTTCCGGAGCCATTTTTGTTTGCGCGATAGAATTCTGGGTCAGGAGAATCCGCATGTCACGTCTAATACGGAAATCCTCGGTCCCTGGATTGCTTTCGCTTGCAGCGCTCTTGTTTTTGGTAGTGCCGTCCATGGCCGACGACAAGCCCGCGCCCAGTTACAACGAAACCGCCACGGTGCTCGCTACCATCGACAAGCATGGGCACTTCTACCAGGTTGCGACCGACAGCAAGATCTACCTCTTCATGTGCACGAAAGTGAAAACCTTCCAGTTGGGAGCGCCCGACTGCAAAGTCGGAGATAAGCCCATCGCCAAGGGCGACACCGTCCACTTCCGCATCGATTCCGACTGGGCGTACATGGCTCCCGTTTCCGAAGGTATCGAAGAGAGGCTGCGCATTCTCGCCACCGAACTGAAGACGATTCCTCCTTTGCCGGCTGCTCCTCCTGCAGACACCGACAAGAAATCCAAAACCACCGCCGAGAGCGGCGTCGTTATTGGCACGGGGATGCACATCAGGGGGCAGCACGGATCCAGTTGGTCCACGATTCCGACCGGAGTTGGATCCCCGATCACTACCGCTTCTGCCGGAACGCCCGTGATCCCGACCGGGCCGGTGCTGGCCACACCCGTGACCGGCGGTGCGCCGGTCGTGGTCTCGCCAGTTGGGCCGACCAGTGGCGGCGTCATTACCGGAGTGCCGGTTACCGGGGGCGCGCCCATCACGGCGATTCCGACCGGGCCGGTGACTGGAATTCCCGTCGGCGGCGCCCCGGGGTCTGGCGGCATGCAGATGGGCGGCGGAGGCGGCGCTCCGCCATGGGTCCATATTCTGCGCATTCAGACGGCCGGGAAGATCTATCAACTGGAATGTTCGAAGAAACCCTGTCGGGACGCGAATAAAGAAATTGCGCTCGGCGACGCGCTCTCGTTCCGCGTGGACAAAAAGTGGGCGTACTTGTCGGGCGGTATGCAGGGTTCAGGCACTGGCAACGCGGCGGAGGAGAAATACAGAATCCTGAGCGTCACGGAAGCGGGATCGCCGTCCGCATCTGAGGCGCATTGAGGCGCTCAAGGTGCATCGGCGGATCTCGCCCAACCATGGTTCTACATCTGGCGCAGTGTTTCCAGTGCTTGCAATTCAAGCGGCCATAGCATGCGCTAGACTATCCGGCATGCCAGACGTGAGCGTTGAAATCGCACCGGCTCGGCTCCTCGCCGCAGTGCGTCGTCGCATTCGCGCTGATCAGATCCGCAGCAACTGGCGTCCCGCTCTGGATCAGGTTTGGGCATTCCTGAAGCAACATCCAGGTCTTCGGACCGACGGCCACAACATTTTTCTCTATCACCATCCGGCAAAGAGGCAGGATCCGATGGACATCGACTTTGGAGTGCAGGTCCCTCGGCGGTTTGAGCCTTCCGGAGAACTCTCCTCAGCCGAGACTCCCGCTGGAAGGGTGGCTGCCGCGGTGCACATCGGTCCTTACGAGCGAC
>Ga0209698_10002716_pt1 | contig 19918 bp, 9 predicted proteins | sample LitLauG_LLR_2012_FD_187203 | JGI IMG/M metagenome (GOLD analysis project Ga0209698, IMG submission 187203) | Freshwater sediment microbial communities from Pennsylvania, USA - Little Laurel Run_MetaG_LLR_2012 (SPAdes) (version 2) | ecosystem: Environmental > Aquatic > Freshwater > Creek >...
ACTACACAGTGAAGGAAGTGCCGCCGGGCACTTACAAAATAACGGTTGAGGCTGCAGGCTTTAAGACGGTCTCCAACACCGGTGTGACCGCGAACGCCGGCGCAATCGCGCACGTGGACTTCAAGATGCAAATCGGCAAGGCCTCGGAAGTGGTCGAAGTTAATGCCGAAGCGGCCGCGGTTAACACCGAGGACTCCAAGCTGGCCACCACGGTGAGCGCAACCGAGATCGCCAATCTGCCATTAAACGGGCGGAACGTGTATGACCTGATGCAGCAGGCCCCCGGTGCCGTCAACGTGAACGGGACCATGATGGAAAACGGGCATGGCACCGTGGTTAATGGCGTGCGCGAAGATTTCAACGGCTTTCTCATCAACGGCGTTTCCAATAAGGACCTGAGCGGCGGTGTCAACAACACTCCCATTCAGGACACCGTCGAGGAGTTCCAGCAGTTGCAACTCAACATGTCTGCCCAGTACGGCAGCAGTGCGGGCAGCATCAATAACCTGGTTACCAAGTCTGGCACAAATCAGCTCCATGGCAGCCTCTGGGAATATCTGCGCAACAGTGACATGGATGCGAACAATTACTTTTTGAACCAGTCGGGGTCGGCGAGACCGCCTCTGCACTTCAATCAGTTCGGCGGCACCGTTGGTGGTCCAATTATCAAGGACAAGTTGTTCTTCTTCGGGTCGTATCAGGGCGATCGCTTCAAGACCACCGGCGTCCCATCACCCATCACGGTGGAATCGCCGGATTGGAGGACTGCGGTCGAAGCCGGGGCCCCGAACTCTGTGGCCGCTCTTCTGTATAAGAATTTCGCCCCCTCCGTTCTCGGCACAGCCGGCCCAACGCTCGATGCCTTCGCAACGCCGGCTGGCAAAACGACGCCGAACTACAACCAATGGCTGTGTAATAACCAAACAGGCGCACTGTCGGCACCATCGGCTATAGCGGCGAATATTATCCCCATAATCGGTGTTGTGGCCCAAGACGTTACCAACGCCAACGCCGCGAACTTTGGGAATTGTGCCACATATTTGAGCAACCACCTGGGCGCTGGCACGATGAGTCGTAGTTCAGCATTCGAATATTCCAGCACCGCCGTCTTCGGCGCCCAAGCCCAGGTTCTGGGAAATTTGATCAACGGCAACGAGGGAATGGGACGGATTGACTACAATCCCAACCCCAACAATCGATTGTTTGTGGGCATGAATTATGACCACAATACCGATTCTTTTGGCGGATTGAACTGCAACACGAACTGCACCCGCGGCTTCACCAATCCCAACAACGATTACTTCCAGAACGGGCAGTTCAGTTGGGTGCATACTTTCTCTCCCACCGTGCTCAACGAGTTCAAACTCGGATACACGCAGAACAACACCCAGATCACGCCCAATCTTCCAGGGGTTCCCCAAGTCACGTTTCTTGACGGCGTAACCGGGTTTGGTTCCTACAGCGGATATCCGCAGTACTTCAAAGACCACGAGTACACCTACGGCGACATGGTGTCGATCAGTCATGGCAACCACAACATCAAGATCGGAGGCGAGTTGCGCCGCAACCTGGAAAACAGCATCTTCAATGTGGCGCGGCCGAACTACTATTTCGCCGACCCGCTCTTTTTCTCGGCGGATGCACCGGACGGTCAGGCAGCGGGCGTGAACCCCGATTTGTGTACGGCTGTTCCTTGCACCAACTCCACGCTGAATGCCACTCCGAATCCCGAGCTAGCCAGCAACCGGCGTCATTGGAGGAATTGGGAGGTGGGGGCTTATTTCCAGGACGACTGGAAGGCAACCAAGCGCTTAACCCTGAACCTCGGTGTGCGCTGGGATTACTACAAGCGCCATAACGATGAAGCCAATGTGGCTACGACCTTTAAATTTGGGCCGCCCTCAAGCACGATCCCAGGACTCGCCGGACAGGTCGCGAATGCCAATGCGCCGCTCGGCAGCCCTGGCTGCGATCCGACAAAGATTATCGCTGACACCCAGACTCTGGCCGGAGTTTGCGGGCCGGGTGGCTTTGCCAGCGCGCCCAGTCTCGGCCCCAACCAGTACCGCGATTTCGGTCCACGTGTAGGTTTTGCCTGGGATGTCTTCGGCGACGGCAAGACGTCGCTGCGCGGCGGCTTCGGTATTTCCTACGAGGGCACACTCTATAACCCGCTTTCGAACTCTCGCTGGAATCTGCCGTATTACTCGTTCAACGCCGTCGGACCGATCGAGGGGATTCCGGGGGTGATCGTCTACGGTCCATCAACCTGTACTTCCACCGGCTGCGTGCCCTCGGGCGCGGCTCCGGGCTATACCTCCAAGGCCGTCATGAGCGGGCAGAATCCGGGGCAAGGTGTGGGAGCGCAATCCGTCGGCAACCTCTCCGGCTGGTTTGGCGGCAATATCGATGCGGCACTGCTGACGGGAATCGTTCCGCCTCAAGGAGTTAAGGACCCCTACGTCTATAACTTCTTCTTTGGAGTCCAGCGCGAAATTGCGCCCAAGACAGTCGTGGAGGCAAACTACGTGGGCACGGCGGGGCACAGGCTCTTCCGCTCCCAGCAACTCAATCGCACAGTTGGCGGTGTTCTGCCGGCAGGAATCACCGTAACCAACAATTTGGGCCAGACCGTTACTGGTTTGGGAGGGTTCCCGAATTCGAACTACGGCGTCCTTCGCGAATGGCAAAACGCTGTGAACTCGAACTATAACTCTCTCCAACTCTCGTTCAAGAGGCAGATGAGCCATGGCTTAACGGCGAACGTCAACTACAGCTATAGCCACGCCATCGATGATGGTTCTTCATGGCATGACTCCGCTACCTCGGCGGCCGGCGGCGCGGGCGGAGACGGGTACAGCACCGATACCAACAACCCGGGGCTGGATCGCGGCAACTCCCTATTCGATACCCGGCATCGCCTGGTGTTTAATTACGTTTATCAGTTGCCCGGGCAGAACCTGCACGGCGCGATGGGTTTGTTTGCCGGCGGCTGGAGTTTGAATGGCATCTGGTCGTTCCAGAGCGGACCGCACTGGTCGCCGTACGTGCGTCTGGTGGGGGCAAGCTTGACGGGCGATTGCAGCCAACCGGGCGTTAACAGTGGCGCCTGCATTAACACCGGCGGCGAGTGGGCGCTCGATGGTCAATTCCCCGGTGTCGATCGGCCGAACAGCAGTATTCAGCACTTCAATCCCAGCCGCTCCACGTGGGCGAACGGCTGGCCCAGCTTCAGCTTCTTCAACGGCACAACGGGTGCCAATTACTCGGCCTCGGGTTTTCCGACCCTCTCAGCGCCTTGCCTGGCTTGTGTCGGGAACCTCGGACGCAACACTTTCTCAGGGCCAGGACAGTGGGCGGCGGACATGACGCTCGGTAAGGACTTCAAGTTCACGGAACGTTTAAGCCTCAAATTCGAAGCGGCCGCGTTCAATATCTTTAACCGTGCCAACTTCCTGCTCTCAAACGGGAGTCCGTTCAGCCAACACAATAGCCTGGACGACCCGCTGTTTGGAAAAGCGGGCGGAACGCTCAACGCACGCAACTTGCAGATGGGCCTCAAGCTGAGGTTCTAGCTCTAAGCTGCACCTCCTTCAAGGGCTTGTTCTCGAACTTTGGGGACAAGCCCTTCGCTTTTTCGCGGCGCCGTAGTTTCACTCTGTCGTGACGACGGTGCTATGATTTTGCCGGGGTGACATCATGCCCACAGGCTCCCGCCTGCTTCTTTGGTCCGCGTTTCTGATCTCCCTCGTCGTCCCCAGCCCGCTCCATGCGCAGGTAAGCGGAGCCGGAAAAATCATTGGCGATGTCCGAGTCTCGGGCGGCGAGTTCCCTGACCACCCAGTGCTGGTTTCGCTCGAAACGCGCGGCGCCGACATCTCCAGCACCTACACCGACAGCCAGGGCCGCTTCGGTTTCTACGACCTGATCGGGAACCTGTACAAAGTTACGGTGAATGACGATGCGTATGAACCCTTCAGTGTAAACGTCGGCGTCAGCCCTGAGAACGCGCCTATGAACTTCGTGCAAGTCACCCTGGTTCCGCGCGTCAAGGCGCCGAAAGATCCCCTCCCGGGACGCGTCGCCGGCAGCAATCCCGTCCTTGTCGATCCCGCCGATTACAACAAGCACTTTCCAAAGAAAGCCGTGAAGGAATATGACAAGGGTCGGGATGCCGAGAAAAAGGGCCAGCAAGTCGAAGCAATCCAGCACTATGAAGCGGCGCTGAAGATCGCTCCCGACTACTACCCCGCCCACAACAATCTCGGGTCGCTCTACCTGGGCAAGTCGGATTTCAATTCCGCGGAAGGACAGTTTCGCGAAGCGATCCGGCTCGACCAAAACGACGCGCAGGCCTATTTCAACCTGGGCAATGTGCTGATGTTAACCGGGCGCTACCCCGAATCCGAGACCGCATTGACAGCCGGTCTGCAGCGCCGTCCCGACTCTGCTTTCGCACGTTTTCTCCAGGGATGCCTGTTCGCACGCACCGGCAAGGCCGGTGAAGCGGAGAAAAGTCTGCGCGAGGCTTTGCAGCTCGACCCGTCGATGTCACAAGCGCATCTGCAACTCGTGAACCTCTACCTCCAGCAACACCGCAAGGATGATGCCATCCATCAACTCCAGGATTTCCTGAAAGCCTTCCCTACCGCTCCCACCGCAACCAAGGCCAAGGAAGTGCTAAACAAGCTGCAAACTCCAGAGACCGTTCGAAACCGGTAGCAGACCTCGCCAGCTTACTTGGGAGCTGCCGCGCAGAACTTCGCCTCTAGCTGGCAGGCGGTCTGATATTCTGCGCGCGCCTGGCTGACCTTGCCCACACGCTGTAATTCGAACGCCAGATTCAGGTGGGCTTCTGCGAGTTTCGGATCGAGTTTCAGTGCCGCTCGATAGCTTTGGATCGACTCTTGCCTGCGTTTCGTCTGGCTATAACAAATCCCCAGGAAGTTACGGATGTGCGCGGCGTCCAGGCCGAGGGCGATGGCTTTCTCCAAATGCGTGGCGGCATCAGCGTATTTCTTCTGCTGGAATAGCGCTAACCCCAGTTCCCGCTGCCCCGGCGAAAAATTGGGCTGGATGGCGACCGCTTTCTGATACTCCGACAACGCAGTGGCAGGGTCGTTCTTCGCCTCCAGCAAGCCGCTTTCGTACCAGGCCCGATAATTCTCCGGATTGCTTTGCACGGCCTTCCGCAGCCAGCCTTTTGCTTCGTCGACCCGACCGAGCTTGGCTTGCGCGAGAGCCAGACCCGTCATGGCATTGTCGAAGTCGGGATTGAGTTCCAGGCATTTCTGCAGTTGATCGGCAGCGCGTTCCCAATTCTGATGCCGCAAGGCCGACTCGCCCAGCAGGAAAGGAATCACATAGAGGTTCGGATCTTGTTCCTGAACCCGTCGGAGAAGCGCTTCCGCCCGGTCGTCATCGAGTTGATGGAAGGCGTCCTCGGCTTTGAGAATAGCGTTAAACTCCGAGAGCTTGTCCTTGGGATCAGCCAGTCCGGCTTTCAACGATTCGCTTGACACGGCAGCGCGAAACCCGAAGTAGCCGAGCGCGCGCAGCTTTTCCTGAGCGTCGGGAGTTAGATTGCCGATTGCATGACCATTGCCGGCAAAAGGATTGTGGGCCAGCAGTTGCTGCGTCTTCTCTTTGAGCACAGCGACGGTTGCGGGTTGCTCGGCGAGGATGTTGCGCGTCTCGCCCGGATCGCTATCCAGGTCGTACAGTTCCGGCTTGGTTGACTCGATGTAGTGGAAGCGCCCCGTCTCGAGAGCATGCAGCGGACTCCATCCGAAAGAGCTGAAGGGATAGAATGTCTCGCTATAGGCGGAGTCTCTACGATCTCCATCCGCACCAAAAAGGCCCGGCGCTTGAAACTGCTGCTGGATCGAATCTTTGACTCCGGCCAACTGCAAAAGCGATGGAGCCACGGCCGCGGTCTCGACTGGCTCGCGGCGGCGGCCAGGCCGGATGCCGCTACGGGCGGGCGGTTTCACGATCAGCGGCACGTGCAAGGTGGCGTTGTAAACGAAAAACCCGTGTTCGTCTTCGCCGTGCTCTCCCAGCGACTCTCCGTGATCGCTGAGCAGAACCACCAGCGAAGAATCATAAACGCCGGACTGTTTCAGCCAGGCGATTAGCTTCCCGAGTTCATGATCGGCGTAGGCAATCTCCCCGTCATATAGATGCCCGCTGTATTCCGTCCGATAGGGCTCGGGTGGGTCATAAGGACTGTGCGGATCATACAAATGTAGCCAGAGGAAGAACGGGCGCCGCGGAGTTTTCTTCAGCCAAGCGATGGCATGCGCAACGCTGTCTTCCGCGCGACGGTCGACCAAACCAATGTCCTTCTTCTCGAAGGTCTCCGCGGAAAACGCATCGTCGTAGAACTCGAATCCGCGGCCGAGTCCCCAACTGCGGTCGAGCACGAAAGCGCTGACCACGGCTCCCGTGGCGTAGCCAGCCTGCTTAAACGCCTGGGCTACCGATCGAAATTGCGGCGCGAGCGGTTGGCCGGTGAAGTCCTGCACTCCGTTCTGGAAAGGATACGTGCCGGTCAGGATCACGGCGTGCGAAGGCCACGTGAGTGGAACTTGTGAGATGGCCCGCTCGAACGCTACGCCATCCTGGGCGAGGGCATCGAGGGTTGGCGTTTTGACAGTCTGCGCGCCGTAGCATCCGACGTGATCCGCGCGCAGCGTATCGATCGTGATCAGGATGACGTTGGTGCGCGGTTTCGGCTTGGTCGGCACGGCCTTCACCGCAGCCGCGTGGGCGAAGTAGACCCATCCCGCCAGGAGTAGGGCCGCCAATACAAACTGTAGAATCCACGCGCGGGGACGCATAGGGTTATTTCGGCGCCAACTGCTGGGCGCTTCGCATCTCCTGGTCGGCTTCGGCAGTGAGGCCCTTGGCGGCAAGAGCTCGCGCCAGCGACTCGTGCATACTCGGCTCCTGCGGAGCCAACTTAGCGGCATGCCGCAAATTCGAGATCGCTTCGTCGAGCTTAGCCTCGTATAGCATCGTCTCACCCAACGCCCGGTATCCCCGGGCTAACTCAGGATTGATAGTAACCGACTGCCGGAATGCATCCTCCGCCTGCGCCAACTGTTTCTTCTGCACATAAGCTACGCCAAGGTTGTAAGCTGCCTCAAAGTTGGTCCCATCCAGTTGCAGCGTTTTCTGCAGCGTCTGGATGGCAGCATCGATCTGGCCGGCGTGAGCTTGCGCCATGCCGAGATTGAAAACAGCGAGCGCATAGTCGGGGCTCAGCTGAACCGTCTTCTCGAGTTCGTCCACCGCCTCAGGAAACATTTTGCTGCGGTAGTAGTTCAGTCCTTGCAGGTAATGTGCGGGCACGGAATTCGGCTCAGTCTTGATCACCGCCTTCAGCTTCTCGATCGAGTCCTGATACCGGCCGTGCTGGCTGTCGGCGATGGCATCAGAAATCTGTTCATAGGTAGCGACGCGATCTTTTGGATCGGGCAAGTCGCGGTTGGCGACTTTCGGGTCACTGCCTCCGGAAAATCCCGCATAGCCAAGCGACTTCAAGCGCTCCATCAGCGCCGGATCAAGACCTGTTTTCTCGGCCATTTCCTTCCCGGCACTATATTCGCCGATCAAGGCCGTGAGTTTGGAGCGCATTTCCTCGGCGACTGCCTTTTTCTCCGCGAACAGGTTGTGCACTTCTCCCGGATCCTTCGACAAGTCGTAGAGTTCGGGCCGGGGCGCGTCGATGAAATGGTACTTTGCGTTCTCGGTGGCGCGTAGTTCACTCCAATTAAAGTGCAGGCGCGGGAGAAACGTTTCGCCGTAGAGGTCGCGGGGCCCGTCGGCTTTGTCTTCGTGTAGTTGCGGCAGCAGGCTGTGCCCCTGTACCTGCGCAGGAATCTCCAATCCAAGCGCAGCTAAAACGGTCGGCATCAAATCGACCAGAGAGACGAGATCGGTGATCGTTCGCGCGGGCCCATTTTCCGGCAGGTGGATGATCAGCGGTACATGCATGGTCGCGTTATAAACGAAAAAACCATGCGTCTTTTCACCGTGTTCCCCCAGGCTTTCGCCATGGTCCCCGCTCAGCACGATCAGGGTGTTCTGATAGAGACCCTTCTCTTTCAGAAAGCCCAGAAGGCGCCCGACTTGTTCGTCGGCGAAAGCAATCTCGCCGTCATACGGGCGCTCGGCATATTCGCGACTGTACGGCTCCGGCGGGCGATAGGGGTAATGGGGGTCGTACAAGTGCATCCAGAGAAAAAACTTCTTCGGCGCGTTCTTGCCGAGCCAGTCCAGCGCGAGGTCAGCAACGACGTTGCCTGGACGCTCCATCTGGTCGAGGTTCGATTCTTCCAGTCGGCTGAATTCAAAATGGTCGTAATAAAAATCAAACCCCTGATTCAGGCCAAAACGCGAATCGAGAACGGCGGACCCAATCACCGCTCCGGTCGCGTAGCCCGCCTGCTTCAACACGCTAGCCAAGGTTGGCTGCAGTGGGCTGAGTTTGTTGGCGCTGAAGTCGTGCATCCCGCTGAACATCGGATACGTCCCGGTGAGCATCGTGCTATGGGAGGGCAGGGTCACCGGCACGACCGCGAACGCGCGGTCAAAGCGCGCTCCGTCCGCAGCCAGACTATCAATATTCGGCGTCTTGATCTGCTTATATCCGTAGCAGCCGACATGGTCAGCACGCAGAGTATCGATAGTGATCAGAACCACGTTGACACCAGGCTTGGCAGGCATTTGCGCCGCTCCCCGGAACGTGGTGAGGGCCATCAGGACAAGGAAAATCCGCCGGAAAGAGGAGCACATCGGATAGCTTAGTTTATCGCATAAAGCCTGCGACCACGCCGCCAACTGCCCCTGGAAGATTGTGATAGGCTGGGCGCTCATGAGACGCAGCGCCGTTCTGTTTGGCATCCTCTGGCTTGCGATCGCCTTGCCCGAGGCCGGAAGTTGGGGGCAATCCGCTCCTGCGCGAAAATCTCCCCCTGACGTTTTTCTGATCACCATTGACACCCTTCGAGCCGACCATGTCGGCTGCTACGGATACCAGCAGATCGAAACTCCCGCGCTCGACAGTCTGGCTGCAGACGGTGTTCGTTTCACGAAGGCATTTACTCACAGTCCGATCACCAACACCTCCCACACCACGATCTTGACCGGCCTGCTGCCCAGCGTGCATGGCGTAACCGACTTCGGCGTGCCGCTTTCGCCGCAACACGCCACCTGGGCGGAATTGCTGAAGAAGCAGGGCTACCACACGGCCGCCTTCATCGGGGCGGTAATTCTCGACAGCAAGACCCTGGCTCCCGGCCTCGATCGCGGCTTTGATTTTTATGACAACTTCCCGGCCAAGACCGAGACGAAAGAGCGCTGGGGACGCGTCGAGCGCCGTGGTATGGAGGTCGTCCAGCATGCCGAGGGCTGGCTCGAGAAGCACCGTACGGGTCCGCGCTTCGTGTGGGTCCACCTTTACGATCCGCATGATCCCTACGAACCGCCGCCGCCGTACTCGGAGAAATACAAGGACCGCCTATACGACGGCGAAATTGCCTATGCGGATTCAGCACTCGCGCATCTGATCGCGTTCCTCAAGAAATCGGGCGCATATGCCAACGCAATCGTGGTGGTGGTCGGCGATCACGGTGAAGGGCTCGGCGAGCACGGAGAGGAAACCCATGGTCTCTTCTTATACGATTCGACCCTGCATGTGCCATTGATTCTCAAGCTTGCGGGAGGGGTTCAACACGGAACTGTGGTCGACTCGCAGGTTCGCACGACCGACATTCTTCCAACCATCCTCTCGCTGACCAATACTGGCGTGCCACCTGAGTTGAGCGGCGAATCCCTGCTTCCTCTGCTCAAGGGGCAGGCCCAACCCCGCCGTGCCCTCTTTGGAGAGACCGACTATCCTCTGCGGTGGGGATGGGCCTCATTGCGTGCGCTCCGTGCCGATAACATGAAGTTGATCGAGGCGCCCCGGCCGGAGTTCTACAACCTCCAGTCCGATCCGTCCGAGTTGAAGAACCTCTACGCTCCTGATAGCGCCCAAGTACAGAGTCTGCGCACTGAAATGGCAAAGTGGAAGGCCAGGCTTCCGGGGACTGCTTCCGCAAGCGGAGTTGCGATGCTGCCCGATCCCAAAGACAAAGTCGAGGTGCAGAACCTGCTGCATCGCGCGATGCTGGCGTCCGACGATGAGCGATCCAGCGACGCGCGCGGCTACCTCGAAAAAGCTCTGGAACTCGATCCGGCTTCACCGACCGCGCTGCGTCAACTCGGCGAACTCGAACTGGCCGCCGGAGATTTCGGCAAGGCTGCCGCACATTTGAAGCGGGCCCGCGAGGTTCGGCCCGACGATTCCACTGCGGCGTTCGAACTGGGTGAAGCCTTGGAGAAGGCAGGCGATTGGATGGGCGCGCGGGACGCCCTGGAATCGAGCCTGAAACTTTCTCCCAGTCAGATTTCCGCCCGGGTGCTTTTGGGTCGCGTTTACCTGCGCTTGAACGACGCAAAGAACGCCGAGGATCAGTTCGAAGCCGCTCAACTGATCGACTCGAACAATATCGAGGCCCGCCTGGGACTGGCCGAAGCACAAATTCAACAATCGGACTTCGCTGATGCTATCCCGGATCTTGAAATGCTTACCAAGACTGACTCGCAAGACGCCGCGGCGCTTCGACTGCTGGCCCGGGCGTATCGTGGAGCAGGCCGCGAGCATGAGGCGAAGCAAACAGAAGACAAGGCAGCAGCCTTGGAAAACAAATAAGACGCAAACCGAGCGGGCCTGGAAGGCCATTCACAGTCCTTTCACATTTCTTCGTTATCTTAAGCGCATCGTTCTCTAGCATCGGGATTGCACGAGTTAGCCATGGCCCGAAAACAGCCAGTCTTAGCTTCGCGAACGAAGCGGCAGCCGGCTTCGCCCCATACAACTGGGACAGAGGCTCGCACCCAAGCTAACGCAAGCGAAGGCATGCCGGGCGATGAACTGTCGGCTCTGGTCGTGCGCGGCTGCCTGATTGCGCGTGACTCGGTTTTCAACGTGAGAGACTTCCTCGGCAACGGTTCACGCATGGCTTTCCTGGCAATCAAGGAGTGTGAAAAAGAGCTCGACCAGATCGAGCGAAAGATTGACGAGCAACTGCCGGGAGCCATTACTCGCGTGGGCGAGGCGAAGGCGCGTCAGCTTCTGGCTTGCCTGAAATTCATTACGGACCTGGAACGCATCGGCGACCTTGGTTATAGCGCAGCCATGCATTTGCACTCACGACGCGAAAAACTGCCGCCGCTCGATTCGCGGCAGTTGGTGGAAATGGCTTCTCTGCTCTGCGAGATGCTGGAACAGGTGCACCAGGGTTTCGTCAAACGCGAGGCAAGTTACGGTAAGCGCGTCTTGCAGGCCGATCCTGAGGTTGATCACATTTGCCATGCCTTGTTCCAGCGGCATCTGGCCGAGACCAATACTCCTGATGGCCGTCAGAATTTCGATATTCTGCTTGCCGCCCAGGCCCTGGAGCGTATCGGGGATCACGCCAAAAACCTGGCCGAGGAAGTATGCAGCCTGGCGGAGGGCCGATCGCTGCGGCACAATGCGAGAAAGTTCTCCACGTCGTAACTGCCGCTACACTTCAGCACTGTCCTCTGTGTACTCTGTGGTTAAGAATTTTTGGCCGTTGTGAGGAGAGCGGGGTATATGGTCGAGAGGCTAATGAAAGTCATGCGACGTCGTTTCGGCTTGCGTGATGTGTAACGGGAAAACTTTTTCCGCTCGTATATGAATCACGTTGTCCTGGTTTTGCAGGATGCCCTCAATCATCAGGAAGCGCGCGGAGATCAGCAGCACGCGATTCTTCTGCAAAAGATCAGGCGCCACGATCGCATTGGCAATTCCGGTTTCATCTTCCAGACTCATAAACATCATCCCCTTGGCTGTTCCGGGACGTTGCCGCGCAATCACACATCCACCAATGCGCAAACGCCGTCCGTTGGGAATGTGTACGAGATCCGAAGCGCGGTAAATCCCCATTTTTTGCATTTCAGCGCGGCGATATTGCATGGGATGAGGACCCACTGTCAATTCTGTACCGCGAAAATCCGCAACCAATCGCTCTTCCTGTGTCATGGCCCGGAGCGGCGATTTGGCGTCAACTTCCGGAACTTCGTCCAACAACGGACCCGACCAGCGAACTGCTTTCTCGACTTGCCAGAGCGCGTCACGGCGATGAAAAGACCCAGTGGATAGTGGCCAGTGGTCAGTGGCCAGATCTGATCCGGGATTTGTACTGGCCACTGCCCACTGGCCACTGCCCACTGAATTCAGAGCGCCGATTTCTGCCAGCGTGGTCAGATCGTCTTTGCGCAATTCCGGCACGCGATGCGCCAGATCGCGAATGGAACCAAACCGCGCCAAACTACGCTCCCGCACCAGTGCCTGCCCCGCCTGCTCGCGCAACCCGCGCGCATAGTTGAGTCCCAACCGGACAGCAAATTCCGCGCTCGTACTGGCTACTGGCAACTGGCTACTGGCTACTGCTTCTAACGTGCACTTCCAGTCCGACTTCATCACATCCACGGGCAGCATCTTCAACCCGTGCCGCTGCGCATCTTTCACGATCGTCGACGGATGGTAAAAACCCATCGGCTGATTATTCAGCAGCGCCGCCGTGAACGCTGCCAGGTAGTGACACTTCAGATAGGCGCTCGCATACGCAATCAGGGCAAAACTGGCAGCGTGCGATTCGGGAAAACCGTAGAGAGCAAACGATGTAATCGACTGGATGATCTGCCCCTGTGTCTCGCCGCAGATGCCATTGCGCGTCATGCCCGCACGCAGTTTTTCTTCGATGACTTTCATCCGAGCCTGGGAGCGCTTGAATCCCATGGCGCGGCGCAACTCTTCCGCCTCGCCACCGGTGAAATTGGCAGTGATCATCGCCATGCGCAGCAACTGCTCCTGAAACAGCGGTACACCCAGCGTCCTCCCAAGCACTGCCTCCAGCGACGGATGTGGATACGTAACTGCCTCTCTACCCTGCCGGCGCTTGAGGAATGGGTTCACCATGTTCCCTACGATCGGCCCCGGCCGGATGATCGCGACCTGCACCACGACGTCGTAAAACTTCCGTGGTTTGAGGCGCGGCAGGCACGACATCTGCGCGCGGCTCTCCACCTGGAACATGCCGACCGTGTCGGCTTTCTGCAGTGCGGAATAGACGGCCGAGTCGTCTGCCGGAAGGTACGCCAGATCGACTTCCTCTCTATGATGATTGCGGATGAGGTCAATGGAATCTTTCAGCGCGGCCATCATGCCCAGTCCGAGCAGGTCGACTTTAATAATTTTCATGTCCGCGCAATCTTCTTTATCCCACTGCACAACGACACGTCCGGGCATGGACGCAGGTTCGAGCGGCACGACGGAATCCAGACGCCCCTGACAAATGACCATGCCACCCGAGTGCTGCCCCAAGTGCCGCGGCAGATCCTGTACGGCAAGGCACAACTCGAAATATTTGCGAATGCGCGGATGCGTCAGATCAAGCCCGGCGTCGCGCAGGCGGCGGCCGAGCGCATCATTTTCGTCTCTGAATTCCCAGGTGGCGACCGCGGCGGAAATTCGTTTCAACGTGTCTTCGTCGAAGCCGATCACCTTGCCCATTTCGCGCGCGGCCATACGGTTGCGATACGTGATCACGTTGGCGGTCATCGCCGCCCCCCGCTGCCCGTAGCGCTGGTATACGTACTGGATCACGCGCTCACGCTCGTCGCCGCTGGGCAGGTCGAGATCGATGTCGGGCCACTCGCCGCGTTCTTCGGAAAGAAAACGCTCGAACAGCAAGTCCATCGCAATCGGGTCCACTGCCGTAATCCCGAGCGAGAAACAGACCACGCTGTTCGCAGCCGAACCGCGGCCCTGCACCAGAATCTTCTGCTCGCGGCAGAAGCGCACAAGGTCCCAGACGATCAGAAAATATCCCGGCAGGGCAAGCTTTTCAATCAGCCCCAGTTCTCGCTCGATCTGGCGGCACGCGCGGTTTTTCAGATCTGACGAGGCGCGGCCATAGTGGCTCTGAAATCCTTCGCGCGTGCGTTCGCGGAGAAACGACATCATGGTTTCGCCTTCGGGCACGGGATAACGCGGAAACTCGTATCCAAGATCGTCGAGCGTGAATTCCAGACGAGCGGAGAGCGCGAGCGTGTTCGCAATCGCCTCCGGAAGATCTGCAAAGAGCGCCCGCGTGCCCGCTGCAGATTTGAGATGACGTTCGGAATTGCGCGCCAGCAACCGTCCCGCGGTGGCCAGCCTGCGATGATGCCGGAGCGCCGTAAATGCATCGGCCAATTCCCGCTCGTGCGAAGTGGCATAATTCACGCCGTTGGTCGCCAGCAAAGGAAGGCCGAGGGCCTGCGCGATCTCAATGGCCACGCGGTTGCGATACTCTTCGTCGCGATGGAAATGCCGCTGCAGTTCGACGTAGACATTGTTCCGGCCAAAGATTTCTGCCAGTCGCTGGACCGAGTGCAATGCTGCATGCGGACCGCCCTGCGCGAGAGCCTGCGCCAGCGGCCCTTCCTCTCCGCCAGTCAGGCAAATCAGGCCTTCCGCATGTTCCATGAAATCCTGATCCTCCGCGCAGGCTCCTTCCTTTTGCCCAGCGCGCAGCTTCATTTTTGTGATCAGGCGGCAAAGGTTTTGATACCCCGTACGGGAGGCGACTAGAAGCGGAAGGCGGGATTCAGTGGTCAGTGGCCAGTGGTCAGTGGTCAGTAGCCTCGGCAGGCAGGTCTTTGATCTGCCCACTAACCACTGGCCACTATCCACTGTCACCTCCGCCCCAATATGCGCCTTGATTCCCGCCTTCGCAGCCGCCAGATGAAATCGCGGCGCCCCGTAGAGGCCGTCGCGATCGAGCAGTGCCATGGCGGACATCCCCAGGTTCGCGCACACTTCCACGAGTTTTTCGGGGATAGATGCGCCTTCGAGAAAGCTGAAGGCGGAGCGGGAATGAAGTTCGATGTACACTTCCCAGTTCTCAGTTCTCAGAGGCCATCTCAAAAATGGTTTTGGGAAGGGCACGGCTTTCAGCCGTGCCGCTTCGGACCGCCAAACAAGCGGGCTTTAGCCCCTGAGGGCCCGGCAGTTTACGCCTTTGGTTCATTATGAGATAGCTTCTCAGTGCTGCATGGCTGAGAACTGAGAACTGGGAACTGAGAACTCCTTTAGTCATACGTTCCTTCTACGAACCACTTACCATTCAGTTTGTCCTGCACCAGCCGGTACAGCACGAAGCCGTCCTCGGCGGACATGGCAATATCCCATTCCTCGCGCGACCAGCCTTCCTGTTCCGACCAGTCGCCGGAAGAACGCCAGGGACCGGCGGTCCAGACAATCTCCCCTTTCATGTCGACGCGCTGCAGGCATCGCAGCCGTACCGGTTTACCTTCACGCACAGTGATGACCACGCGCAGCGGCGGGCGGAACAACCGCAGGGCAATCACCGCACTCATTCTCTCTTGTGCGCCCGCCTCGACCTGATTGGTGCTGTCATCTTTGGGCACATCCCAATTCTTTTTTCGTTTTGCAGACTTTGTTCCCGGTTCCACCGGGGCAAAATGTCGTACCTCAAAGACGCCTTCGCGATGCGTGTCCAGCAACTCGGCCGACCCCACTCTTCCCTCACCCACAATTCCGGCAATGCGCGCCAGCGTGAGTTCCAGTTTCTCGGGCTCCGGGAAGGGCGGAAGAAACAATCCGCTTTGTGTCGCTCGCGGACGCGCCGGCTCAGCTGATACATGGATTTTTACGATGGGCGCTCCCGGTGGATGCGCCTGCAGATCCAGTTGCAGTAACTTGAGAAACATTTTCACGTCGAGCATCGGGACGGGAAGCCGCAACGTGCGGGTGAATCGTGCGTGATCGTTCGTTTGCTCAGGCTCGGAAACATTTGACTCCCGTCCTTGCGCGCCTGGCTCCAATTCCAATTGCAAGCGCAGTTCCTGCGCTGCCAGTGCCCGCGCCCCGAGCCGGGCGCACACCTGCTCCAGCATGCGGTTCAACAGAAATGCCAGTGGCTCCAGCAGCACAATTGGATATTCCAACTCCACACACTCGGCAAACACCAGCGCAGGCTCGAACAACAGCAAATTGCGAGTGGCTGTGCCCCGCGCCAGTTTCTGCAAACGAATCCCTTGCTGTCCCAGACGCTCACTGAGAGGAACTTCCGGAAGCGCCACCAGCGCCCGCAGCTTGCAGATCCCCCAACGATCAAACGTTTCCAGCCAGTGCAAGGCCTCCTCGGCATCGGAAGCAAAACTTTCGAGCAACACATCCACCGGCAAGTCACCCAGGCGTTCCGCTTCGTGTCCTTCGGCAATCAGGGTCACGCCTGGAAACCCACGGGCGGCCAGCAGGGCAGCATCCGGATTCGAAGCAACGGAGACATTCGCTTCCAGTTCCATCTTCGAGATCCGGTGAGCCAAGTCACGCGCAATCTTCGACACCGGGCCGAACAATGGCTCAAGTCCAGAAAGATTCAACAGCACGGTATTCGGCGCCGTGTCTTCGATCTCGGGAGAATACGACTGCGCGCAGTCGAGCAGAGCTGCGTGGGCAGAGTCTTCCTGTGCGGGCGAGCGCATGCGCAATACCAACTCTCCCCACGCCTCCAGTTGTGCACGGGTGGTTCCGATCTCGACTCCGGACTGTCGCGCCTTTTCATTCAGAGCAACTACTTTTTCCAGCGGAGACCGCCCTCCGAGCACCGCAACGCAGCGCGCACGCAACGACGGCTCAAAGCGAATGATCGCTTCGACGGGAAAGTCGGGAATGTAGATGCAGGCGAACATGGGAAACCAGCTCTCAGCTCTCAGCTCTCAGCTCTCAGCTCTCAGCTCTCAGCTCTCAGCTCTCAGCTCTCAGCTCTCAGCTCTAAGCTTTTAGCTTTTGACTCACTACGACTAACCTGCCCACTTGGCCCGGCTTGCGAAACTTACTGCCGATTGCGGTGGCTTCCGTTCCAACCGCGAACGCAACAATTCCGCGGTGATTTCGACCTTGTCCAAAAGCTCTGCATGGGTGGGCCGATTTCCTGAGAGCCGAGAGCTGACAGCTGACAGCTTTTCCCCTGAAACCTGACACCTGAGACCTGACACCCTGACCAGCACCGACGAACAACTTCCCGCAATCGGCTGCTGTTCCACAACCAGCAGCACGGTCGGCGTGCGCTCAATGGCGCGCCGGAAGCGGAACCAGGATGTAAGCGGAATCTGACGCGCATTGCGGACCGGGATATCTCCCAGATCCAGCACAATCATCCCGAACCCATTGCTCTGCAGAAGCAGATCCGTGACTTTGAGCACTTGCTCCAATCGCAATTCCCATCGCCGGCGTTCCAGTCCATCCAAATTGCGGCAATCCATCTGCTTCCCACATGAACTGAGAACTGGGAACTGAGAACTGAGAACTGCCTTCCCGCACCGCACCCACAAAAGTTTCCCCAGATCCACGCCGGCGGCCGCGGCCGAGGCTGGATCCAATGCATCTCCCGCATCCAGCAGTGCGCACACTTCTCCGTTCTGTGTAGATCTGGCCAGCGCGGCCAGTAACACACCGGTTCGCCCGGAGGACGCCGGCCCGCAGATTTCGCTCAGACATCCGCGTGGCCATCCGCCGGTGAGTTGATCCAGGGTGACGATTCCGCTCGAAACCATTTCCGGCGCAGGCCGCACCTCCAGCCGCGAAGCCGGTGCAACTTGGGCAAGCTTGGGCACGGAGCCCAGTTTCTTGAGCAATGGCTGCGCCGCAAAAACGAAAGGGCGGCTCAAGGCCGTCGGGAATAAAACCGGAGAGGCAGACATACTTCCTCGTAATTTTCAGGGAACGGGAGGGCCGATCAGCCCGAGCGAGGCATTCAGCTTTCGCTTTTTATTCGCCTTAAAAAGTTTCATCCAACATCCCCCTGTTGTCAAGATGGCAGCGTGGATAATTTTTAAACCGCCTATCAGACGCAGATTCCCGCGTATGTCTAAGGCCTGCAAAGCTTTGTTATAATCGGGTCGTTGCAACCCACCCGTGGCGCTATCGTCTAGGGGTTAGGACGGAAGATTCTCAATCTTCAAACCCGGGTTCGATTCCCGGTAGCGCTACCAACCTCTCACTCCTACGGATTCCTGAGTATTAATCAAGGAGAGAAATCGGTGCCGAACCGAAAGAGGCACAACCCTCCCCTTCCGATGCAGGTCGGTCAGCGACTCGTTCGTAAGTGACGGGGAGATTTAGTTTGGCGAAGCCGAGTTGTTGGTTGCGGGGGCAGCCGGGCTTGCACTCTGTCCGGTCGCCTTCTCGGTCGCCGCGGGCGTCGCCCCAGTGGCATTTTTCTCAGCCTGGGCGAATCGCGCGGCCTGAGCCGCCCGAGCCGCTTGAGCCGCGGCTTCTATCTTGGCATCCGCCTGCCTGTAAAGATCGGCACGACGAGCCTCTAGGTCTTCGCGTGCTGCCAATGTCACGCGCAGCTGCTGGAGCTCCGTGTCCAGATGGCCCACCATCAGTTCCCACATGTCGAGGTTAGCTTTGGCTAGCGAATCAGTGGCTTTGCTCTTGGCGGCCTTGGCATGCATTTGCTTTAGCACCACACGCATCTGGGAGAGCGTACTCTCCATATCGTTGACCTGTTCACGCATCGCAGCCAGACCCTGCGGGTCGGCGGTCTTGTTCCCGGCCGGACCTCTCCGCCCAGCCAGGCTCTGCCGATTCAGGATCGGCGCGCCCGGTGTGGTGCCGGGTTGTGCGCTCTGGGCCAAAGCCGCTGTTGCCGCCAAAACCACAATGACTCTAGTCGCACTCCGAAACATCATTTCAGTCTCCTTCACGAAAATCGATCTACTCTGAACTCAGTCTTCGCCAAGGCTCGATGGGGGCGGTCTAGCGCCGCCTCAGAATGACCGAAGCATGCTTGCAGTTCATAGCGCTTAAGGGGGGAGGGCGCATGCCGTCTGGCGGCAGTTCACACTTTGATTGATAACTCCACTCCCGCGCATATCTGTCCGCGCCGAAATCGGAGCACCAATCCTTTCTACTTGCTTTTCGATACAGCCGGGACTTCCATCTTCGAGAACAGATTTTCTTCAACCTTCGGATTCACCACGACCTTATCGATGACTATTCTTTCAGGCGGCACGGGAGTATCCCTGATACCCAGTGCGTTCTTGCCCACCGGGAGAACTCTGGTCTCCAAGACGAACGGGATCTGAAGCCCTTCAACGATCCGATAGTCGCGGTAGTAAACCTCCACCGGATGCTCTGTGCCATCGAGGCGGCGTGGCTGTCCTTCAATTTTTGCTTCGAGGAAGGTCTTCGCGTCAACCCACATGTGGAACGTATGCCCAGTCTTCTGTGTGACCTTGATCTTATAGGTGTCGCGCCCCTCCACCTTTTCGGTGCCGTCCAATTCGACATGGGTACCTTTGGCGGCGTAATCCACCAGGGGACCGTCGAGTTCCTCTTGATTGGAGGCAATCTTCAGTTCCTCCGCGCTGAAAGGCTCGAATTCGTGCCGGTTCAAGAACGGCCGAAGTTTCCACCCGTTGGCGCCATCATAGACTTGCACCGCGGTCTGGCCACGAAATTGCACCTCCACGCGCACCTTTCGGGGCCGCTTCATCTCCATCAGAAAGGGGAGTTGCGCCTCTTCGGCTGGCCGGCGAGGAAGGGTATTCACAGATTCTTTCCGGCTCGACATGGCCACAGGAAGCGTGGCCCGTTGATTTCCTCCGGCACCTATTTTCCCTTGGAAAGACAAGGTTTGCACGGCCCGCCACGCCTGCAAGCCGCCCCGGGCCGCTACGTTCTTGTCTACGATCTGAGCCGCGGACAGACCAGCTGGCGCCGACGGCGTATCAGCGGCCCGGACCAGCGAAACTGACAGCG
>Ga0209698_10002717_pt1 | contig 19917 bp, 14 predicted proteins | sample LitLauG_LLR_2012_FD_187203 | JGI IMG/M metagenome (GOLD analysis project Ga0209698, IMG submission 187203) | Freshwater sediment microbial communities from Pennsylvania, USA - Little Laurel Run_MetaG_LLR_2012 (SPAdes) (version 2) | ecosystem: Environmental > Aquatic > Freshwater > Creek >...
GTAGCGTTCTTCGGCTTAACCGGAGCGGTTTCCAGCGCAGGTAGTTCCACCCGCAGCAGCAGAGAACCATCGTCACGGCGCTCGCGGGTGACTTGACCGTGATGCTCCTGCACAATGCCCTCGCAGGCGCTAAGTACGAGTTCATCCTGGCTGGGAGAAGCCGCGGTGTCGGGCGCAGGTCGGGATGAGGGCAGAACTTCGGTCAAGACTTGGAGAACCGTGGTTCCTGCCTGACGTGCGGTGGAGACAAGGATCTTGCCGCCGTTATCGCTCACGGCCTGCAGACCGCTTCCCAGAAACTGCATACAAACCTGCAGCAACTGGTTGGAATCGCCCAAAACTCTGGGCAAGGCCGGCTCGAAGCGAGTTTCGATCTCCACGTTGAGAGCTTGCGATTGTGCCTCTAGCAGTTTCACGGCGGTGCGCGCGAGAGCGTTGAGATCGATGGCTGTCTTGGGAGCGGGCACCTGGCGTGCAAAGCTGATCAGAGTGGCCACCAGAGTTTTGGTGCGCCGGACGTTTTGCCCGATCTTCGTCGCCAGGGGATGCTGGTCGGTGGTAAGGGGCGTGCTCAGCAGCAGATCGGAGTAGCCGAGCATCGCGGTGATTGGATTATTCAGTTCATGGGCGGCGCCACCGACCAACTGTCCGATGGAAGCCAGCTTTTCCGATTGCACGATCTGCGCTTGCAAGCGCTTCAGATTCTCGAACGACTCCTGCGAGCGATTCAGCAGGCGTATCAGTTCGAGATCGAGCAGATGCTGGCGCATAAAGACCATAACGCCCATCACAAAGGCTGCGCCCAGGGTCAGCACCACGCGGAAGAAACGAATGCGAGCGGGAACCAGAACATTCGACAGGGTAAAGACCGCAAACAGCGGTAGAGAAAACACCGCAATCATGCCGGCGCGCGCGACCCACACTCCGTAAGCGGTCGAAACCTGCGGGAGATCACCTACCGGATCTTCAACCTTGGTGCTCAGCCCAATCCAGGTGAGCCATGACATGGCGATGGCTAGAGGAATGTCATAAGGGCTTCCGCTGTAATAGACATTGCGGCCGATCGCCCAGTTTGCGAGGTAGGAACTGGCGGAGTAGCAAAAGCCGACGCCGAAGAGATTGGCGTAAAGAACTCTCCAAGCTCCCTTGCTGCTGATCCAGCACAGAACCAGGGCAAGAAGGAACGCAATTTTTTCCGACAGATAAACCGCATTGAGGTTGCGATTGTATGCGCCAATGTCCTCAACCACGTATTGCCACGGCATGACGGTCAAGACATAGAGATAGAACCACCACACGAGCAGCAGCCCGAAATCGAGGCGACCCAGGCGGGCGGCATATTCGTCGCGGGGAATATGCGGACGCAGCGCGAGAGCGGCCATCAGCGGGACGATGTGCCCGAACAGGATGATGTCGCCGTCGAACAGATCCGGTACGTCGCGGCGCAGAATGACTTCGTAGAAAGTCCACAGCAGTTGATACGAGAACCAGAACGCGAAGCCCATGCAGATCAGAGTCCAGAACAGCCGAAGGCGGCCTTGGGCGCGGCGAGCCAGGGGGACGAACGACGCCGTACCAGAGGCGAGGAGCAGGGACTCGATGATATCGCTAAATGTATTCAGCCCCGGAGATTGCGGCAGAGCGAGAGAGGCGACCGCGAGCGCAAGCAGCGCCGCGGCCACAGCCGCCAGCCAGATTTTGGACCTTGTGCTCAAGACACAGCCTCGTCGCCATTCTAGAGGGACTGGGAGGGGGGACGATGGTTACTGGAGTAACCATCGAGGGACCCCGGCCAGGGCGTCACAGAAATTCCGTGCCGAGGCATGCTTCCCGATTCGGGCTTGCGGTAAACTCCACTTATTCAATAGTATGCGGTGTACATAAGGGCAAAGCCCCGCCCTGTGAAACGGTGATGTGAGTGTATTCTCCCGCTAAACGGTATCAAAGTTCGTGGAGGTTGCGAATTCCGCCGGACCCGGGCGAAACCCGGCGGATCGAGCGCTGGCTAGCGACAGCCCGAGTTTTCCTGGCGATCTCGACGCTGGTCGCCATCCGCATGGACCCGACCGAGTTGGGTCATTCGTGGGCCGCTTACGGCTTATTCGTCTTCTATCTGGCTAACGGCATTCTGATCATCATGCTGCTACGGCGACGGCAGCAGTCCACCGCGGCCTTCCGTCTGTTGGTGCATGCCGGCGATGTGGCCTGGCCTGCGCTGATCTCCATTTTTGCCGAAGGCCCGCGGACCCCGTTTTTTCTCTTTTTCTTCTTCGTTCTAGCGGCGGCTGCTTATCGCTGGGGACTGTGGGAGACACTGGGCACGGCGGCGGCTGAGGTCGCGTTGCTATGGATCGAGAGCCTCCTCATAGTGCGGCTCGCGGCCGCGCCGGGCGGTTCAGCACGTCTCCGGGCATTGACCGGACTACATATAAACGCGGGCGCATTCGATCCGCAGCGGCTGTTCATGCTCTCGATCTATCTCATCGTCATGGGGTTGCTGCTGGGTTATCTGGCGGAGCAGCAGAAGCACCTGCGCGCGGAAAAGGCCGTTATCACGGGAATTCTCTCTCGGGTGCGAGTCGAGGCGGGGCTGACCGGGACGCTGCAGCAGATTTTCGGTGAAGCGATCTCCATGTACGGCGCCTCGCGATTGCTGGTCGCGGCGCAGGAGTCGCACAGCCACCGGATCTTTGTAGGAGAGTTGACCAAGCCCACCGACGGCGTGCCGTCGGAATTCCGCTGGCTGGAATCGAAGCCTCGCGATGCCACGATCTATCTGGAGGATTTCCCCGGCACCGTTTGCTATTCCATCGGCAAAGGGGAGCGTGGATCGCTTCTGGCCCTCGATCAGGACGGCAACCCCGTTCCGAATGCAGATGCTCTGCCCATCCAGCAGTTGTGGGAGAAGCAGCCGTTTCACTCGCTCATCACAATTTCCTATCTGTTTGGAGGGGACTGGGGAGGAAGGGTCTTTCTGTTTGACCCGTCGTGGAGCGGAGAGAAGCAGGAGGAGCTGCGCTTTCTGCTGAATTTGTTCCAGCAGGTCGGTCCTGCGGTGTACAACGTGTATCTTCTGCATCGTCTGCGGCGCCGCGCCAGCGCGGCCGAACGCGCGCGGGTGGCGCGTGAGTTGCATGATGGGGCGGTGCAGTCGCTAATCGCGGTGGAAATGCAAGTCGACGTTCTCCGCCGGCAGGCTGAGGCGGGCAAGCCGATCACCGGTGAACTCGGCCGCATCCAGAGCTTGCTCCGCGAGGAAGTGCTGAAATTGCGCGAGCTCATGCAGCAGATGAAAGCCATCGACGTAGACTCGGGCCGCCTGCTCGGAGTTTTGCAGGATACGGTGGAGCGCTTTCAACGGGAGACCGGCATTAGCGCACGCTTTGTCACCGATATTGACGAATTGAACATGCCGCAGCGGGTGTGCCGCGAACTTCTCCGCATCGTGCAAGAGGGATTGGTGAATGTGCGCAAGCACAGCGGCGCGCGGCACGCCTTGGTTCGGCTTGGCTCGAACCTTGAAAAATGGAACCTGACGATGGAAGACGATGGCAAGGGGTTCCCGTTCTCTGGGCGCTTCAGCCAGCAGCAAATGGAAGAGATGGGCAAGGGTCCGATGATCATTCGGGAACGAGTGCGTTTGATTGCCGGAGAACTCACTGTAGAATCAAATCCCGGACAAGGAACTCGTTTAGAAATTTCCGTGCCCCGCAACGGAGAACTCGCTCATGAATTTTAGGAAGCCGCAAACCGTACGCATCGTGATTGCCGATGACCACCCGATCTTCCGCGATGGTTTGCGGAGGCTGCTTGAGGCCGAGGCGGATTTCAAGGTGATCGGAGAAGGTTCCGATGGGGCCGAGGCAGTAAAACTGGCGCGGCAGTTGAAGCCGGACATTCTGCTGCTCGATCTCGCCATGCCCAAGCATCCGGGGCTGGAGGCACTGCGCGACCTGAGTGTGCCGGCGAACGCGACTCCGGTGCGGGTGATTTTGCTGACTGCGGCGGCCGAGAAGACACAGATCGTCGAAGCCTTGCAACTGGGAGCGCGCGGTGTGGTTCTGAAAGATTCGGCCACGCAGCTGTTGCTAAAAGCGATCCAAACCGTGATGTCCGGGGAGTACTGGGTGGGACGCGAGAGTGTCTCGAACCTGGTGCAATACTTGCGGACCCTGATGCAGTCGTCTAATGATGAAGCGCGGCAAAGAAAATTTGGCCTTACGCCGCGCGAGCTGGAGATTGTGTCGGCGGTGGTGGCTGGGTACTCGAACAAGGAAATCGCTGAGTACTTCAAGATCAGCGAAGACACGGTAAAGCATCATCTCAGCAACATTTTTGATAAGCTGGGCGTGTCAACACGGCTGGAGTTAGCGTTGTTTGCGGTGAATCAGGCGTTGCCACTGAAAAGCATCGCTTGAAATCTGGTGGGGTGTGCTGCTTTAGGTCCGGCGAGTGGCACTTTGGTGCTATTGTGAACGCTTGCCGAGGGCCTATACTTTCAATAGCAAATACCCCCAACTCATCCGCAATCCGGCACGCGACTGGTGTCGCTGTTTGTGGAGCAGGGTAGTTAAATCGATCTAAATACGAGGGAGCCCTTGGCAAAACTTCTACAGCAGCTTTGGAACGATGAGCAAGGTCAGGACATTGCCGAATACGCCGTGATGCTGGCGGTGATTCTGGTAATTGTCGTGGGTACCGTGCGTCTCATCGGCTCGAACGCCAACAACGTGTTTTCGAACGTTGGCAGCGCGATCGCGAACTAACTTACTTCGGGTGAAGATTCGTCCCGCACGCGCGTTTTCTGGCGCGGTCCACTGGCATCGTCTGGTTCAGCCTTCCCGACTCCCCGTACCTCCCGACGCTTACTTCTGTTCAGGCGCGGTGGCGGGTGCCGTGGTCGTCAGCGCCACTTTCTCTCCGCCGGTCGACTGTCGTGTCAGATACGGGAAGAATGGGGTGATCTCGAACTCCATCTTCTCCCTCGCGGAAGTTAGAGCGACCGGCTTGGCCTTGGACAGTTCCACCTGATCCGTCCAGGGATCCACCTTGATGCGGCCGCCGAGCGGCAGAGCCGCGATTTGATCCAACTTCTTCGCATCGAGCGCAGGCGCGGCCGCAAGTAGCGGCGACATACGGATATCTTTGCCTTGCGCCAAGGAGTTCCCCAGGTGCGGCCGGATTAGATTTGGCAGTACCGGCCCTTTCTCCTGCAAGGCCCTTAGGAATAATCCCGCATTGGCGAGCTTGTCTTTGTAAGGCGAGTTCTTCAGCAGTTCCACTGCCTTGGTGTCGGCCGCCTCTTCGTCGGCAGCGTTGCGCTTGAAGTCGAGCCGCCGGAACGAGTCCTCGTCGGGGAAGAACATTTTGTCGTTAAAGGCGAGCTTGGTGTCGAGGCGATGTCCTAGCACGATATGGCCGAGTTCGTGCGCCAGCACCATAGCCAACGAAGCCTCGTCGGGAAGAACGTCCAGCAGGCCGCGGCTGATGACGATGGTGCGGCCAATGGTGAAAGACTCGAGCGGCGAGGTCAACAGCACGCGGCAGCGCATGTCGCCCTGCAGGTCGATGTTATTGGTGACCAGCAAATTGTTGACGACGGTGGCGAGAATTTTGTCGACATCCCCGGCGGGCGCTAAGAGGCCGATTTTCTGCAGGCGTTCGACCACGTTGTCTTCGGCTTGCTTCTCCCACATCCGTTCCGCGACCACCGGAGTTGCATCGGCGGCAGTTGGGGTCTCATCCTTCACCGACTGCGGGGAGTCGATCAGAATCTGCGTGAATTCTTCGTTCTTGCCCAGGGCTTTGAGGTCATAGCCCCACAGTCGGGTCTGCGCCTTGAAATGCAGCGTCTTGGTAAGGCCCGTCTTGAGGTTCGATTCTTCGGTGTAGATGTAGGCGGGCAGCCACGTTCCCGGGCGCATGTTCAGACGCCAACTGTCGAAGTGGAAGAAGAAATTGATCTTGGGCTGCGGGTAGTAAGTGCCGTTGAAGCGAACGATATTGTAATCCTGGTCCTCGACCCAGATGCGGCCCATGAACCGGGATACCTTCTGACCTTCCTTGGGCTGGACGTCGATCACGAGGCAGCGAACTTCGCCCAGAAACTCCCGGCGGACGAAGTTGAAGTTGTAGTACTTCTTTTGAAAATCGGAATCGAGTATGACCATCTGGGCGAAGCCCATGGGCAGGAAATGCAGGGAATAGATCCCGGTCAACTTGCGCAGCAGGCGGTGGCCGAATCCGGGCTGTCCGACGAAGGAAGTATCTTCCGGGCCTTCGGACATGTCGAGGCGGCCAAGGTAGTACTGATCTCCCACAGGAGTAGCGTTTCCGCCGGCGTCGTTCTTCAGATCCTGCAGGTAGGTCTCGACCAGGGGATGCATGTGGCGCATCTGTGCCATGAAGTAGTGCTCGCGCTGCACGACATGATCGAGAACATCGTTGAAGGTCGGAGGCAGAGAAGTAGCACCGCTTTGTGCGGCTCCCGCGGGAGCTGCGGGGGCCATATTCGCCGCTGGGGCAGTCGAGGGAGAAACGGCTTCCTGCGAGAAGGCGGAAAGCACGCCACTCAAAAGGATCAGGATCAATGCCGAACTAAAACCTGCCATTCGCATAAAGACCTTCTGGGAACGAACTCCGCTAGAACGAACTATGCTAGCTGGAAAATGATGTGCAAGACGGCGGTTGAGTCCGCAGGCTGGCCATCCTTGAGTGCCGGTTTGAAGCGGATCTGTTCCGCGGCGTGGACTGCAGAGTCATCCAGGCCATGGCCCAAACCACGCACGACTCGTAGCACTTGAACCTTGCCCGACGCCTGAAGAACCACTTCGAGCAGTACTTCGCCCTCAATCCGCTTCGTCCGAGCCTCATCAGTGTAAACCGGGACCGGCTTGGAGAGGATCTCCGCCGGGACAACTTTCGCGGTCACGGCAGCGGGGCGCGATTGAACGGTAGGAGGCGCGGCGACGTCGGCATCGCCAAAACCGGCCTCACGAACTACGTTTTTCTGCGAGACACGCGTATCCGGCCGGGCGACTTCGCCGCCAAATCCGGTGCTGGCTACGACTCCGCGTACGCCCTTGCTGCCGCCAGTGCCGTTACCTGAGCCAGGGCCGACCGGCATGTCGAAACCGCCAGCCTGTGCGATGTTGACGGCTTGCGTCTGGCTGGTTTTCGCGGGCACGCCGCGGGGATCGCCAAAGCCTCCGGTTTGCACTTGCTGGGGCGCGCGGTCGATGGTCTGCGGCGCGGAACTTCCCGTCGAGAATAAATTGGTTCGAACGATTTGCTTCGGGATCGGTGTGGTCGTCGGCGGCAAGTCTACTTTCTTTTCCGCGATCTTGACCTCGGGCGCGTGCGTGTCTTCGACCACCGGCTTGAGACGCGGTTGAGGCGCAGGCAAGCGCAATGCGGCAGGCTGAGGATCGAGCTTTGCCAGCAACACGGGCTTGGGCATCAACGGCCGGGGAAGCTGTTTTTGGGGTTCATGGTTCACCGGAACCGGCGTGGGGACGAGAGCCACATAATCCAGCTTCGGGCGCGCGAGCACCTCGGGGTGCAGTACGGGAATCCAGACGAGAACAGCAATGGCGACCGACTGCACGCCATAGCTCAGCACAAACTCATACCACGGCGTTCGTCCGCGCGGCAGCAGGGAGAACGGGCCTGATTCGGAAGACGCAGAATGCATACTCAACTCGGGTCGTGTCCGTCGTTCAATCGACGCTCTAAACGTGATTCAGTCTCCGTGGCTCAGTGTTCCAAACACCAGCGGATGTCGAAAAGTTTTCCTAATTTTGCGAACGCTTGGGAGATGCCTGGGAGCAGGCTCTACAAAGTGTACTATTCCACCCTGACTTATGCACGGCTAAGGCCAATCGCGGGAGTGGGTCACGAACCACATTCTGCTGAGTTCTCAAGGGTTTAGAAGTACATCGGTCGATAGCAGGAACATTCATGTGGGTCCGGATGCAAGAAACTACACCCCACTATGGACCAATTTCCCGCTGAGATACAGTTTTTGCTGCCCCGCCCAGAGAGACTAGCAGTGAACGATTTTGCTGCTTTCGATGCCGCGAGTGGCGTTGCGGGTATCGACCACCAGTTGAGCCTGTTGCACGATGTCACGATAGTCATAGTCGGAGTGGTCGGTGACGATGACCACGCAGTCGTACTGTCCCAGATTTTTCAGCTCCACGCGTTTCATCTGCAGGTCGTACTTCCGCCCCTTGCCAATGAAGGGGAAGTAGGGATCGTGATAGCTGACCGCAGCGCCGTCCTTCTGCAGCAGTTCAATGATGGCCAGTGCGGGCGATTCGCGCAGATCGTCGATGTCTTTCTTGTAGGCCACGCCCAGGATCAGCACCTGCGCTCCGTTCACCGACTTCTTGTGGCGGTTGAGCGCGCCGCCAACCGACGCCAGAACGTGGTAGGGCATATTGTTGTTGATCTCACCGGCAAGCTCGATAAAGCGCGTGCGGAAATCAAACTCTTTGGCCTTCCACGAGAGATAGAAGGGATCAATGGGAATGCAGTGGCCACCCAGTCCGGGTCCGGGATAGAAGGGATGAAAGCCGAAGGGCTTGGTGGAGGCGGCTTCGATGACTTCCCAGATATTGAGGCCCATGCGCAGGCAGAGCAGCTTGAGTTCGTTGACCAGCGCGATATTCACGCAACGGTAGATGTTCTCGAGCAGTTTGGTCATCTCGGCGGCGGCCGGCGACGAGACGGGAACTGTGCGGTTGAAGATGCATCCGTAGAGGGCGCAGGCCAGTTCGGAAGCTTGCGCATTCAATCCGCCGACGACTTTCGGAATATCGCGCCGCGCGACCGTCGTGTTGCCGGGATCTTCCCGCTCGGGCGAGAAGGCGACGAAGAACTCGTTTTCCGCAAGAGTGTCCTTTCGAGCGGCAGTGAGCCCAGCGCGGTTTTCTTTCTCGAGGATCGGAATCATGACCTCTTCGGTGGTGCCGGGATAGGTCGTGCTCTCGAGGATGACAAGTTGGCCGGCCTTCAAGTGTGGAGCGATGGAATGAGTCGTCCCAGTGATGTAGCTGAGGTCCGGCTCGTGATATTCGTTAAGCGGAGTGGGTACGCAGATAATGATCGCATCCATCGCGCTTAATTCGGAATAATCGGAAGTCGCAGAGAAGCCCTGTGCGCGCGCTGCCTGGATTTCTTCAATGGTGATGCGGTAGATGTAAGAACCGCCCTTGGAGAGCGTGTCCACCTTGCGGGCATCGATGTCAAAGCCCGTGACCTGGAACTTCTGCTCACTGTAAAGCAGGGCGAGGGGAAGCCCGACATAGCCCAGACCTATAATTCCGACTCGAGCCTGTCGCTTTTGAATCTTGCTTTTGAGCTGATCAACGTGGGTTGCCGCGGCAGAAGAGGTCGTCATGAAATATTCCAGGATGATTTGTAGATAAGATGCATGAAGGCGAACTCATTCTAGCACGCAGAAACTGCCCGTTTTTCGCATCGAGGGAAGGCGGCGTGCAACAAAATCCAAATTGGGATCATCGCAAGGGACCAACCACAAATGAGGAATGCAAGCCGAACAAGGCGCGGCACGACTGTGATTCTCACGTTGTTCGTGGCCGCATTGCTGGTCTTTGGGGCGAGAGCGGGAAAAATGCTGGTAGTGGACGCTCCGCAGCCCTCGGATGTGATCATCGTACTCGCCGGAGAGACGGACCGACGTCCGGCGCGGGCAATCGAACTATTGGATCAAGGCTACGGGAAGCGAGTGCTGATTGATGTTCCTGCGGAATCCAGAACTTTCGGATTCACCGACAGCCAACTGGCGCAGCAGTACGTTCACAGTTTGCCGGAAGCGGCGGCGGTGAGCATCTGTCCGATTGAAGGCCTGTCGACGAAAGCCGAGACGCGCGACGAAGAAAAATGTCTGGCTCGCGAAGCGGGCCATCGGATTCTGATCGTGACATCCGATTACCATACCCGCCGGGCTCTGAGCATCTTTCGCCACGAAATTCCCGGAAAGTCTTTTTCTGTGGCCGCGGCGCACGATGATGAGCAATTCGGAGTCCGCTGGTGGACACACCGGCAATGGGCCAAAACCTGCCTGGACGAATGGATGAAGGTGCTCTGGTGGAGCATCGTAGACCGCTGGCGTTAGGGCCGAAGGTTCAAGCGATTCATAAGTTTTCCACCGGAAATCCGCATCCCTAGCACAAAAGGCATTGACGGACAACAACGAGGACGGTACGATTTGGTGCAAAGGTCACCAACATAGTTATTAACGGAGTGTGGGAATGGGCGGGTCCGTTTGCCGCAAGATGGTAAGTTGCGTGCTGTTGCTCCTGTTTCCCGTGTCGCTGTTTGGCGCCGACTCCAATGCGGCAATGCTCTATACCAATGGAGCTGCCTGGGTAAACGGCGCTCACGTTCCCCGGGCCTCCTCTGCCATTTTTTCCGGAGATCTCCTGCAGACGCGCTCCGATTCGGTCGCCAACATCAATGAGCCAGGTTCGAGCATTACCGTGCACTCCGACTCGCTGGTGCAGTTCGACCTTGCCTCGGTAAAGATCGAGCACGGTGGAGTGACGATTTCCACTTCGAAGGGAGTGGGAACGAGTGCCGGTGGCATCAAGGTGATGCCTGCTTCTTACTCGTGGACTGAATTCAACGTGGTCGACGTGGACGGCACCGTGAGGATCGCGGCCACCAAGGGCGATCTCACGATCAGCGACGGCACCGGAACCTACACCCTCCAGCAGGGTCAGCAGACCACGCGCGACGAAACGTCTAACGACAACGATACCGATCAAAACGGCAAGAAGAAGAACAAGAAACGCGCGCCGGGAGCCGCACCTGCCGCGGGCGGCGGAATCTTGAGTTCCCCTGTTGCCATTGGTGTGGGCGCAGCGGCGATCGCCGGTATAACGACCTGGGTGCTGGTGAAGAACGACAATCCGGCCAGCCCAACTCAGCCATAGCGCCAAAATAGTTCGATCTGGACGCGCAGTTTCGCGGCACACCCAGAAATTCAGACTACTTCCGACGCAGGAATCTCCTCGGTCGCCGGGGTCGGGGTGGTAGGCTTGCGCTTCTTTGACTTCTGCAGCAATCTCGGGCCTGCCGCAACCGTGCACAAGACGTAGAACAGAGCGGCATTCGCAGGAATCTGCAGATTGAAATCGAACAGGCTGTGCACCAGAATGCCAGTCGCGCTCAGGATGCAGGCCAGTCTCACCGCGCCCGGCACGTCCCCACTCCAGTTGCCGATCTTACGAAGCGCGGAGCGATAAAGGACCACGACGAACCACAGCATGGTGCCGAACCCCAGCAATCCCACTTCCGCGAGAAGCTGGAGATAGTCGTTGTGGGCTTCGTTGACGAAGAAATTGGTATAGAAGCTGCGGAATTGCGGGTAGACGGTGGGGAAGGTTCCCAGTCCCCAGCCGAGCAGCGGCTTGTTGCGGAACATGCGGATGGAATCGCGATCGATGGAGAGCCGCATGCCTCCGGAAATCTCGGTATGAGCTTCGGTTGAGATGCTGCTGACCCGGCCCGTCAACTCCTTGCCGCCCAGCCAGGCCAGCAGGCTGATTAAGACCACGGCGAAGGCCGTCGCTCCGATGGCGATGCGCGCACTTTTCTTCTGGCGAACGAGAATGACGCCCAGAACCGTGAATTCCACGAAGATGGCCAACATGCCACCACGGGAACCGCAGAGAAAGATTGTTCCCGTCATGATGGCAGCGGCCACGCCCGCCGCCATGCGCTCTTTTTCGTAAGTCAGGCGCGATAAAGCGATCACGAGTGGGATGGGGACGAGAAGCTCCATCAATCCGGCATAGTGGTTGTGGTTCACGTAAGAACCGTAATTCCATCCTCCCATGTGCGGTTGCCGAAGCCACAACAGCTTTCCGTTGGGCGCGATGCCCTGCAGCAGGGCCAAGGCTGCGACGGTGAACCCGAAAACGCCAAAAATCACCCCGAGTTTCCGAGCCTGCGAGGCGCGCAACAGCGTCTGCCCGGATAAGAAACAGAGCATGGCATACGCCACATACAAAAGAGCTTGCGAAAATGTGTCGTGAGGATAAGCGCTGGAGCGGGAAACCAGTTGCACCAGGATGAGAGCGCCGAAGGCTGACATCGGGAGAAAGAGCGGATTCCAGTGGACCTTCAGTTCGCCGCCGAGCCACTGCCCGGCGAACCACAACAACATGAGAAAAGTCGCCCCTGCCTCGAGAACGAAAATGGACCAGCGCTCGACGGCGCCGAAGGCAAGCGGGCCAAACATGAGTAAGCCAAAGGTTCCGAAGAAGAGCCCCTTGTCAATTCGCGCCGACCATAGGCGCGGGTCGAACTCCGTCTTTTTTCGTTTCCGATTCACGTCGCTATGTGATTTGTGTGGCAGAAGCTAAGACCGTTTTTGGGTGAGGTGAAAATCGTCGATCCAGAGCTTACCACGGATGGGACTGCCCTCCGGAAGCCTGCGGACGTGCAGCACGACGAGTTTGCAGTCAGTGCCGGTGGTGAATTCTCCGTCTACCGATTTCCAGAATCCACCCTCTTTCAATTCATCGCTATCGTAATAAATCGCGCGCGTATACATATCCTGAATGGTGAGATGCGGGGCGCCTGCTCCTTCGATTTCTCCGTTCTTGTAATACGCATTGAATTCGTAAGTGGTGTTGGGCCGAACTGCGACGAATTGATAGAAGCCGGCGTCGGTGATTCCGGGCCCGTCGAAGGTGATCATCAGCGAGCGCCGTCCCGCGTGAAAGTCGCTCGGATCGAGAGTCAGAGTGACTCCCGATTGTTTCTGATATTGCCAGTCAAACCCGGCGTTGATGACATCGAGGTTGAACATCGGGTTCACGATGAGGTTGGCGGAAGAAGGCAGATAAGCCGTGCGCCCGAAGCGGGTGGTCGACTGCTGCCACGCCAGCACCGCTTCATCCACTTCCTTGTGCTGGATCAGATACTGGATGTAGTCGTAGGCATAGCGGGCCTCGAAGGGCTGACCAGAGCGCATCAGAGCATCCCAGACTTTGATCGTACCGGCGGTCTCCTGCTTGGTCTGCAGCAGTGTCAGAAACGCGAGGTAAGCGTCCGCACTCGCCGGAACCACATCGCGCAGTAATCCATCGACATCCGGATCGATGCGCCAACAGAATTGGATGGCGGCTGGCGCCAGCGGCGAGTCATTCGCCATGACGACGCGGAATTCCCGCAGGGCTTTCTCGTTCTGTCCTTGAACCAGATAAAGATTGGCGGCCTCCCAGGCGACGTCGGGAGTCATGGAATCGGCCTGGATGGCGCGCTCCAGCGCCATGGTCTGACTGCCCGTATCCCCCATCACCTGATAGGCACTGGCCAAATCGAACCAGTAGCGGGCCGAATGAGGATTGAGCTGAACGGCCGCCTTGTAGTAGCCAATCGCGGTGGCGGGATCGCGGGCGACCAGGTCATAGTAGCGGCCCATATGATTGCGATAATCGGCGTTGCCCGGATCGAGGCGGGCGGCCCGTTCAAGGCTATTGAGTTCAACACGATTCCCGAGCCAGTCGGCTACGAGATCGCGGGCGATCAGGGCGAAGTATGCTCCCAGGCACACAACGGCCAGCGCGGCAGCCAGCCGCTTGCGAGCCGGAGAGTTGAGAGAAATGTTCATGTGGTCTGGATGATGTCAGATACAGTGATGTGCCTAGGCGCTGCTGGTGGTCGGCGAGGTGGACTCTTCCTCACCGTCGTCGTCTTCCTCGTCTTTGTGTCCTGAGGTCTCCTCGTTGCGATAGTAGGCGGCGTATTTGCCCTGATATTCGTAGTAGTAGTAATAGTCCGGTGAACTCAGGTCGACGGCATTGAGCAGGACGCCGACCACCTTGGCATTCACTTGGGCAAGAATGTCGCGCGAGCGGCGCAGGGCCTGTTTGGTGGTCTGGCCGGAGCGGATGACGAGCACAACCGCGTCGGCGCGCGGCGAAAGCACAACAGCGTCGGTCACCGAGAGCGACGGCGGCGTATCCACCACGATGTGGTCGTATTGCTCGCGCAACTGAGCGAGGACATCGCGCATGTTGGTGGAGGCCAGCAGTTCCGCCGGATTGGGCGGCGGGGTTCCGGCGGGCAGCACGTGCAGGTTCGGCAGGATCGACGTGCGCGTGATCGTCTGCTCGAGCGTGGTGCTGCCGGTCAACACATTGCTGAGACCGCTGCGCGGACCCATGCCCAGAGTCTTGTGAATGCTGGGGCGGCGCAGGTCAGCGTCAATCAGCAGGACGCGGACGCCTTTCTGCGCGAGCACGACGGCACAGTTGATGCTGGTGGTCGTCTTGCCCTCTTGCGGCAGTGAACTGGTCACCATGATGACCTTGGGCGGCGCTCCAAGGCTGGAGAGCAGCAACGAGGTGCGCAACGCACGGTACGACTCGGCCATCTGCGACTGCGGCCGGACCTGCGTGACCAATTCCACGGCCTCTTTCGAGCTCGCTATCACCAGACGTTTGGGGTTCGAACCTTCGCGCGCGGATTTCGATCCCAAGGGAATCATACCCAGCGACGACAGGCCGGAGATCAGCTGAGCCTGCTCTGTGGTGCGGATGGTGCTGTCGAGGCCCTCCAACAGGAACGCGAGCCCGATGCCGGTGGCGGAACCCAGCAAAATCGAAAACAGCAGGTTGCGCGGAATGTTGGGCTCGATGGGCGCCTGCGGCGGACGGGCCGAGTCGATGATGTGGAAGTTGTTGGCTCTCAAGCCGGCGGAGACCCCAGCCTCTTTCAGCTTCTGCAGCAGCCCCTCATAAAGCTGGCGGTAGGTTTCGGAATCTCGCTTCAGCAGGTTGTATTCAATCGCGCTCTCGTTCAGTTTGTTGGCTTCCTGTTTCTGTTTCTCCATGGCGTCGTGCAGCATGTTTTCCCGCTGCAGGGCGGTCATATATTGCCCACGAACTTTGTTTACGACCTTCTTCATCTCCGCCTGGATCTGGGCGTCGATCTCTTTCAGCTGGTTGTTCAACTGCGCGAGCTTCGGATACGCGGGGCCGAACTGGGTATTCAAATCCGCGGCCTGGATCTTCAGATCGGCCTGTTTGCCGCGCAGAGTTTCGAGTAGCTGGGATGCGGTCTGTACCCCCGATCCCTCGGCCTGCACGCTACCCGCGGTAGACGCCACTGCGTCGGGGTCACCGGAATCGATCAAGCGGTAGAACGCCTCTTTATCCATGCGTTCGCTCTCGGCCTGGGTGAGTTCTTTGTTCAGTTCGTCCAGCTTCTGCGTGATGATGTTCTGCTTGTCGTCGATGCCGAGGATTTCGTGCTCTTTCTGGTAGCGCACCAGTTTTTCCTGCGAAGTCTCCACTTTCATCTGCATGTCGACGAGCTGCTTTTGCAGCCAGTCGGAGGCCTGCATGGTGGACTCGAAGCGCGCCTTGAAATTGTTCTCGACGTAGGTCTGCATCAGCGTATTGACGACGTTCGCCGCTACCTGAGGATCGGCGCTGCGATAGTGGACCTCGATGATGCGCGAGTTCGGGCTGAGCGTGACTCGCAGGCTCGATTTGAACGCGCCCAGCATGGCGGATGCTCGAGCCGGATCGACCTGCAATGGATCCGGGGACAGGTCGAGCGATTGCGAAGGCTGGGATTGGCCGGGAGCATCGGGCCGCTTGTCGAGATTCAACTCCCGGATGACTTGCAGCGCCAGCAGGTCGCTCTGCAGGATTTTGACTTCCGTCTCCAGTTCCGTGGGATCGAAGTAGTCGAGGCTGAAGGTGGCCGAGTTCTGCAGGTTCAGGCTGGCGTCGGGCTTGTTGATCGCAATCGTGCCGGCAGCCTCGTAGACTTTTGTCATGCGCAAGGTGGCGATCGTGACTACGGAAAAGATCGTCAGCAAACAGGCCAAAACAATCCACTTACGCTTCACCAGAACAAGAACATATTCGCCTAGGGCGGACTCGTGGGCGGGAAGCTGAGGATAACTGTGCGGCCCCGTGGTCCTCGGATCCAGAGCTTGACCGGGCGGAATCTCACGGACAATCGGGTTGTTGGCCTGCACGAGGGGTCCAAAATCCATGCCTGCTCCTCAATAACTTGTGAATACCAGCGGGATGAACATCAAATCCCGCACACTTATACGTCTTTCCCGGATCGAAGAGGCTGGTTCGTCGCGCAGGGAACTGTTTCGCACTCAGTCAAAGGAAAGTTCGTTCGACATTCTAGCATTGCAGAGGAAAACTAGGGCCGAATTTCGAGAGGCAATTTTGGGCAGGAGCGGCGATCGACAAAAAACTCCGATATACTAGCGGGCACGTGAGATCCAGCCAACAGCCGCCCCTCTATAAGTTCTTGCAATTGCTTGCGTAAGGGTCGGGCGGAGGAAGTCCGAAGCGGCGCCGGTGATTTTTCTGGATAGAGTGATGATTCTCTGGATATCTTGACGAGGCAGACGGGATGAATTGGTCCGAACAGGTGGTTCTGGTCACGGGCGGGACCGGGTCTTTTGGGAAGAAGTTCGTGGAAATCATGCTGTCGGACTTCCACCCGCGGCGCTTGGTGATCTTCAGCCGTGACGAACTCAAGCAGCACGATATGCGAGCCTCGGGTCTGGATCATCCCAGCCTGCGCTATTTTATCGGCGACGTGCGCGATCAGGCGCGGTTGGAGAGAGCATTCGCCGGGGTCACGGTGGTGATTCATGCTGCCGCACTCAAACAGGTGCCGGCATGCGAATACAACCCGTTTGAGGCCATTCAGACCAACATCATGGGTGGGCGCAACGTGATTGACGCCGCCATCAATCAGGGAGTGCGGCGGGTTCTGGCGCTGAGCACGGACAAGGCGGTCAACCCGATCAATTTGTACGGCGCGACCAAACTCTGCGCCGAGAAGATGTTCGTGCAGGCCAATGCCTACGCCGGCGCGCAGGATTCCCGCTTCAGTTGCGCGCGCTACGGCAATGTGGTCGGAAGCCGCGGCAGCGTGATTCCGGTGTTTCTGGAGCAGCGGCGGCGCGGGCGCATCACCCTGACTGATCCGCGTATGACCCGCTTCTGGCTTACGCTCGAGCAGGGCGTACGTTTCGTGGTGAGTTGCATCGAGCAGATGCACGGGGGAGAGATTTTCGTTCCCAAGATTCCCAGCATGCGCATGATCGACCTCGCCGAGACGATCGCTCCCGGCTGTGAGATTGAGACTATCGGAATCCGCCCAGGTGAGAAACTGCACGAAGTCTTGGTCTCGGAAGATGAGGCTCGCAACGCTCTGGAAGTCGAAGACCGCTACATCATTCAGCCTTCGCACCCCTGGTGGCGCCGCGAGAATTGGGTGAATGCACGCCCGCTGCCGGAAGGATTCCGTTACGCCAGCGACAGCAACGACCGCTGGCTGACGAACCGTGAATTGCAGCAGTTGATCTCAGGCGGCGCGGATGAGGAACAACCAGTTCCGGCGCGCGTTTCGGCGTAGAACTCTCTCATGAGCGCAACCACCGTCAGTTCGCAGCTTCTGGCAATCAATGGAGGCCAGCCCGTGCGGGCGAGTTTTCTGCCGTACGGACGCCAGTCCGTCGAGGAGTCTGACATTCAAGCGGTGGTGGAAGTTCTGCGCTCAGACTGGCTCACGACGGGGCCCAAAGTTGCGGAGTTTGAAGAAGCCTTCGCAGAGCGCGTGGGCGCGGCGTATGCCGTGAGTTTCAGTTCAGGGACTGCCGCCTTGCATGCGGCGGCTTTTGCGGCAGGGATCAAAGCGGGAGACGAGGCGATCACAACCCCGCTCACGTTTGCGGCGACGGCAAATTGCCTTCTCTACCAGGGTGCGACTCCGGTGTTTGCGGACGTGTGTGCCGATACGCTCAATCTCGATCCCGAGCAGGTGGCGAAGAAAATCTCTTCGAAGACACGTGCGATCCTGCCGGTGGATTACGCCGGACACCCGGCAGATCTGAATGCAATCATCGAACTCGCGCGACGCCACGGCATGGTCGTGATTGAAGACGGCTGCCACGCACTGGGAGCAGAGTACGAAGGGAAGAAAATCGGCAGCATCGCCGATATGACCGTGTTCAGCTTCCATCCGGTGAAGCACATCACGACCGGGGAAGGCGGCATGGTCACGACTGGCGATGCGAAGTTTGCCGAGACTTTACGGCGTTTTCGCAATCACGGAATTTCCAGCGAAGCCCGCCAGCGCCAGAATGCCGGTCAGTGGCACTACGAAATGGTTCTGCTCGGATTCAATTACCGGTTGCCTGATTTCGCATGTGCCCTTGGCCTAGAGCAATTGAAGCGGCTGGATGCGAATGTGAAACGCCGCCGTGAGATCGCCGCGATCTATGCCAGAGCCTTTGCCGAGATTGCGGGAGTTGTTGCTCCGACAGTCCGGCCCGGCGCGAATCCGGCGTGGCATCTGTATCCCATCCGGCTCGATCTGGAGAAACTGACGGCAGACCGCGCACAGATCTTCCGGGCCCTGCGAGCGGAGAACATCGGGGTGAACGTGCACTATATTCCGGTGCACTGGCATCCCTATTACCGCGATCATTTCGGTTATCGTGGCGGAGAATTTCCCGAAGCAGAAGACGCATACTCGCGCCTGATCAGCTTGCCCATGTTTCACGCCATGACCGATCAGGACGTAAGCGATGTGATCACAGCGGTCGCAAGAGTGGTTTCGAGCTACTCGCGTTAAATCAAAATCAGGGAGCGTCGTTTGGCTCATAAAACGGCATTTGCGGAGGGCCCACGAGTGTTGCTGCGTCCGTTGGAGCGGACCGATCTGAATGATCGCTACTTGAGTTGGCTGAACGATCCGGAGGTGACGCGTTACACCGAAACCGGAACGTTTCCCTCCACGGCGGAAGATTTGGACAACTATTACCGCAGCATCACCGGTTCCCGGAACGACGTCATCCTCGCCATTGAGGAAAAGAAATCCGGCCGGCATATCGGCAACGTGAAGCTGGGGCCGATTCACTGGGTGCATCACGTTGCCACCTTCGGCATTCTCATTGGAGAGAAGGATTTTTGGGGAAAGGGCGTCGGAATTGAGGCGACGCGCCTGATGGTGGAGTACGGATTCCAGCGGCTGAACCTTCACCGCATCGATCTGGGTGTATTTGCCGAGCACGAAGCGGCGGTGCGGTGCTACGAGAAGGTCGGGTTCAAAGTGGAAGGGCGCTTGAGAGAAGATCTGTTCCAAGGCAGCGAATACAAAGACCGCCTCTGGATGGGTCTGCTGCGCTCCGAATATCAGCCCGCACAGCCGGCGAAGGCTGGCAAAAGGAAATGAAGGCTCTGGTGGTGGGCGGTGGTTCGATCGGAAGCCGGCACCTGCGCAACCTGGGGCTGCTGGGAATCGAGAAGGTGGGACTGGTCGAGCCCGATGCCTCGCGCCGTGATGCAGTCGCCGCTGAACTCCCGATCGCCGGGTTCTCACGCTTAGAGGATGGCCTGGATTGGGCTCCGCACTTTGTGATCGTGGCCTCCCCAACCCATCTGCACGTTGAGCAAACCTTGCAAGTCGGTCGCGCGGGGATTCCGGTGTTCGTGGAGAAGCCGCTTTCGCACACGGCCAGTGGCATGGCCGAACTGGCGAAGCTCGTACGGGACACGGGATTGATTTCGCTTGTGGGATGCAACATGCGCTTCCATCCCGGGCCCGCGAAGGTGAAACAGTTGGCGGACGAAGGCGCAGTGGGCAGAATTCTGTTCGCCAGAATTCATTTTGGCTCCTATCTGCCCGAATGGCGCCCGAACTCAGATTATCGGCAGAACTATGCTGCGCGCTCCGAGACCGGTGGTGGTTGTATCCTCGACTGTATCCACGAAATTGATCTGGCGCAGTGGTACTTGGGGAAAATCGAATCGGTGTTTTGCTGGGCTGGGCATTTGAGTTCGCTGGAGATCGCGACCGAGGACGTCGCGGCTCTCATCTGCCGTCATGCGA
>Ga0209698_10002718_pt1 | contig 19910 bp, 15 predicted proteins | sample LitLauG_LLR_2012_FD_187203 | JGI IMG/M metagenome (GOLD analysis project Ga0209698, IMG submission 187203) | Freshwater sediment microbial communities from Pennsylvania, USA - Little Laurel Run_MetaG_LLR_2012 (SPAdes) (version 2) | ecosystem: Environmental > Aquatic > Freshwater > Creek >...
GACGTGCATTCTGACAGAGTGCCGATTAGCGAGAGCTAAGTTGCCGGGTGCTCAAAAGGCCCAGAACGGACCCGTGGCGGAACTGTTATTGATACTGATTACGCTATTTTCCAGGCCGATATACACCGTGCGCCCCATGAAGAAAGGTGAGCCCCAGTCGACACCGGTGCCCGGCAGGTTGCTGCCTCCCAGGTTACTGAATGCGGTGTTGTTGAACGCCAGAAGATTGTCGGCGTTGCCGACGCTGAACGTGATCGGTGTGATCGCGCCCGTGGGCAGGTTCGTGTAGGGATCGGTTCCTTGTATCGACGCGGTGAGCGTAAGCACTTCCGAGGCGGGCTGGGTCGGCACGAAAAAGCCGCCGGAATTGGAGGGAATGGTAGTGCCCGGCAGAAAGATGCCGTTGGATCCGCTGTCGATGAAACTGCTGGCGTATGGGGTCGTCGTGACCGTGTATGCGCTGGTGTTGGTGATGGCAGTGATCGTGCTGTTGAAGTGCTGCAGGTAGTCGGAAAGATAGACCGTCTGCGCCCCCGACTTGTTGTTGCTCTGCGTGTTGATGCCAAAGACCAGCGACCCGCCCGTCGGGTTCAATGCGCCGCTCGGCCCAACGCTAGGTAGTGTGAGGATCACCCCGTTGTTGTCCGGCGTGCCATTGTTGATCGCGGCAAAGGCGGCAACCGGGTTGGATACCTGCTGCTTGCTACCCACTGCCACGTCGGTGCAAGTGCCGGGCGCTGTGCAGGTGTAGTAAAAGCCCGAACCTGCGGGGCAACTCGCGCCGGTAAGGCAATCGGCAACGAACAGCCCAACGCCCAGCACGCCATTGGCGCCGAAGCTGACGACATCGTTCAAAGGCGCGCCCGTGCTGGAGCAGGCGTTGGGCCCGGCGCCCGAATCACCAATGATCTGGATATTCTGATGGGCGGCCGTCTCGCCACCGATATAGATGTCCGCCGTATGCACGGTGCCCCACGAATACCCGTCGGCAAACGTCAGACACTCCAGCAACGGCAGCTGGGAAGTCGAATCTTGCACCGCGGGAAACTGCATGGACGAATTGAGCACCGATGACATGAGGCGCAATCCGAAAGAACCGGTATCGATCATGATGTGATCGATGGTTTGGCACGTGTTGGTTCCGGGAACACAGACCTTGACACTGGTGTAGGGGACGTTGACCGTGCCGATGGCTTGTCCTTGATTGCAGATGTTGGCTGCCGCACCTGTCGGACAAAGGGGTCCGGAATCCAATACGACCGGGACGACGTTGGCGGCGGCTGCCGGCGGCGTTGTGGTACCGCCCGAGCCCGAGGAGCCGCCACCACCACAGGCTGCAAGAAGCGCAAGCAAGGCCAGCGCTGGGGCCCAATTTCCTTTGCCGCTCATCGTGGTTTCCATCTCACTGAATCTCATCCATTTGCACGCCTGCGGGCAGCGCGTCATGGAGGTAGGCGCGGCCGCGAAAGCCCGCGCGCGAACGCCCGCTGGATTCGACCACGAGGGCGCCGTCCTGCACCCGCAAATGACCGCGCCCGCCACGCGCGCGCTGCGGCGAGCCGGCGTAGGTCGCAAAATGCGCGCCCAGCAACTGGCGCAGGTCGGGAATGGCGGGGCCGCGCCAGGCAACCGCAAATACCGTTCCCGACTTTGCGACGAATTCGCGCACGACGGTGCCGCTGGGAAGCGCCAACTCGTGCACGGAGTACGCATTGCGTGCTCCCCGCTGGGCGGCCGCGGCGTGCATCTGCACACGGTCGGCTTCAACGGAGGTCTCATCCTGGCCCAGCGCCGCGGCGGCGGGAGCCGACACCAGCATATTTGCCAGGGCAAGCAGGGTGGCGCCAAGCCCGTACCGGAAATGCCGCATAGTGGTTCTCGTGCCCTTCGGAGATTCGGCAAGTCTACGGGGTGGTATCGGCCGATTTTGTCCGCGGAGGGGCAACTTCGTAAGAATTCTTTGCAGCCTACCGCGTGTGGATTAGCGTCTTGGTGTGGCCCGGCGGCAGGTCTACCGCCCCCAGTACAATCTCCGGTTACGCAAATGCCCGGGGCGGTGCGCGCCGAGTCCCGCCTTTGCGCCGCGGCCCGCCGGCAAATCCGGGCGTTCCTTCTGGAGGCATCATGGATCGGGATCCTCATCTTAGCGGTACCCAAAAGACCAACGCCGCGCTCATGGCGCGTCGCCGTGCGGTGATGCCGCGCGGTTCGGGCCAGGTTCATGAGGTTTTTGTGGAGCGCGCGCAAAACGCCGAGGTCTGGGACGTGGAGGGGCGCCGCTACATCGACTTTGCCGGCGGCATCGCCGTGCTCAATACCGGGCACCGCCATGCGCAGATCGTCGAGGCAGTCAAGGCGCAGTTGGACCGGGTCACGCATACCTGCTTCCAGGTCCTGGCCTACGAGCCGCTGGTGGAACTTGCCGAGCGCCTGACGGCCTTGGCGCCCGGGGCGGGGGCCAAGAAGGCGTTTTTCCTGACGACCGGCGCGGAAGCGGTGGAGAACGCCATCAAGATTGCCCGCGCGTACACCAAGCGCTCCGGCGTGATTGCTTTCGCGGGCGGCTTTCATGGCCGTACCATGATGACGCTTTCGCTGACCGGAAAGGTGGCGCCCTACAAGGCGGGCTTTGGACCATTTCCCGCCGAGGTGTTCCACGCGCGTTTTCCCAGCGCCCTGCATGGCGTGAGCGTTGCCGATGCGCTGGCATCGATCGAGCACATATTCAAGAACGACATCGAAGCCGAACGTGTGGCCGCGATCATCGTCGAACCCGTGCAGGGGGAGGGTGGCTTTTACGTGGCGCCGCCCGAGTTCCTCCAGGCGCTGCGCGCCCTGTGCGACCGGCACGGAATCCTGCTCATCGACGATGAGATCCAGTCGGGGGCCGGCCGTACCGGGACGTGGCTGGCAATCGAGCACTACGGTGTGGTTCCGGATCTGATCACCATGGCCAAGTCGCTGGCCGGTGGATTTCCGATCTCGGCGGTGATTGGCCGGGCTGAGGTCATGGACGCGCCCAATCCGGGTGGACTGGGCGGCACGTACGCCGGCAATCCGCTGGCCGCGGTGGCGGCCCTGGAAGTGCTCAAGGTTTTTGAGAAGGAGCAGCTCCTTGCTCGTGCGCAGATGCTGGGGGAGCGCTTGCGCACCCGCATGCAGGCGATCGCCCGCAAGCATCGCAGCGTGGGCGAGGTGCGTGGCCTGGGTGCGATGGTGGCGATGGAGCTCGTTGAAAATGGCGATGCGCATGCACCGGCCACGGAACTGACACGCAAACTGGTGGCGGAAGCCGCGCGCCGTGGACTGATCCTGCTCTCCTGCGGCTCCTACGCCAACATCGTGCGCGTGCTGGTGCCCTTGACCGCCAGCGACGCGATCATCGACGAGGGCATGCAGATTCTCGAAGCGTCCTTCGAGGCGGTAAGCAGCGCCGGCTAATCTTTGATCGCGCCGAGCGATTTAACCGGTTTTCTGGTAACGCCCGTTTGCCGATACCCGCGGTCCAGTCATGGAACTGCCGCGGGTCGCGGCGGACCAACGCCTGGCAATAGCGGGGCGCGCCCGGGCTGGTGAGCTTGTAAGTTTCTGCCTTCCTGCGCGACCAATTGCGCAGCTGCCCGCAAAGGCGGGCCGCGCAAGCCCGCAAGGTTCGGGTCGCGGAGGACCGATGAATTTTTCTCGTAGGAATTGGCTGGTCGCTGGTGCGGCCATGGCAGGCAGCGTGGGCCTCGCGCGCCTGGCCGGCGGCGCTACTCCCGTGGCGCAACGCTTTGCCGTGGAGCATTCCGAGGCGGAATGGCGCGCGCTGTTGACGCCGCAGCAGTTTGCGGTGTTGCGCCAGGCCGGTACCGAGCTCGCATTTTCGAGCCCGCTGGATCATGAAATGCGCAGCGGAACCTACTCCTGCGCGGCCTGCGATCTGGACTTGTTTACGTCGGCGTGCAAGTTTGACAGCGGCACCGGCTGGCCCAGCTTTTGGAAACCGATCGAAGGCGCTATCGGTACGACAAGCGATACGGCATATGGCATGGTTCGCACGGAGGTGCACTGCGCGCGTTGTGGCGGCCACCTGGGACATGTGTTCGACGACGGGCCGCCCCCAACCGGGCTGCGCTATTGCATGAATGGAGTCGCGCTGCACTTCCGGGCGCAGGAAGGAAAATCATGAAGCTACGGTTGAGTCTTTGCATGGTGGGCCTGCTGGGGCTTTGCTTCACCGCGACCGTTCGCGCAGAGCGGGCGCCCACTGCGCTGCCTGCGCCATTGCTGGATGAGCAGCCCCTTGCGGCCGCGCAGCTGCAGGGTCACCGCAGCGAGACAGCGGTGCTGGCCGGCGGTTGTTTTTGGGGGGTGCAAAAGGTGTTTCAGCACGTCAAGGGTGTGGAATTGGCGGTATCGGGCTACGCCGGTGGCAGCGCAGCGTCGGCGGACTACGATACCGTCAGCTCCGGGCGCACGGGCCACGCCGAGTCGGTGCAGATCACCTTTGATCCGGCACTGGTGAGCTACGGCACGATCCTGCGCATCTTCTTTTCGGTGGCGCATGACCCGACGCAGTTGGATCGCCAGGGCCCCGATACCGGGCCGCAATACCGCTCGCAGATTTTCCCCGTGAACAGCGAACAGGAACGTATCGCCCACGAATACGTGCGCCAGCTCGAGGCCGCTCGGGTCTTTGCAAGCCCCATCGTCACGCGCATCGAACCACTGCGCGGTTTTTATCCGGCCGAGGCCTATCACCAGGACTATGCCACGCGCCACCCCGATAGCGGCTACATCGCCTATTACGATCTTCCCAAAGTGCGCTATCTGGAAGAGCTCTTTCCGCAGCAATTCCGACCCATCCCCGTACTCGTTGCGGCGCGCCATTGAGTTTTCGCATTGACGCGGGCCAATTCCCGTGCATACAATGAAATCACACCGGCACTGCCGGCATATAACTGGCGTTTCTTCCGATGCGCCAAGAGAACCGAGTGAGCGGGCGCCCAAATGAAATTCGCCCACCGGTGCCTCGGAGAGACCTCGCAATTGCGGGGTCTTTTCATTTGTGCCGTAACGAACGGCAAAGCGCACGGCATCCACCTCTTACCACCTCCCCGATGACGCGATGGCGGACTCGATTTCGCGTTGGATTTGATGCCGGTCAAAGTGCAGCGCCGCTGCGCGGGTAGGGTTGATCGGTTCTGCGCCATCAACGAGGAGAGGGACCCGTGCCGTTGGAAGGAATTCTTGCCACCAATGCCTGCGCCGGCGCGCCCGCGAGCGTGGATGTTGCGCTTTGGGCGGCGCTCGAGCAAAGTGGATTGGCGCCTTTGCAACTGGGCGGGCGCCGCTTGCTGCCGATAGTCCAGGGAGGCATGGGCGTGGGCGTGTCGGCCCATCGGCTGGCCGGTACGGTCGCGGCAAACGGGGGCGTGGGCACGATTTCCTCCATCGACCTGCGCCGCCTGCATCCAGACCTGATGGAGCGCACCAGCGGGCTCGTGCCCGGGCCGCAGGCGCGCAGCGCCATAGAAGAAGCGAATCTGGAGGCGCTGCGGCGCGAGATCGGCGCCGCGCGTTTGCTGGCCGGCGGTCGTGGCATGCTGGCGGTCAACGTGATGCGCGCCGTGTCGCAATACGCGCAGTATGTTCAGACCTCGCTGGAAGCGGGAATCGATGCGGTGGTCGTGGGCGCGGGCCTGCCCATGGACCTTCCGGAGCTGGCGCGCGATTTTCCCAAGGCGCTGCTGGTCCCGATATTGTCCGAGGCGCGGTCAATCCAGCTCGTGGTCCGGCGCTGGGAAAAGCGCGGCCGCCTGCCCGATGCGATCGTCATTGAGCACCCGCGATTGGCCGGTGGTCACCTGGGCGCGGGGCGCATCGAAGACCTGGGTGATAGCCGCTTTGATTTCGAGCAGGTGATACCGCAGGCACTGGCGTTTTTCCGCAGCGCGGGTATCGAGGGCCGCATCCCGCTGATCGCCGCGGGTGGGATCAACTGCCGCGCCGACATCCGCCGTCTCCAGGGCTTGGGCGCTGCCGCGGTGCAACTGGGAACGGCCTTTGCCGTGAGCGTCGAGGGCGACGCCGCGCTGGCGTTCAAGAACATCCTGGCGGGCGCGCGGCCGCAGGATATTGTCGAGTTCACCAGCGTCGCGGGCCTTCCCGCACGGGCTGTGCGCACGCCGTGGTTTGCAAAATACCTGGCTGCGGAGGCGCGTCTCAAGGAAGTGGCGCGCACCAAGCCGCGCTGCACGATGATGTTCGATTGCCTGCAGCAATGTGGCTTGCGCGACGGTGTGTCGGGATGGGGCCAGTTTTGCATCGACAAGGTCCTGGGCTCGGCATTGAAGGGCGATGTCCAGCACGGACTTTTCTTCCGCGGCGCAGGGACCCTGCCCTTTGCGGCGCAGATCCGCCCCGTGCGCGAACTCTTCGATTGGCTGCTGCGGGATCGCTTGCCGGCTGATTTCCTGGCACGCGCCGCGATCCCGGCAGCCGTCTAGAGTCGATTCCTATCGTGCCTTCGCCGGCCGCGCACAAGGTCGAGCTGGTTTGTCCTGCCGGCAGCTTGCCGGCGCTCAGGCTTGCCGTGGATAACGGCGCCGATTGCGTCTACGTCGGGTTTCGCGACCAGACCAATGCGCGCAATTTTGCCGGCCTGAACTTTGACGATGCCGCGCTGCGCGAGGGTTTGCACTACGCGCACCGCGCCCAAGCCCAGGTCTTTCTTGCCTTGAATACCTATCCACAGGCCGACAGCTGGCCGCGCTGGACGCGGGCGGTCGATCGCGCTGCGGAGCTGGGCGTGGACGCGATCATCATGGCCGATCCGGCCCTGATGGCATATGCGCGGCGCACCCATCCGCAGCTGCGCCTGCACCTGTCCGTGCAGGGCTCGGCGACCAATCACGAGGCGATCAATTTCTACCACGATCACTTCGGCATCACGCGCGCGGTGCTGCCGCGGGTGCTGGCGCTGCCACAAATCCGCCATGTGATTGCCAATACGCCGGTGGCCATCGAGGTATTTGGCTTCGGCGGTCTGTGCGTGATGGTCGAGGGCCGGTGCGCGCTCTCGGCGTATGCCACGGGCGTCTCGCCCAACTGTGATGGCGCCTGTTCGCCGGCCAAGGCCGTGCGCTGGGAGCAGACCGAGACCGGTATGGAAGCGCGCTTGAATTCGATCCTGATCGATCGCTTTGCGCCGCAGGAGCGCGCGGGGTACCCGACCCTGTGCAAGGGGCGCTTTGCCGTCGACGGCTCGGTCGACGGCGAGCCCTACTATGCATTCGAGGAGCCCGCCAGTCTCAATGCCATGGACCTGCTGCCGGAGCTCGTGCGCGCCGGCGTGCGCGCGATCAAGATCGAAGGGCGTCAGCGCAGCCCGGCCTATGTGGCGCAAGTGACGCGCGTATGGCGCCAGGCGCTGGACGCCTGCCTGGCCGACGTCGATGGTTTTCACGTTGCGCCCGCCTGGACGCATGCACTGGCGCAGCAATCCGAGGGAGAGAACGTCACTTTGGGCGCGTATGACCGGCCATGGAAATGAGGGCTCGCATCAGGCTCACCCTGGGCCCCATCCTGTACTACTGGCCGCGCGCCCGCGTGTTCGCGTTTTACGAGGAGATGGCACACGCCAGGCCCGACGTCATCTACCTGGGCGAGACGGTCTGCTCGCGCCGGCGCGAGTTGCGCGCCGATGATTGGTTGGACCTGGCGCGCGAGCTTGCGGCCAATGGCAGCCAGGTTGTGCTCTCCAGCCAGGTCCTGCTCGAATCCGAACCCGACGTCAAGGCGATGCGCCGCCTGGCGGAGAACGGTGAGTTCCTCGTGGAAGCCAACGACATGGGTGCGGTGCGGGTGCTGCAGGCGCGGACCGCCTTTGTCGCCGGTGCCTCGCTAAATGTTTTCAACGCCCAATCGCTGCAACTGCTGGGCGAGCTGGGTGCCGTGCGCTGGGTGGTTGCCCCCGAGATTTCCGCTGCGGAGCTCGCTCCCATCCAGGCGGCGCGCGCGCCCGGCATGCAAACGGAGGTTCTGGCCTACGGTCGGGTGCCGCTGGCATATTCGGCGCGCTGCTTCACCGCGCGCCATTTTCGCCTGCAAAAGGATCTTTGCGAGTTTCGCTGCCTGCAGCAGGAGCAGGGCTTGCGTCTGCGCACGCGCGAGGCCGAGCCCTTCCTCGTGCTCAATGGCATCCAGACGCTCTCCGATCACGTGCACAACCTCGTTGGTGCACTGCCCCAGCTGCGCGACCTTGGGGTGGATCTGCTGCGCATCAGTCCCCAGGCGCAACACACAGCGCGCATCCTGCAGCTGTTTCGCGCCGCCCTGGAAGGCGCTGCAGGTGGCGCCGACAGCTCGGCGATACGCGAGGAAGTGCGCGCATTGATGCCGGCCCAGGCGTGCAATGGTTTTTGGCACGGTCTGGCCGGCATGGACGAGGCGGCCGCATGAGCGCCGGTTTTGTGGACGCCAATCAGAGTCCAAGGCGCCTGCCCGCCGGCCTGGAGGCGCTGCTGTCGCGCCTGCCCCAATGGCCCCCGACCCTGGCGCTGGCAGCGGTCTTGCGCATTGCGGTTGCGCGGCGCTTGCTGGATGTGCAGGCCTTGCAGCCCCTGACGGGCAAGATCGTGGAGTTGCGCATCACCGATGCCGGTGCGCGCCTGCGCCTGCGCTTTACGGGGCGCGTTTTCGTGCCCGCGTGCAACAACGCCGTGGCCGACGTGATGATTTCAGCAACGGCCTACGATTTTTCTCTGCTAGCGCAGCGCAAGGCCGATCCGGACAGCCTGTTTTTCCGCCGGCGCCTTATCATGGAAGGCGACACGGAGCTGGGGCTGTTGGTGAAGAACACGCTCGACGCAATGGACATGACGCGCTTGTTCCCCTTCCCGTTCAACGGCGCGCCGTGATTGCCAAGGTGCGCGGCGTGCCTGCCGGGCGCGTGGTGCAGGTGGAGCACACGTCCCGCATCCTGGCTGACAATCCGCTGGGCGATCCGCATGTGCGCCGCTTTCCCGTCTGGCTGCCGCCGCAATACGACGTGCAGGTCGGCCGGGGCCGGGGGAAGCGCTTTCCGGTGCTGTTTGATCTGGTTGGCTATTCCGCTGCAGGGACAGCACACGTCAACTGGCGCGCCTTCGAGGAAAACGTTGCGGAAAAGGCCGAGCGCCTAATTTTTGAACGGCGCATGGGCCCGGCGATCATCGTGTTTCCGGATTGCTTTACACGCCTGGGCGGCAACCAGTACATCAATTCCTCGGCAATCGGCAATTATGCGGACTACCTCACGCGCGAACTCATCGCCTTCATCGATCGCGAGTTTCGCACCTTGGCCCAACGCGAGCACCGTGGCTGCTTTGGCAAATCCTCCGGGGGCTACGGGGCGATCGTGCATGGCATGAAATACGCGCGCTACTGGGGCGCGGTGGCCGATCATTCGGGCGACTGTTACTTTGGATTTTGCTACGGCCCGGACTGGCCCAACACCCTCGATGAGTTGGCACGGTTTCGCCAGCCGGTGCGTCGGCCCGGGCGCGTGGACGTGACGCGCACGGCGCGTGGCGCGGGTCGCGGCGTCGATGATGGCCGGGTGCGCCGGTTTCTCGAGGCCTTCCACGCGAAAGACCGGCCCAGCAGTGCGGAATTGCATTGCCTGATGAACCTTTGCATGGCGGCCAGCTACGATCCGGACCCCAAGGCGCCCAACGGCTTTCGCTTGCCCTTTAATCTGGAGACCGGGGAATTGCTCGAAGCGCGCTGGGCACGATGGCTGCGGCACGATCCCATCCACCTCGTGCGCGAACACGCCGTGGCCTTGCGCTCGCTCAAGGGGATCTACATCGATTGCGGCTGGCGCGATCAGTATCACCTGCATTACGGTGCGCGCATCCTATCGCAGCGCCTCGCGCAGCTGGGTATTGCCCACCGTTACGAGGAATTCAACGACACGCACAGCGGTATCGACTACCGCATGGATCAGAGCCTGCCGTTTCTGTACCGGGCGCTTAGGCCCTGACCCGCTCCTTCTTATTCCATTAATACTGCGTGGGTTGTTTCCTGCGGTTTTGTGCGGCGCGGCGGGCTACCTCCTAAGCGTCGCTTCTCGCGCCAGTTTGTTCCATGACAAACACCTTCCTTGCCCCGCTCCTATGATCGCCCGCGGGTAGGATGCGGATGGGAGGTTCTCCGATTCCATTCCTGGAGTGCCGGACAGGGGTCTTCAAAAAAGAAAGACCGGCGCATTCCCAGGTCGCGCGAATAGGAATTCAGCGTTTGATCGGCCGGCAAATTCTTCGCGGAAGCATGAGCAAATAGTTCAGTAAATATTAACTATTAGATAATAATAATTTAGTTGTTCTTATGTTAAATGCCCCTTATCGTGTAGGGGAGAATAACTCTCAACAAATCAAGGAACTTCAATGGATCAATCGAACCGTTACGCCGATCTCAGCCTGCGCGAAGACGAACTCATGCGCGGAGGTCGGCACATTCTCGTTGCCTACAAGATGAAGCCACAGCCCGGGCATGGATATCTGGAAGCGGCGGCTCACTTTGCGGCCGAATCCTCGACCGGTACCAACGTCGAAGTCTCGACAACCGACGAATTCACCAAGGGCGTGGACGCGCTGGTCTATCTGATCGATGAGGCCACCGAGGAAATGCGCATTGCCTACCCGATCGAGCTGTTCGATCGCAACATCATCGATGGGCGGATGATGATCGTTTCGTTCCTGACCCTGGCCATTGGCAACAACCAGGGCATGGGCGATATCCAGCACGCGAAGATGTACGACTTTTACATGCCCCCGCGCGCGATTCAGCTTTTCGACGGTCCCAGCAAGGACATTTCCGATCTGTGGCGCATTCTGGGCCGTCCGGTCAAGGACGGCGGCTACATATCCGGCACCATCATCAAGCCCAAGCTGGGCCTGCGGCCCGAGCCCTTTGCCCACGCCGCCTACCAGTTCTGGTTGGGTGGCGATTTCATCAAGAACGACGAGCCCCAGGGCAACCAGGTCTTTTCTCCGATGAAAAAGACCATTCCGCTGGTTTATGACGCAATGAAGCGTGCGATGGATGAAACCGGCGAGGCCAAGATCTTCTCGGCCAACATCACGGCCGACGACCATTACGAGATGGTGGCTCGTGGGGAGTACATCCTTTCGCAATTCGGGCCGGACGCGGACAAGGTGGCCTTCCTGGTCGACGGCTATGTCGGTGGCCCCGGAATGATCACCACCGCGCGCCGCCAGTTCCCGGACCAATACCTGCACTATCACCGCGCCGGCCACGGTGCCGTCACCTCGCCCAGCGCCAAGCGCGGCTACACCGCCTATGTGCTGGCGAAGATGAGTCGTTTGCAGGGGGCCTCGGGCATTCACGTGGGCACCATGGGCTTTGGCAAGATGGAAGGCGAAGAGGGTGACCGCGCCATTGCCTACATCATCGAGCGCGACAGCTACACGGGCCCGGCGTACCACCAGGAATGGTTGGGCATGAAGCCGACCACACCGATCATCTCGGGAGGCATGAATGCGCTGCGCCTTCCCGGATTTTTCGAAAACCTGGGGCACGGCAACGTCATCAATACGGCCGGTGGCGGTTCCTACGGGCACGTTGATTCGCCCGCCGCCGGCGCCAAGTCGCTGCGCCAGGCCTACGAATGCTGGAAGGCCAAGGCCGACCCCATTCAATGGGCCAAGGAACATCGCGAGTTTGCGCGCGCTTTTGACTCGTTCCCGAAGGACGCCGACAAGCTCTACCCCGGCTGGCGCGACAAGCTTGCCGGTTCGCATCGCTAAGATCCACACCGTCGCGAGCACCGAACGCGGGCGCCGTAAGGCGCCCGCGCGGTCGCGGGGCTTGCCCGACATCTGTCGAACCGGGGATCTGCAATGAGTGCACTCGAGGAATGGCGTATTACGGAGGAGCCGTATTACGCGCCGCAGGGCGATGAGGTTCCCCTGTATGAAGCCGCCTATGCTGCGCGCCTGCCGGTGATGGTCAAGGGGCCCACGGGCTGCGGCAAGTCCCGATTCATCGAATACGCTGCCTGGAAGCTTGGCCGACCGCTGGTAACGGTCGCGTGCAACGAGGACATGACCGCGGCCGACCTGGTCGGCCGCTTCTTGCTCGAGCCCGGTGGCACGCGCTGGCAGGACGGACCTCTGGCCCTGGCAGCCCGCCATGGCGCGATTTGCTATCTCGATGAAATCGTCGAAGCGCGCCAGGACACGACCGTCGTTATCCATCCTCTTACCGACTACCGGCGCACGCTGCCGCTGGACAAGAAGGGGGAATTGATTCGCGCCCACCCGGATTTCCAGCTGGTCATTTCCTACAACCCCGGCTACCAGAGCCTGATGAAGGATCTGAAGACGTCGACGCGGCAGCGCTTCGTCGCGTTTGATTTTGACTATCCGGCCGCCGAGCTCGAGGCGCAGATCGTCGTGCGCGAAACCGGAATCTCCAACGAACAGGCCAGCGTCATGGTGCAGGTGGCTGCGGCGGCGCGCCGCCTCAAGGGACACGGCCTGGACGAAGGCATATCGACACGCCTGCTGGTGTACGCCGGGAACCTCGTCCATCAGGGGGTGCCCCTGCGCGATGCCTGCCGCATGGCCATGGTGCGGCCGATCACCGACGATGCCCAGATTCGCGAGACCCTCGAGCACACCATCGACGCCCTGTCGACCTGAGCACCTGCGGCCCTGAGGCGAGAGCGCCGGTGACCCGATTCGCAACCTATGGCACGCGGCCGGGTGCTTTGCCGGCGCAACGGGCGCCTTTGCGTCACCAGGACCTGCGCGATCGCCTCGATTGCCGCTTCGCTGCCGTTGACGAGGTCTTTGACGAATGTATCGACGAAGCCCAGCGCAAGCTCACGGCCGCGGGTCTGGACGCCTACCTGGTGCTAGCGCGCAAGCTGGGCAAGCTCGGCCGCGGCGTCGAGCCGCTGCTGGTGTTCCTTGAAATCTGGCCAACGGTTGCGAGCCTTGCCGGCGAGGACAGCCTCGAGCCGGTGGATCGGGCCGTACAGGCCTTTCAAAAATCGCCCAATGGCCCGGCCATCGTGCCACTGTTGCAGAGCCTGGGCGCCGTGGCGCGGCGTTTGCCGTCGCCGGAGCTCATGGCGCAGTATTGCGCGCTCGTGGTTCACCTGATGCAGCGCACGAGCATTTCCATTCACGGCGGCCACGTCACCGACCCCAGCCCGGGACTGCCCACCTTTTTGCGTCAAGCGCCGACCCTGGTTGGCATGGTGCCGATCGATGGCCTGTGGCGCTGGGTGTCCGAGGGCATACGCCTATGCGGCGCGCATCCGCAGCGGCAGATCGATTTTTTTGATCTGACCACCCCGGATAGCCGCGCCCTGCTCCAGCGCGAGCGCCACGGCACCTTGCTCGTCGATGCCGAGCGCAGCCTGGAATTGACGCTGCGCAGCCTATGGGATGAGCAGGTTCCCCTGATTCCATTTCCCGTAGGCGCAGGGCAGAACGAAGCGATGGAGTCGATGACCCTGCCGTACGCTTTGCCGGACGGATTTCGCCTGCCCGAGGTGCTGGACGATTGGCCTGGCCCGGCCTCGGAGAGGGGCGCGGCGACTGCGCCTGCCGGCGCCTCCCGGCTGCGGCCGATCAGCGGCCTGGATCGGTATCGGGCCATGCTGGTGCACCTTGCGGGCCACCGGCGCTGGAGCCGACCCCAGGTCGCCGACAATCTCAGTCCCCTGCAGCGGCTGGCGGTAGAGTGTTTTGAGGATTGCCGGGTCGATCACCTCGTGCTGCGCGCTTTCCCCGGCTTGCGCTCGACGCTGTTGCAACTGCACCCGGCGCCCGCCGAGGACGCCTGCGATGCGGAGCGCGAATCGACTCTGCGTCACCGCCTGGTGTGTTTGTCGCGCGCGCTGCTCGACGCGGCCCATCCCTATCGCGACCCGGTGCTGCTGGAGTTTCGCGATCGCTTTTTGGCGACGCTGCAGGCCGGCGAATCCACCACCGCAGAAATGGCGACGCTGGCCGTGCAATGGGCCGCGCGTACCCGGCGCCAGAGCGATCAGCGCGCGCAGATGCGCTTTACCAACACGGTCGTGCACTACCGCGACGATAACCGGCACCTGTGGACTTTCATCGAGGCCGGGGACGAAGAGGAGCAATTCGACAAGCGCGAAACCAGCCGCAAGGGCGACGATTCCGGGCTGCCGCCGCGGCATTACCCCGAATGGGACGAGGGCACGCGCGCCTACCGGCCCGACTGGGTGAGTGTCTACGACACCTTGCAGCCCTCCGGTTCCGCCGCCGACATCGATACGCTGCTTGCCCGCCATGCACCGGTTGCCAAGCATTTAAAGCGGGTGCTGGACCTGATCAAGCCACAGGACCGCACGCGTCTGCGCTACCAGGAGGAGGGAACCGAACTGGACCTGGACGTGGCGGTGCGCGCGATCAGCGACTGGCGCGCCGGTGCGCAGCCCGACGCGCGCATTCACATGAGCACGCGCACCGACGGCCGCGATATCGCCGTCTTGCTACTGGTGGACCTGTCGGCTTCGGTCAACGACCCCGTGGCGGGCACCGAGGAAACGGTTTTAAGCGTGAGCCGCGCAGCGGTCGCACTGCTGGCCTGGGCCATCAGTGAGCTCGGCGATCAGCTGGCCATCGCTGGTTTTCATTCCAATACGCGCCATGAAGTGCGGTATCTCCACATCAAGGGTTTTGCGGAAGCCTGGGACGACACGCCCAAGGCGCGCCTGGCGGCCACCGAAGGCGCGTTCTCCACGCGCATGGGGGCGGCCCTGCGCCACGCCGGCCACCTGCTCAGTGGCCGGCGTGCCGACAAGCGCCTGCTGTTGCTGCTCACCGATGGTCAGCCGGCCGACGTGGATGTCAGCGAACCACAGCACCTGCACGCGGATGCGACATGCGCGGTGCGCGAACTCGACGCCATGGGCCTGCATACCCATTGCATAAGCCTGGATGCCAAGGCGGACGAGTACGTCGGGCGCATTTTCGGCGCCCGCTGGACTGTTATCGACCGGGTGGAGCAGTTGCCGCGCCGGCTACCGGAAGTCTTCCTCTCGCTTACCCGCTGAGCGCTTCAGGCGCGATCAATACGAGACGGCAGGCGCCTCCTTGGCGTCTTTGCCGTGCGCGCCGGCGCGCCATTGCTCCACCGCCTTGAGCGTGTTTTCCACGTGGTGCTCCGGACTCATGCTGTCATAGGCATAGATGATTTTTCCCTCGGGGCTGATGACATAGGAAATGCGCGCCGCGGTGTTGGGCATCAGGGTCATGGCGGCGTCGTACTTCTTGAGCACCCGCGCGTCTTCGTCGGCGGCAACCGGAAATTTGTTGCGGCATTCCTTGACCGAAAATTCCTTCAGGGTGTCGATGTCGTCGTGCGACATGCCGATAAGGGTTGCGCCCATCGCCTGGAATTTTTCACTGGCCTCGGCAAAATCGTGCGCCTCGATCGTGCAGCCCTTGGTGAAGGCCTTCGGATAGAAGTACAGCACCACCGGGCCCTGCTTGAGCGCCTGGGCCAGGGAGAAGGTGAATGGCTTGCCGCCTACCGCCGCCTGTGCGGTGAAATCCGGAGCGCTGGCACCCAAGGCCAAAGCCGCGGATGCCGCGCCCGGCAATGCGGCAAGCACTGGGGCTAGCGCTAGGGTGATCGTTGCCGCCAAGACGGAGCGCGCTATGGGTCTTTTCATGATGCACCTCGGGATTGAAAAGGCGATTCTCGCCCATTGACAGGCATTTGTCGGTCGCAAATCCGCGATCAATCCCGGGGTTTCAGCAGGGATTTTCCGGCGGCGATACGACCGCGATGCGAGTCGGAATGCCCCGGCCGTCGCCGCCGCGCTCTGTCGCCGCACGCAGGCGGCGCTTACTTGCTATGCGGGTGCCGCCGTATCGGCGATTGCGGGTGTAGCGATCGGGGCACCCGGTACGGACCGGTACACGGGTTCGACGATTTGGTCCTGCAGGGAATCGAGCAAATCCATGACCAGGGTGCTGCTGCCGATTTCCGGCGTCTGCACGATCGCCAGTTCCACTTGCAGGCGCAGGTTGTGCAGGCGAAAGTGCAACTCCTGCGCCAGCACCGATAATTCGATTTTCTCCGCTTCGCTTTGCGGTGCCAGGTTCATGCCGAACGCAAGCGCATCCTCCACCCCGACCTGGAGGAGCACCCGCATCAACGAACGCAAGCAACCCAGCCATGGAACGATCGCCGCTTGCACTTCCCGCGTTTCATGCACGGCGACGCTCAACAGCACGATGGCCTGGGCAAGCTGGGTGTGCAAATCACGCAGATCCAGGCCGATATCGGCGGCCGCCAATTGCGGCGCGGGCCTGGGAGGACGGGCCTGGGCGCAACGGGCAAGCCAGTCCACCATGCCCGGACAAAATTCCCCGGCAACCATCTTGGCCGCGACGCTGGCGCGGCGCGTGCCATTTTCCCCCTCGCCGAGCAGCGGCGCCATGGCTTCGGCAAACAGCAGCGCCTGCGCGGGCGCCGACAGGTCGCGAGCCAAGAGGCCCGCGGGATAGCCACTGCCGTCCAATCGCTCATGGGACTGTGCGATGAGTTGTCCTACGCTTGCCGGACTGCGCGCCAGTTCCAAGGAAACCTGCGCGCCAATCTGCGGATGCGTGCGCACCAGGCGCATCTGCTCGAGATCAAACCAGGCATTGCTGTGCGATATGGAAGGCGGCAGGTAGAGCTCGCCAATATCGTGAAAAAGCGCCGCGCGCGCCAGGGTGCGCATGAGTTCCGGATGCATGTCCGTTTCGCGTGCTGCCGCCAGCGCCACGGCGCATACGAGCGCCGCGTGGGGCATGCGGCCCAGGGTGTCGTGGCGCAACACGGACAGCAGCAGCAATTCCGTGGGACTGGGAATGATGGCGTCGACCACCTTGAGGGTGTGCGCCAGATGCGGCTCTAGCGCGGCAATGAGTTCCTCGGATGCGGCAACGCACGATTCGATCTGCTGGGCAATGGCCGCCGTTGCCACCGGGTCGGCTGCGTACACGCACAACTCGATGGGTTTGCGCAAGCGCCGATTGCGCAGGCGATCGAGCAGTCGCTCGTCGATGGGTCGGCCCCGTGCCCATAACTTCAGGCCCGTTGCGTCAAAGATATCCTCGGAGGCGTGGATGGCGCAGTGCCCGCTGGCATCGATGAGCGCCTGGACGAAATTCTCGTTGGCCTGCAAAAATCGCGACCGCCCCGTGTAGAACAAGGGCGCAACGCTGGGCGGTTCTTGATAGGACATCGGGATTTCCCGCGGCGTCGTCATGAAGGTTCGACGGCGCTCTGGGTACCTTTTCAGTTGCCCGAGATTACGCTCTCATAAGCGGATTTCCTAGATTGAATCCGCTCTGCCCGGGCCGTTCATTGCCTCGAAAAACAAGGGCTTTTGACCCTTCCTGCGCGCCTCGCGCGCGCGCGCAGGGACCAGACTCGCAAGAGATGCGTCCTGCACCTGAAGTGCCAGGCGCCATGGCTTGCATCGAAAATGCCGGATTTGATCCATGGGTAGATCGTCCCCCGCCCTGCGCGTTTGGGGCTTGCTGTTTGCAGTTGGTGTGACGCTGGCGACCTTCGCCTTTGTGCGCATCGAGGAAAGCAAGCGGATTGATACGCATTCGCCGCCAACGAGCGTGCAGCTAGTTCCTGGCCCCTTGGACAAGGCCGATCACACCGCCAGTACCGCGATACTCGTCCTGGGCTTGGCACTGTCCTTGCTGTGGTCGGCATATCTCAAGCAGATGGTTGCCCGCCAGGCCGAGATCGAGGCGCGCATCCGCGAGCGCACCGCCGACCTGGAACAAGAGCGCAGCTTCAGCAACGCCGTGTTTGCGGCATCCGGTGCGGTGAGCCTGGTCATCAACCGGGACGGATTGGTCGTGCGCTTCAACAAGGCGGCCGAGGAATTCACCGGTCATACGCTGGCGCAAGTTTCCGCCGAACCATTTTTCTGGGAACGGTTCATGCCGGCGCAGGAGCAGCCCAAGGTGCGCGCGGCCTTCGCCTATTTTCAAAATGGCGGTACGCCCAAACGCCTGCAATACCACTGGCGCAATGCCGCTGGGGAACTGCGTCTGCTCGACTGGACCACATCGGTTTTGACCAATGCGCAAGGGGCCGCGCAGTTTCTCATCGCCATCGGCGTGGACGTCACGCTGCAACGGCGTCTGGAGGAAGAGGCCCAACAAAAGCAAATTTGGCTGCGCACCATCCTGGACAACCTGGGTGAGGGCGTCTACACACTCGATGGTGATGGCAAGTTGGGCTACATCAACGCCCAGGCCGAGCACATGCTCGGTTGGACCTTCGCCGAACTTTCCGGCAAGAGCGTTCACTCGATCATCCACCACCACCGGCCCGACGGCAGCGAACTGCCGGCGCGCGATTGCCCCATTTACCTTGCGATGCACGCCAACGAGGTCTACCGCTGCAGCGAGGAAGTATTCTTCCACCGCGACGGCACGCCGATTCCGGTGAAGGTCAGTGGCGCACCGCTGCAGGTGCAGGGGCGTCACCTGGGATCGGTGGTCATGTTCGCGGACATGGCCGCCGAACGGCAGTTGCAACAGCACCTGGTGCGGGCCAAGGAGGCCGCCGAGGCCGCTGCCCGGCTCAAGTCGGATTTTCTCTCGACCATGAGCCATGAAATCCGCACGCCCCTCAATGGCGTGATCGGCATGACGGACCTGCTACTGGATACGAAACTCGATGCCGAGCAGGAAGAGTTCGTGCAGGTTATCAAGACCTCGGCCGACGCCCTCAATTCAACCATTGACGACATTCTGGATTTTTCCAAGATCGAGGCCGGTCGCCTTGATCTGGAGCGAACCGACTTTTCGCTGACGCAAATCGTCGAGGCCAGTGCCGATATTCTCGGATCGCGGGCGCGCGACAAGGGCCTCACGCTCGCAACCTTTGTGGACTCGGGCGTACCCGCGTCGCTGGTCGGCGATCCCGCGCGCATTCGCCAAATACTGCTGAATTTCACCTCCAACGCAATCAAATTCTCGGAGCGCGGCCTGGTTCATGTCGAGGCAGCCGCCGAACCGGCTGTCGGCACTGAATCCGGAACGGTCTGGGTGCGGCTGCGCGTGCGCGATAACGGGATCGGCATCAGTCCGGAGGCGCAAAGCCGGCTCTTTGCACCTTTCAGCCAGGCTGACAGCTCGACCACGCGCAAATACGGGGGTACGGGCCTGGGCCTGGCGATCTGCAAGCGCCTCGTCGATGCCATGGGCGGCCAGATTGGGGTCGACAGCGCGGTGGGTCACGGTTCGACATTCTGGGCGCGCCTGCCTCTGCAGGTCAGCGAGCACCTTCAGGATCCCCCGGAAATCACCGTGCAGGGACGGGTTGTTCTGGCGGCCGGTGGCAGCCCGAGTACGCAGGAGGTCTGGCGCAGCTATTGCGAAGCCTGGGGGATGCGCTGGCGCGTCTGCGACGGTCTGACGGGGTTGCGCGCCCAGATGCAGGCCTTGCAGGGTCCTGGTCAGCGCGTGGACGCGTTTTTGCTGGCCGAGCCCCTGGAAGATGGGACGCTGGAAGAGGCCATTGCCGCGGCCCAGCCCTTGGGCGTGCCGGTCGTCTGTTGTGTGGCAGAGGCACCGCGCCGCCGCGCTATCGAGGCTTTGGGAGTCGCGGTGATCCTGGAGCCGATTCGCCAGTCGCCCCTGCTCGATGCCATGGTGACCGGCTGGTCCGAGCTCGCGCGCCGATCGAAGGATGCGGTGCCGGTGTCCGCGCCTGGCGACGGGACTAAGGGCGCTACGCCGCCGAATGTGGAACCGCAAGCGCCAGGTGTCATCGGTTTGCAGCGGCTCGCCGATATGTTGGACGACGACCGCAGCGCCATTGCTGACCTGCTCGGCGTTTTTGCCGAATCG
>Ga0209698_10002719_pt1 | contig 19906 bp, 21 predicted proteins | sample LitLauG_LLR_2012_FD_187203 | JGI IMG/M metagenome (GOLD analysis project Ga0209698, IMG submission 187203) | Freshwater sediment microbial communities from Pennsylvania, USA - Little Laurel Run_MetaG_LLR_2012 (SPAdes) (version 2) | ecosystem: Environmental > Aquatic > Freshwater > Creek >...
GCATCCGCCGCCTGGTGATGCGACGAATTCACCGGCAGATTTCCGTTGCGTCCAAGAACATCTGCGAGCCTGGAAGCCCTCTCCAGTTCGACTGTGTGTGCCACGGGTACCGCCTTCCCCGCCTCGTGATTCACCTTGCCCCGCAAGTCGTCTGGCAGGAAATCCGGAATGTGCTGCACCAACGATCCGCCCCGAAACACATTCAGGCTTTGCAGTCCGTAGCAAATGCCGAGCACCGGCTTCTTCTTGTGATACGCATCGCGCAGGAGCAGTTCGTCGACGAAAGCACGGCGAGGATCGGCGGGGGAAGTTCGCGATGAACGTGGCGCTTTGAATCTGGCAGGATCCACGTCTGCGTTGCTGCCGGGCAGAAGCACTCCGTCGCAATCCGCAACGAGCCTGGAGATATCCTCTGAACTCTGATCGAGAGCCACCTTCACCGGCTCACCCCCTGCTATTTCCACGGCACGTTCATACTGCGGAAGCGCGCGATGGGCATATTCGGTATCCATGGAGTGCGGAACTGGGATGGCGATGCGCGGCCGCCGGTTCATCCCATCTTCTCAATCGCGGATAAGGTTCTGCTCTGCCGGTAGTGGCGTATCTCCATGACACTAGACAGCACAAAGATGACCGATCCTGCCACCACGGCCGCGGGCAACGCGATCATCCGGTAAGCGACCCGCATATCCGGATGTACACCCCGCAATGCCGCCACAATTACAGTTCCCAGGATCGAGAGCAGCAGGATCACGGCAAAACATAGCAAAGTTCCAATCAAGGTGAGGAGGGCGACACGGACCGGCACGCCGTACCAATGCGGCGAGCGCGAACGAGGATTCAACGGCATGTTCCTATTTTACTGGTTCACGCATCGGCCGCACCCGCCATGTGTGTAGAATAACGGAAATGTCCCAGGCAGCCCCAGCATTGACGCGCACTCCCGCCGAGGTAGTGCGCCAAACCCCGGTTTCTCAAGCCCCGAACGGAATTTGTTATGCCATGGCGGGCGAAGTCGCCGTTAATTCCTTCGACTTGGAACGCATGGTGGCGGCCGTCCCAACCCGCATTGCTGCTGCCCTGGAGCGCAAAGCCTATTACTTCGTTCCGCTCACTGTGAGCCAGGGGGAAGACACGGTCATCGCCGATCGCTACGATGTCGCTCTGAGCGACAGCGCCGTATGCCACCGCAACCTGACCTTGGGCGATTCCCAGTGCGTGTTCATCTCCACGCGGCTCATGGACGACAAATTCTCCGTAGCCTTTGAGTTCTACATCAACGTGGGACACGCCTTGGTCGAGCGCGCCGGAGTGTCGCGGGAGTTTTGTGAACTGGCCTGGAATCAGGTAGAAAACGCCGTTCGCGGCGAGACTTCCCTCGATGCCTGGGAGGCCCGCAAACTTGCCACCGCCGGTGGTCCTGACAGCGAGCGCTTCAAGACCGAATATCTGGAAGCGACCTTCTCCGACACGATTTCGATTTATCTTCTGTCTCTTTACCTGGACGTGGATTACTACGACCTGCGCGAACGCGACTACCCCCTGCTCACACCCTCCGCGCTGGCCGAGCGCCTGCGCAAAGTCGCCGAACTTTTCCCCCCGAATTCCGGCTTCGAATTCGCCATCCTCTACAAGCGCCGGGGCTGACCGATATCATCGTCGGACTGTCGTAGTCGATTGCCGCGACAAGAACTGCCCCACTATCGCCGCGGACGACTCGATGAACTTCTGCTCGGCGGCGGGAAACGCGTCGGCAAAGTAGCTTTCGATATCCAACTCCGCCATCACCCGCTTGTTGAGAAAGACCGGCACCACAATGTTGGACTTGATGTTGTCGGCGCCGAGATAGCGCGGGTCCGATACCACATTGTTGACGACCACGGTCTTCCCGGTTCGAGCCGCAGCCCCACAGAGGCCTTTGTCGAGCGGAATTCGCGGCGTTGGTGCGAAGCTGCCGGCATAAGGGCCGACCACGAGCGCATCCAAGGCCGGTTCTTCCATGAGATAGAAGCCCACCCAGTTGTAACGCGCCATCGCTTCGTGCAGACGGTCCGACATCTTCTGCATGAGTTCTTTGGCGTCGCTGACCTCCCGCAGGTATCGCTCAAATTCCTTAAGCAACTGATCATGGATAGACATTTCTTTCAGTCTTTCTGTGCCACCAGCGGGGTCGCGCTCCCACACACACCGGCCATCGCGAATGGAACATTCGAAACCACATCGCCAAAGTTTGGAATTCGAAGCCAGGAGCGATGGTCTGCGAAGTTGTGGTATGAGAGAGACTGCGGTGGCACGAGGAGCGCAATGGCCGCGATAGCAACTGCGGTTCCCATCAGCAGCATAGGAGCTTTGCAGCCAGAGATCAAACGCTCGTCACCGCATTCGAGAGTAACGGTTGTTTGCGCAAGACCGAGGCCTCGGGCTTTCTCGGGTTATAGCTTACCTGGACTGCCTGCCCCCGTAACGCGTCCACGTACGACCACGTTTTTTGCTCGTGGGTGAACATTTCGGTGTGGTAACCAGCGTAATACGTGCCATCCAATCGGTAGGAGTATCCAAGGGTTGCCGTTGCTGACTCTACGCGGTCGAGATATCGGCTCCTGCTACGAAGAGTTGATACTTCTCCGTTCTCTATGACGCCTTGAACCGTCGGCCAGTGTGACGAGCGAATACGACGTATCCACTCAGGCAGCCGCTTGACCGAAACCAACACCCCGAGGGCAACAAAAATCAGCAGGATGAAAATATCACCGAGCACTTCGCGCAGCACGCGGTCCATTTGAGGAGTGTTCTTACCCTATCGCGGCGTCCAAATCAAGTGCATTACGCTTTACAATCATCCGTCCATGACTGTCACCGCCCGATCCTTCGCCAAGATCAACTTGGGTTTGCGCATCGGCCCGTCCCGTCCCGATGGCTTCCACGAACTGCTGACGGTCTACCAAACGATTGCCTTGCACGACGTCCTCTGCGTGCGCGTGGCTGGCGGATCGGGCATTGAGATCCGCTGTACTGACACGCGCGTGCCTCGAGATGAGGCCAACACTTGCTGGCGTGTCGCCGAACGAGTTATGCGATCACTGCGGGCGAAGGGGCGCGTCATCATAGAAATCGAGAAACGACTCCCGGTGCAAGGCGGCTTAGGTGGCGCTTCGGCCAACGCAGTCGCTACGCTGCTCGCCTTAGAGCGCGCCCTCAGTAAGCCCCTCCCCCCTGCAGAAAGACTCCGCATCGCGGCAGAAGTCGGGTCCGACCTGCCACTATTTCTGATTGGGGGAACCATCCTCGGCGTTGGCCGCGGCGAGCAAGTCTATCCCTTGCCCGCCTTTCCGCCGATCCCTTGCGTCATCGTCACGCCCGAAATTGGGGTCTCGACGCCAAGAGCCTTCGCCGAATGGGACCGCTTGTGTGGCGCGGGCACTCCTGCCCGCGAAATGCCTGCGCCAACGGCCGGCGAGAAATTGACGCTTTCCGCGACCTCCGATAGAATTAGTGAGCTTGGTCGCGGCTTGTCGGCGTGGCTGAGCGAGCCTTACTCCGGTGCTCCTTCTGGTATTACGAAAGAAAGGGGCCGGGCCGAGAACCCGCTTCTCTGGCTTGTCCGGGCTGGGATTGAGAACGACTTCGAGAAAGTCGTCTTTCCTGAGTATCCCGAACTAGGTGAAGCCAAACGTGCCTTGGTGCACGCGGGTGCGCAGTACGCGTCTCTGTCCGGTTCCGGCTCAACGCTGTACGGGCTTTTCGGCTCGAAAGAGACGGCAGCCCGAGCCGTGAAAAAGCTCCGGAAGCAAGGCTGGACGGCGCAGGCCACGGTAACCCTGCCCAGGCGGGCTTACTGGTCGCGAATTTTTGATTGTTGATTTTGGATTGTTGAACGAAAATGTTCTGGCCCCGACGGGGCCAATCAACTAATCCATCAATCACTGGGCCGTCGACTAATGGTAGGTCAAGTGCCTTTGGAGCACTTTGTCTAGGTTCGAATCCTAGCGGCCCAGCCAGAACCGCAGTTCTCAGTCGCCAGTTCTCAGTTCTCAGTTGAACTGGCCCGAGCCCAAGGACTGAGAGCTGGGAACAGGAAACTGAGAACTGCCTATGGCCACATTAGTCACGCCGACTGACAAGACGACTGAGAAGCTGGACAAAAAGAGTTCACCTGTGGCCGACGACAAGCCGGAGCGAAAGCAGCGTCCCCGGGTGGACGAGAAGTTCAAGATTTTCAGCGGTACGGCCAATGAGCCCCTGGCCGACGAAGTTTGTCACTTTCTCGGGATGTCGCGAGGCCAGGCGCAGGTAGTGCGCTTTGCCGACGGCGAATGCTATGTGCAGATCCAGGAGAATGTGCGCGGAGCCGATGTTTTTGTGATGCAGCCCACCTGCCGTACGTACAGCAGCAGGGGCATGACAGGTGTCGACGAGCACTTGATGGAGTTGCTGCTGATGATCGATGCGCTTAAGCGCGCGTCGGCGCGGCGCATCACGGCGGTGATTCCGTACTTCGGATATGCCCGGCAGGACCGCAAGGACAAGCCGCGCAGCCCGATTTCGTCGAAGCTGGTGGCCGATCTGCTGACCACCGCAGGTGCCCACCGAGCTTTGATTGTGGATTTGCATACGCCGCAGTTGCAGGGATTTTTCAATATCCCGGTGGATCATCTGTTCGCGTCCCCGGTGCTTGTGGATCACTTCCGCAAGCTGCAGTTGCCGAACTTGACGGTCGTCTCCCCGGATGCGGGCGGCGTGGAGCGAGCCAGGTTCTTTGCGAAGAAAGTCGACGCGGCCCTGGCCATCGTCGATAAGCGGCGCGTCGAGATGAATGTCGCCGAGATCATGAACGTCATTGGCGATGTGCACGGACGGACGTGCCTGATCATCGACGACTTGATTGACACGGCTGGAACGCTGGTAAAGACGGCGAAGGCCCTGATGGATAACGGTGCGACTCAGGTTTATGCGTGCGCTTCGCATGCGGTGCTTTCGGGTCCGGCGGTTGAGAACATTCGGAACTCGGTGATCACGGAAGTCGTTGTGACGAACACGATCCCGCTGAGCCCCGAAGCCGATGCCGCAAGAACTTCCAAGGGAGGAAAGATTAACGTCCTCTCGATTGCAGGGTTGATTGGCCGCGCAATCCAGGCCAATCACGAAGAGACTTCGGTGAGTAAGTTGTTTATGTAAGCGAGTACTGAGCAGTGAGCGAATGAGCAAATCGGTTTGCTCACAGCTCATGGCTCATCGCTCACTACTAATAGATTTTCGAATACAGGAATTTCAATTTTATGGCGACCACAATCGAACAGAACACATTGGAAGCGCATCCGCGGCAGCCGGGCAGCAAGAATGACGCCCGCCGCGTGCGCCGTGACGGCAAGATTCCCGCGGTGGTTTATGGTGCGGGCCAGGAGTCGGTCTCGGTGAGCGTCGATCCCCGGCATGTGACGCGGATCCTGAACTCCGAGACCGGCCACAACACGATCTTCGATCTCACTCTGAACGGCGGCGAACGCGCCAAGGCGATGATTGTCGACTGGCAGTACGAGCCCATCAAGGGCCGCCTGCTGCACATCGACCTGAAGCGCATCGCGATGGACAAGGTGCTGCGCGTCAGCGTGCCGATCTTCCTCGTCGGTGAGGCTGCCGGTGTGAAGCAGGAAGGCGGCATCATGGAGCAGATGCTGCGCGAAGTCGAAGTCGAGTGCTTGCCAGCAGACATTCCCAGCCACATTGACGCTGATGTCAGCGAACTCACGTTTGGCAAAGTGCTGCGCGTTGCGGATCTGCCGCATTCGGACAAGGTCAAGTTCCTGACCGACGCGAATCAGCCGGTGGCTCACGTCACGTCGGTGAAGGAAGAAGTTGTGGCGACCCCAGAAGCGGTAGCTGCCGATGCTGCCGCTGCTCCGGCTGAGCCCGAGGTCATCAAGAAGGGCAAGCAGGAGACCGACGAAGAAGCCGCCGAGGCTGCCCCGGCCGAGAAGGCCGAGAAGAAAGAAAAGAAATAGCTTATGCAGGGACGGACGCATTCGTCCGTCCCGCCGATGCGCGGCGAGGCGGCTCGCCGTACCCGGGTTTGCACAGGCCAGGCAGACGAATGCGTTCGCTGCTACTTGGTTCGGGATGGTGGCGTGAAACTGATCGTTGGACTTGGCAATCCTGGGATCGAATATCAGTTCACGCCACATAACCTGGGCTTCCTGACGATTGATCGAATCGCGGGAAACTTGGGTGTTGAGGTAAGAAACCGGCAGTGCCGGGCGTTGACCGCGCGCACGGTGCTGGCCGATCAGATGGTGCTGCTGGCCAAGCCAGAGACGTTCATGAACTTGAGCGGCTTGGCTGTGCGTGAGTTGTTGCGGGAGTACGAAGCGAGCCCAGAATCGGACCTGATTGTGATTCAGGACGAACTGGACTTCCCGCTGGGCACGCTGCGGATTCATACCCGCCGCAGTTCGGCGGGGCACAACGGCATCGAGTCGATCATCGGTGCGCTGGTCACGCAGGATTTCCTGCGTATCCGCATCGGCGTCGCACCCGAGCGAAAAGTCGGCGACGGTGCAGAGTACCTGCTGGCTCCGATGAAGAAGAAAGAGCTGGCGATTGTCGACGAGATGCTCGACAAGGCAGAAGAAGCAGTCAAAGTGATTTTGAAAGAAGGTCCGGCAGCGGCGATGAATCGCTTTAACCGCAAAGAGCCGGATGACGAAAAAGTTTAAGTCACGGATCAACACACTACGTGGCCGAGTTTGGAGCTGACGAATGAATCGTACTTACGAACTGATGTTCATCGTGCGTCCGGACATGACGGAAGAGGATCTGGACAAATTGATTTCGACCTTGCAATCGGTCGTACCTCCGTCAGGAGGAACGGTCCAGAAGGTCGAAAAAATGGGCAAGCGGCGTCTTGCCTACACCGTGCGGCGCTTCCACGACGGTATCTACGTCCTGATGGTGATTGAGGGCGGTGGTCCGGTCATGCACGAACTCGAGCGCCGGCTCCGTGTGACTGAGCCGGTCATCAAGTTCCTGACCGTGCGCATCGACGAAGAGCAGAAGCGCCTGGACAAGATCAAGAAACTGCGCGACGCCCGCAAGAAAGTAAGCGCGCAACCGGCCGCAACACCCGAAGAGGCCGCTGCAGCGCCCACGGCGGAAACGCCAGCAACGGCGTAAAAGGGGCTAGAGGTCAGGGATCAGGGATCAGTTCCCTTGCCTCTTCCGAGCTCTCAACAGCCCCGAACCCCTGATCCCTAGCCCCGTGTGGGCTGAACAGGATTCCCGAAGGAGATTGCAAGCAATGGCTGACGAAACGAAAGCACCAGAACAAGCGGCAGCGCCGCGATCCGAAGGACGGTCCGGCGGCGATCGCCCCGGTGGCGATCGTCCCCGCTTTGGCGGCGGCGGACGCGGTCCCGGCGGTCCTCCCCGCGAGGGCGCAGGCGGCCGCAAATTCTTCCGGCGCAAGAAGGTCTGCAAGTTCTGCACCGAAAAAATCGAAGACATCAACTACAAGGACTACCGCCTGCTCGGCCAGTTCGTCGCCGAGAGCGGCAAGATCGTGCCGCGCCGCCTGACCGGCGTCTGCGCGCCGCACCAGCACCGTCTGTCGAGCGCCATCAAGCAGGCCCGCAACATCGCCCTGCTGCCGTTCGCGGGGAGAGCCTCGTAGGTGGTTTTAGTTTGCGAGGATTGAGTAATTGGGCAATTGAGTGATTGTGTAATTGAAAGCGCTGCCCTTCGGTGGCTTTTCAAATTACCCGATTACCAAATTACAAAATTACCCGATCAATGTCGTAGACATACAGAATACATCGGAGTCATCCATGGAAGTCATTCTCAAAGAAGACGTAGCGAAACTAGGATCGCGCGGCGACGTCGTGAAGGTCGCCGAAGGATACGGGCGCAATTTCCTTCTGCCCCGCAAGCTGGCGATTGAAGCCAACGAGGGCAATAAGGCCGTCATTACCCAGATGAAGGCCGCGGCCGTGCGCCGTTCGGCCAAAGAGAAGGCGCAGGCCGAGGAGCTTTCGAAGCAGTTTGAAGGCGTCTCGCTGACATTCACCCGCAAGTCGGGCGAGCACGATCAGCTCTTCGGATCGGTTACATCGAGCGACTTGGCGGACGGTCTCGTGAAGAAGGGCTTCAACGTCGACCGCCGCAAGATCCAACTGCACGAGCCGCTGAAGACCTTGGGCGAGTTCACGGTTCCCATCAAGCTGCACAAGGATGTGACCGCGCACCTGAAGGTCGTCATCGACAAAGAACCGGTCGTAGAGTAGTTTGGAAGAGTCGGCCCGGGTTCGTCCCGGGCCGTTCCATTTCTCCTCGACGCGTTCCACTTCTCTGCCCCATAAATAGGGCACTTTCCCTTCCAAACCCACTCTCTGCCCTGTTCCCCGCTGTTCTGTTTCCCCCTAAATCTTTGCCCCAGAACCACCTAGGCGCCCCATAAATCTTCTGTAAAGCTATAATTTCTGCTCACGGTTCGCCTGAATCTCCGTCTATCCCTGTGCAAGCCCGGACAGGACATCAACGACCGGGCCAGACAGAGGACACGACGATACATGCCGGCCGACGTTTTGGCAGTACCATTTGCGGTTGGCGCGCGGGCCCGCTCGATTCATAAGGCCGAGCGGGAGGAGAGAGTCAGCGGTACCCAAGGTCCGACAGGCCGCATGGCTTTGCAGGAACGCCGCATTGACGATACGGTTTTGATTCGCGATGCGCAGCGCGGGAATCGCGCTGCGTTCGAGGAACTGGTTCGTCACTACGACCAGGCGGTGTTGCGCCTGGCTCTCCATCTCACCGGCACCGAGCAAGACGCGCAGGACGTCTATCAGGACGCCTTCCTCAAGGCGTACAAGAACATCGGAAACTTCCGGTTCGAGTGTTCCTTCTATACGTGGATCTATCGGATCGTGACCAATCTGTGTCTCGATCACTTGCGCAAGAAGAACGTCCGCAAGGAAGATGCCCCGGTCGCGAAAGACCCGGACGGCGGCGAGTACGACCTGCTCGATCAGGTTGCCGATGGAAGGGCGGGAGCGAATCCCGAGCGAGATCTGATGCGGCGCCAGTTAGGTTCGCGTATCGCCGGAGCTCTGGAAAAACTTACGCCTCGCGAGCGCATGGTGTTTGAGCTGAAGCATTATCACGGATTGAAGTTACGTACGGTAGGCGAGATTTTGCACACAACGGAAGAGACCGCCAAGAACACACTCTTCCGCGCCACGCAGAAACTGCGCGGCGCCCTGGCGGACATGAGGTGAACACGTAGCGACGGACGCATTCGTCCGTCCGGTGAAGGCGATAGCCGAGCCGCTCTGGCAACGAGAGGGACTTATGAAGTGCGAATGGGTTCGAGAAAACATTGTGCTCCACGTTTATGGTGAGCTGGCTGACGACGCCCGCCACGAACTCGAGCAGCACGTAGCCCGCTGCGCCGACTGCGCAGCCGAACTGAACGCGGAACAGGACTTCCACGCGATGCTTTCACAGGATCGCGCGACCGACCCGTCGCCGAATCTGCTGGCTGCATCCCGAATGCGCCTGCAGGAAGCGCTCGAAACGGCCCAGCAGGGCAGCTTCTGGAGCCGCCTCGCCTTCGATCCTGTCCACTGGCTGCGTCAGGTTCGCTTCTCTCCCGCACTGGCTTCCGTAATTCTGATTCTAGGCTTCGCAGGTGGAGTAGGCACGACGTACAAGGTTTTGGGACCACGGACAGCGGCAAACGGCATTACAGCAGCAACCAGCACTTCCATTCCAGCCCCCACCGAAGCTTCCATCGCCGGTATCAATTCCGTCACGCAAGTTCCGGGTACCGATCAAGTCAGCATCAAGTTCAACACCGTGGTTCCGCAGGAAGCCCAGGGTTCGCTGAACGATCAGAAGATCCAGCAGTTGCTGCTCTATGCAGCGCGCAACAACTACAACTCCGGCGTGCGCATGGATTCCGTTGGACTGCTTACGCAGAATCCTACCGACGCGCACTTCCGCGACGCGCTGATCTATGCGCTGCAATATGACTCCAACCCGGGTGTCCGCTTTAAAGCGCTCGATGGTCTCGGAGCCTACGTGAAAGACGACACGAGTGTCCGCGATGCCGTGCTGCGCGCCCTGGTGAACGACACGAATCCCGGCGTGCGCACCGAAGCTCTGCGCCTGATCGAACCGGTAAAGGCTGATGGCAGCGTGCGCGGCGTCCTCATGGCTTTGGCTGCGAAAGATTCCAGCCAGTACATCCGTTCGCAAGCGCGAACGCTACTGGCCCAGTTGCCCGAAATTGATTAGACGGTAGCGCCGGCCTCCGGCCGGCGGTCGCGAAGGCTACCAGCCTTCGCACACGGCCTCGGCAAGCGGCGCTGCTGAAACTGAAAAGAGGTGGTTGATTTGAAACGCGCGCTACAAATCGTTGGGTTAGCCCCAGTGCTGGCCCTGCTTGCGCCGCTCGTCCTGGTCACTCAGGGCCTGGCGCAGGAAACACATGTATCCCGTGAAGGCGGTGCCTGGGGACAGCAGATCACAGGCTCGCTGTCCGGGTGTCGAATTTTACGAGTCAAGACCGATATGGGCTCGGTGATCGTGCGGGGCGGGGAACAGCAAGGCATCAATTATGTCGTTCATACACGTGCATATGCATCATCAGAGCAGGAAGCCCGCCGCCAGTTCGAAGGCTTTAAAGTCACGGCCTATGTAAAGGGAGACACGGGCTGGATCGTCGGTGACTGGCAGGGACGCCAGCCGCGTCATTTCTCCGGTGAATTCTCCATTAACGTTCCTCGCGAAATCGCGGTGCTGAAGCTGGAAACCGATGGCGGAAACGTGGAAGCCCGTGGGGTCTCCGGCCGTGTCGAGGCAGAGAGTGGCGGCGGAGGAATTCAAGTGGATGACATCGGTGGCGGTGTTGCGGCCGAAACCGGTGGCGGATCCATAGAGGTCGGGACGGTCGGAGGTGAAACCTCGCTCCACACCGGCGGCGGATCAATCATCGTGCACCAAGCGAACGGCAAGGTGGTAGCTGAAACCGGCGGCGGACCCATTGAGATCCAATCCGGTGGGCAGGGTGCGGTCATCGAGACCGGCGGTGGCAACATCACTGTCCGGCATTGCAATGGCAAAGTGAAGGCGTCAACCGGCGGGGGCAGCCTGGATCTAGGTGATATCGGCGGTCCCGTAGAGATTGACACCGGTGGTGGAACGATCCGACTGACATCGGCCAAGGGACACGTTCACGCCGAAACGGGCGGTGGCGGCATCGAACTGTACGGCGTGCCTTCCGCGCAAGCAGAGACCGGCGCAGGCGGCATCACTGTGAAGATCGTGAATACCGGCGGAGAACGCCACGACTCCGATCTTGAGACCTCGGCTGGCGACATAACGGTCTACCTCGCTTCCGATGTTGCCGTAGATGTACGCGCCAGCGTGGACATCGCCAACGGACACAAGATCACTTCCGACTTTGGCGATATCCACATCCACAGCGAAGGCGATTGGGGCGCGAAGACCTACACTGCCGAAGGCAAATTAAACGGAGGCGGCCCGCTGCTGAAGGTGCATACTTCAACCGGCGATATCTGCTTCCGCCGCGCTCAGAAATAGTAGCGCCGGCCTCTGGCCGACACAATTTGAAGAGGGGGATACACACCATGCGCAAATACTTCGTAGCAAGTCTGGTGTTATTGCCACTGCTTCTCACGTTCTCTCATGCTGCCCAGACTTGGAGCGTCGATCCTCCGGGGCAGCCTTGGGTCTTCTCCAGCGAAGATAGCGGCACAGGCGCATATCTTGGAGTCGATATCAGCGACGTCACTGCTGAGCGCTTGAGCGCGCTGAAGCTGAAAGAGGAGAAAGGCGTCGAGGTTACGATGGTCGACCAGGACGCACCCGCTGGCAAAGCTGGCATCAAGGAGCACGACGTCATCCTGAGCATGAACGGCACGACCGTCGAGAGCGGAGCGCAGCTGCGCCGCATGATTCACGAAACTCCCGCCGGCCGCGTCGTCAGCTTTGGCATCAGCCGCGATGGGCAGCCAATGAGCGTGAAAGTACAACTGGCGGATCGCAAAAAGGAATACGCCTACGGTCCGAAGATGAAGGACTTCCACTTTGAAATGCCCGACGTCCACGTCATGCCCGACATCGACATCCCGTCGATCAACATGGTCGTCGTGTCGACCTCGGCTCGCAGTGGCCTGATGGTGGAAAACATCACGCCGCAGCTAGGCGAGTTCTTCGGAGTCAAGAACGGCAACGGCGTGCTGGTTCGGTCCGTGGAGAAGGGCAGCCGCGCCGAGAAGGCGGGCTTCCGCGCTGGCGACATCATTGTGAAGGTGAATGATGAGTCCATTCACGACACGAGCGACTTTACCCACGCTGTGAAAGCACGCAATGGCAGTACCGTGAATGTCGGCGTAGTTCGTGAGAGGAAAGAGCAGAATCTCAACTTGACGCTTCCCGATAAGAAGCAGTCGAACCTGTGGCAGGAAGAGAGTTTCGAAGAGCCCATCCTCAACGCCGAATCGGCCTTTGAACTGAGCAAGCTCAACGAGGAATTGGCAAAGCTTCGTCCTCAGATGGAACTGGCCAGCCAAAACGCCCGCAAGGCTGCGGAGGAGTTGCGCAAGACCTGGTGCGACCAGCAGCGGAAATTCGAGCAGAAGGCCAAAGAAGAAGCCGAGAAACAGCAGAGGAAGTTTAAGAGCGAGCAGGACAAAATTCAACGCGAGCTCGAACGTATGACCCAGGAACTGCGCGGCAACTGGTTGGAACTCTAACTCGTGGTCGCGGTGATCCCATTCTTCTCCGCGACCTTCCCATACCATTTCCCCGATTCCTTGAGCGTGCGCTTCTCTGTCTTGAAGTCCACGTACGCCAGCCCAAACCGTTGGCTGTACCCTTCGGCCCACTCGAAATTATCGAGCAGGCTCCACGCGTGATACCCGCGCACGTCCGCGCCTTCCGCAATCGCACGCGCTAGCGCAGCCAGATACTGTCTGTGATATTCGATTCTCCGCTGATCGCGGATCACGCCACTTGAATCAGGACCATCGTTGTACGAGCATCCGCTTTCGGTGATCTCGATGACTGGACGGTTGTAGTCCTTGGTAATTCGCGTGACGATGTCATACAGCGCTTTTGGCCACACTTCCCAGCCAATATCCGTCTTCGGCCCGACTTGCCCGCCATCCATCTTCACCGGAAAGAGCCATTGCTGAAAATGTGCCGCCCGCTCCACTGCCCCCGGCGCCGATGCAATGGTGCGGTAGTAGAGATTGATCCCAATGAAATCCAGCGGCGTCTTGATCTTTTCCATGTCACCGGACTTGATGCCCATGGCCCGCTCGGGCAAAAACGTCAACGCCTCCGGATATCGTCCATTCATCGCCGTATCCAGGAACCACAAATTCGTGACAGCATGGGCCCGCTCCGCAGCCACCTTGTCCGCCTCGGAATCCGTGGCCGGTTCGCACGGAGACATGCTGAAGGCCGTTCCCACTCGCGAGCCAGGGCGCGTCGCTTTCAGTGCCCGGAATCCCGCGCCCTGTGCCAGGTTCACCACATGCGTGGCTTTCAAGAAATCGAGCAGGCTAGTGTGTCCCGGCGCGTGTTCCCCTTCCAGATATCCTAGATCGACGAACGCATCAGGCTCGTTGAAGATCATCCAATCCGAAACACGATCCCCCAGCGCCTGCGCCATGATCTGCACGTAATCGGCAAATCGCGATGCAGTATCGCGGTTTGGCCACCCGCCGGCATCTTCGAGCGCTTGCGGCAGGTCCCAGTGAAACAGCGTCACGAACGGGCGAATATGCGCCTCGAGCAAGGCATCCACCAGCCGGCTGTAGTAATCCATCCCCTTCGCATTGGCGGCTCCCGATCCCGCAGGCTGGACGCGCGGCCAGGCAATCGAGAAGCGATAGCTGTTCATATTCATCGCCTTCATCAGAGCGATATCCTCGCGCCACCGATGATACGAATCGCACGCCGTGTCCCCGGTGTCGCCATTCTTGATTTTTCCAGGCGTATGAGAGAAGCGGTCCCAGATGGACTCACCCTTCCCATCTTCTTTCCATGCACCCTCGATTTGATATGAGGCAGTCGCGGTGCCCCAGAAGAATCCCTTGGGAAAGTTAGCGGCCGTGGTAGCGCTGAATTGCGCTATGCCGTCGCGCCGGGGTGAAACCCCGCGGGCAGAGGACTTGCTGCAACCCAGCGACAATCCGGAAACGCTCGCCGCCGCTCCGGCCCCGAGCATTGATTGGACAAACCTGCGGCGTGTTAGAGGCAAACGAAACCTATGCTCATATGGAAACTTCAAAAGGCTACATCATCAATTGTGCTTGATGAACTTCCCGTTCTTCTGACCGCTCAAAGGATTGTAAAGCGTCGCGACAAGGAACAGTTACGTGGAAGAAACCATCACGGCTGACCACTGACCCCTAGCCCCTGGCCCCTGAACGCCTACTCCGGGTTCAAACTATCAAACACCTTCCAAAGCTTATCCGCCCCCGCGCGATAAATGGCCCAGCCGGTCCCCGCATCCGAAGTTTCTTTGAACAGCAATTCCCCGCGCCCGTCGCCATCGGCATCGACAACGTCCACCAGATCAAGTTTCGGCGTGATGTCGTAATGATACTTATCAGTGACCGCTGCGTGGATGACCCGCAGATTGCCGTAAATGTCCGGATACGCCATCAGCAAGATCCAATACTGCAACTCCGTTTGAGTCCCCGATTGCGGCGTGCCCTCCGGTGGCGCCGGAAGATGCGCATCTGCGCTGAACACAATCACCGGTTGATTGTTCGTCCAAAGATCATAGGCGGCCATGTGCACGGTTCCAAAAATCGGCTCGACTGGTTTCCTTGGCGCCTTCTTCCCCTTTGGACCCGTGCTCGCTGGAGTGATTTTTGCCTTCGCCTGCGCCTCCAGATATGCGTGCAGTTTCTGCTTCGCCAGATCCATCATCTGCTGCCGCCGGTCTGCCTCCTCGCCCTGGATCCATTGAAAGCCAAAAGACCTCGGCTCCGGTCCGCCCGCATCCGAAACTGCAGGAACCACGTCTACTGGCCCCGCAGTTCCCGCCGCGACCACGACCTTCCCCTTGCCCGGCGGTGCCGCTCCCGGTTTGCTGTATCCAGGGACTTCTTCGTCCGCAAACGATTCCACCGGCTTGCCACGCCGCAGCTTCGGGCGGTTCTCCTCGCTCGCCCCACTGTCCGACGCCGGGATCTTCGCTGCCGCATCCGCCTTTGCGTCCCCGGACTTCGAGTCGCTCTTGCTGTCCCCCGGAGTCTTCGTCGGAGACGAACTCGGTGCAGGCGGCGTCGGCGCACTCTGCGCCGATCCGTTATCACTACTGCTTGCCGGTTTGCTCAACCGCGGCGGTTCATCGCTCGAAGACGAACCAGAGGGCGGACTGCTCTGCGCCGGCGGACCGCTCGATGCCGGCTGTTTCGCCCCCGCCGGCGCCTGTTTCACCGCATTCGGATCCTTCGTCAAACGGGGCGGCCCCTCGCTTGTATCAAGTCCCACCGGCGCCGACTCCGCCTTCATCTCCTTATGCGCCGATTCCGTTCCGACTGGCAGCCACTGGCCTGTCCCAATCCATGGCGCTTGCACATTCGGCGCGTTGCTGTGTAAAGCGCTGCTCACGGTAAAAATGCCGAGCGAGCTTCCCGTCCGCTCGCCTTCATACACAGTCCCTGACTCCAGCGCCATCGGCACCGGGTCCGCTTTATAGGCGCTGGCATCGTAGAACTTCCCGTTGACCATGATCGCCACCGGTACCAGCGACGCCTTCCCGTTCGCTGCCATCTGCAGCACCGCCACTGCCCGCGGCCCGGTATCTTTCTTGTTCTTGGGTTTCCGCTCTCCCGGGAAAATCTGCGGGCGCTCTTCCTGCGCGACCACCGTTTCCCGGAATCCGAACACGCACCCCACCAGCGCCACCACAACCAGTCCAAGGTATAAAATCGACCGCATCAGATTTTGGGGTAGCTCAGGCGCAAACCCTGCCCGTGTCCCCGATTCTTTTCGAGAGATAGCCATGCAAATCAATGATAAAGCTCCTGATTTCACTTTGCAGGACGAGAATGGCAAAGATGTCGCCCTCAAGGACTTCCGCGGCAAAACCGTGATCTTGTTTTTTTATCCCCGCGCGGCCACTCCCGGTTGAACCGTAGAGGCTCGCGGGTTCCGCGACTCATATAAACAGATTCAAAAGACGGGCGCCGTGCTGCTTGGCATCTCCCCGGATAAGCCCGCGGCGCAAAAAAAATTCGCCGAAAAAGAAGGATTGCCCTTTACCCTGCTGGCCGACATCGACAAAAAGGCCGCCGTGGCCTTCGGCGTCCTGCAGGAAAAGAACATGTACGGTAAGAAAGTCATGGGAATCGCCCGCACCACCTTTGTCATTGGCCCCGACGGCAAGATTCAGCACATTTTTGAGAAAGTGAAGCCTGAAGGCCATGCGGAAGAAGTGCTGGCCTATCTGAAGAATTCGAAGAAGGCTGCCTGAGGGAACATTTCTGGCCGCAAACCGTACATTCAAATGAACCAGCCTCTCGACGTCTCCCCTCTGGAGGATCTTATGCGCGTTCTTATTAAGACCATAGCACTCTCAACCTTATTGCTGCTCATGTCGTTTCCGGCTACGCTGTCCGCCGACGATCACGGATCGCTTGTGATCGTTTTCAAAGACGGACGCCGCCAGACCTTTGCCATGAACCAGATCACCAGCATCGACTTCAAGGCCCCCGCAGTTGTGGTCTACAAAGACGGACGCCGCGAGAAAATCATGGCAGAGATCGTCCGCATTGAATTCGACACTTCCGGCCTCGGCGCAACCATGCCAACGCGGGCCCACTACATCGGCAAGTGGGAAGTCGGCGACGGCAACGGTCACACCTTTTTCATCACACTCGACGATGACGGCGTCGCTAGAAAGACGATCGGTGTCCCCCACGGAACCTGGACGTTAGTCGACGGTGAGGCCCGCATCGCTTGGGATGACGGGTGGCACGACGTGATCCTCAAGGTAGCGAGCGGCAAGCATGAAAAACGCGCCTTCGAACCAGGTAAATCCTTCGAGGAAGCTCCCTCAAACGTGACCGAAGCCCGCAATACCCAATCCAAACCAATCTAAGCCCACGTGGAGACGGACGCATTCGTCCGTCCCGCGAAGGCGAAGCCAAGCGAGCTGACTAAGAAATTGACGCAGGGAGACCCATTTCTCGTTTGCGCAAGAAGTAAGGATGTCCCGGCTACGACCCCGACCGTACGATCGAACCTTCCATGTAAGATTTCCTGAATGTCCTCCCCCGTCCCTCTCCCCCGTGCCTTCTACATCCGCACCCCGCGCCGCGTAGCCCGCGACCTGCTCGGAAAAGTCCTCGTCCGCCAGACTCCCGAAACCTATCTCACCGGCCGCATCGTCGAAGTCGAAGCCTACCTCGGCGTTAAAGACGCCGCCGCCCACGCCGCCGCCGGACCAACCCTGCGCAACGCCGTCCTCTTCGGCCCTCCCGGCCACGCTTATATCTACTTCATCTACGGCAATCACTACTGTCTCAATGTCTCCTGCGAGCCCGAAGGTCGCGCCGGAAGCGTTCTCTTTCGCGCTCTGGAACCGCTCTGCGGAATCGAAGAAATGGCCCAATCTCGTCACCTCGAAATAGGCAGCCCAAGCGATCTCCCGAAACTTACCAGCGGTCCTGGACGCCTCGCCGAGGCGTTCGGCATCACCCGCCACCGCGATAACGCCTGCGACCTCACCGACCCAGCCAGCAGTCTCTGGATTGGCGACGACGGCCATCCTCGCCCCAAAATTCTCGTCACGCCCCGCATCGGCATCACCAAAGCTGCCGATGACCTTCTCCGCTATCTAATTCGCGGAAACCGTTTTGTGTCAGGAAGAACCAAGGTGTAAGAAGTGCCGCTAAAAGAAACCGTTTGGTACGAAGATACTGCTGCGGGAAAGTAACTGAGTACTGAGTACCGAGTACTGGGTACTGCTGTGCCAGAGTCCAAAGTCCCACGACCTTGCTCCCCATTACAGACACTCTTGACACTCGGGTGTAGACTATCGTGCGGGTCGATAGATGCCTCAAAAGCCGTGCCAGTAAAGGCGTTCGGGCTGGCGGCACACTCCCCTGGGTTGCCCTTCACATTTCGTCGCAACTCTCCGTTAGCGCGAGTCATCTACTGGCTTAGGAGCCCACGTGTCCCGCTCTCCGCGATTTCCGCTGATCGCCGTTCTCGCGGTTTTGGCCCTCGCCACACCTGTGCTCAGAGGCGCCGACGGCGGCGCCGTTACTTTGGCTCCGTCCTCGCCACCGATCATCTTCGTTGGTTTCGTCGGCGGTTTTGTTCGTCATACTAACCCGCATCACGCGCCGGTTCAATTCGCCAGGCGTCTGCGCCAGATCGTTCCGAAGGATGCCTACATAGAAGTCTTCGAAAATCGCCATCGCACGGCCGCGTATAAGAAGATACTCCAACTCCTCGATCGCGATCACGACGGTGAGTTGAGCGACGCGGAAAAATCACAAGCTCAGATCGTTCTCTTCGGGCAAAGCTGGGGAGGTTCTGCTGTCGTTCTTCTCGCGCGTCAGCTCGATCACATCGGAATTCCGGTACTTCTCACCGTCCAGGTCGATAGCGTCGCCAAGCTGTGGCAAAAAGATGGCGTTATCCCGAACAATGTGCTTTCCGCTGCCAACTTTTATCAGCCGCACGGCCTAATTCATGGACGTTCACAGATCATCGCAGCCGATCCCACCCGCACCGAAATTGTCGGCAACTACCGCTTCGACTACAAGGAAACTCCCGTCCGGTGTGAAGGGATGTCCTGGTACGATCGCGTCCTTACTCCTGGGCACATGCAAACCGATTGCGATCCCGGCCTCTGGACACAAGTCGAAAACATCGTTCGCAAACGGATCGACAGGGGTCGCGCCACGATTGCCGTCGCACCCGTAGTCGACAATCGCGAAGCTTCTGTGACAGATCCTCACTGATTCTTCACCAATCTTTACCCCTCGATTCGTGTTCTTTTCTGCACATTGCATTGTGCGGTGGTATCGAATGAAGCGCCCATTCTAGTCATCACCTCGATCGCAAATCGATGCTGGAACACGGGTAGGATTTGGCGGTACCATAGGTGTAGACGGACTGCTTCGTCGGCCGCCGATTTGCCCGTTGGTGGAGGGAACTTCGATGAGGAACTCCAGCTTCCATCAGACCCTGCTCGCGTCACTCGTTTCGATTTCATTTCTGCTTTTTGCTGCGCCAGCGATCGCCCAACATGGCGGAGGCCATGGTGGCGGAGGTGGTGGTTCACACGGTGGCGGAGGCGGGGGCTTTCACGGAGGTGGTGGCGGCGGATTCCACGGAGGAGGATTCTCCGGTGGGGGCTACCACGGTGGCAGCGGCTACGGCGGCTACCACGGCGGCGGCTCGTACGCTGGCCGCGGTTTCAACGGCATGCGTGGAGGTTATGCAGGGGCAGCCTCTCGGCCATGGTCTTGGGAAGGACACGCTGGCAGCCGGAATGCCTCCCCGGGCTGGCACTCATTCGCTGGTTCGGCGAACGCGAGATCCGGCAACCTCGGCGGGATGTCCGCGAGATCAGGCGCCAGGATGGGTGGTGCCCCGTCTCGCGCCCTTGCCGACGGCAATTGGCATTCATTTAATGCTCCCCATGCAACTCGAGCTTCGCTCGGATCCACCACGCGCCCATTCGGTGGCATGTCGTTGAACCACTCCGGATTGACGCATCCTGCGTTCTTCTCCGGCACCGGCGCGTGGCGGAACAATTGGGGCTGGCGCCCAGGATGGCGCGGCGGTTGGGGCCGGGGATGGGGTTATCCCGGCTTCGGCTGGCGCTGGGGCTGTTGGGGCTGCAGTTGGGGCT
>Ga0209698_10002720_pt1 | contig 19901 bp, 17 predicted proteins | sample LitLauG_LLR_2012_FD_187203 | JGI IMG/M metagenome (GOLD analysis project Ga0209698, IMG submission 187203) | Freshwater sediment microbial communities from Pennsylvania, USA - Little Laurel Run_MetaG_LLR_2012 (SPAdes) (version 2) | ecosystem: Environmental > Aquatic > Freshwater > Creek >...
AAGAGCAGCCCGCTGTGCGACGTCCTGACCGCAGCCCACGGGCAAAGCCGCGGAGGACGGCTACTTAACTAATTAAGCAGCGTATGCCATCTGTTGATTGGCAATTATCATTTTGCACGCGATTACGGATGTGTGCACTCCGGCATGCCTTCGGGCCGCAAGCATCTCCGTCGAAGCCGTGACGCCCCCCACTGGTGGGATGGCCCTGCAAAGAACTACCTCTATTCTGCGGGCGAAATCCGGGGATGTCAAACATGAGGCGGCTGAACAGCGCGTCAGTTCCTTCGTGACCTTGGTGGTCATGTTTCTCGTCGAGCTTCTTGATGTAAACGAATTGTCAAATCCTTGTCATTTTCCCTGCAATGAGCTACTTATAAGCCGCCGTTCGAGCTAGAGTTGAGAGGTATGATTCACTCCAGTCTTGCGATAGGGTCCCGGGTGTACAAAATGCCGTCTTTGTCAGAAACTGCCGTCGAACCGGTTCCCGCCGGTTCCGAACGCATCCTGGTCATCGAGGACGATCGAGCCGTCCAAAAAGCGCTGCGCCGGCTCTTCGAAGGGGAAGGCTTTACCATCGACATTGCGGGCGACGGCGTTACAGGTCTCGAGATGTTCCAAGCGGCGACTCCATCGGTGCTTGTGCTGGATCTGAGTTTGCCCGGGATGCCTGGTCAGGACCTGTGCCGGGAGATCAGCCGGGTCGCTCCTTCGCTGCCGATCATCATTCTGAGCGCGCGCGCCGAAGTGATGGACAAAGTTCTGCTGCTCGAGTTGGGCGCGCATGACTACGTTACGAAGCCCTTCAGTCCCAGGGAACTTCTGGCACGGGTGCGGACGGCCATGCGCCGCTCGACGCGGACTCCAGTGACCGAGACCTTCTCGTTTGACGATGTAAAAATCGATTTCACGAAAATGGAGTTGTCACGCGAAGGAAAACCCGTCCAGCTCACGTCGCAGGAATTCAAAGTGCTGAAGTTCATGATCCAGAACGCCGAGCGCGTGCTCTCGCGCGAGGAACTGCTCAACACGGTATGGGGATATCAGAACTACCCCAGCACGCGGACGGTCGACAATCACATCCTGAAGCTGCGCCAGAAACTGGAGAAGGATCCCGCCAACCCTGCGCACTTCCGCACCGTGCACAGCGCAGGATATAAATTTGTACCCTAAGTGGTGGTGGAAACACGCCGCGTAGGGAAGGAGAGCCATGGGCGGAATTCGGCTGCGGACCAAGTTCCTGCTCTCCATGGTCGTGGTTTCAGCGGCGCTGACGTTTACTACCCTGCTGGTGGTCCGGCACACGGTCCAGACGCAGGTCCGCTTGGGAATTGAACGAGACCTGCAGAACTCGGTCTCGGCTTTCCATAACTTTCAGAAACAACGGGAAGGGACGTTGGAACGTTCGGCCGGGTTGTTGGCCGATCTCCCGAACGTTCGCGCCTTGATGACCACGAGCGACGCTCCTACCATTCAGGACGCATCGCGCGATCTCTGGCAATTGTCTGGCAGCGATCTGCTCTTGCTGGCGGATTCCTCCGGGCGGGTCATGGCGCTGCAAGCGACTCCGACCGAAATCAGAGTGCGCGAGGCTCAGGATTTTTTCTCCCAAGTCGTCTCGCACGACGCTGCCCGGCACTGGTGGTACGTGCAGGGACACCTCTACGAGGTCTTCCCCCAGGCCATCTATTTCGGTCCAGCGAGCGAGCACCGGGTGCTTGGATATCTGGGACTCGGTTACGAGATCGATGACCGCGTCGCCCGTGATGTCAGCCGGGTGGCGGCCAGCGAGGTCGTCTTCCGCTACGGAGACGCGATCGTTCGCAGCACATTGAAACCTTCCCAGGAAGCTGAGTTGTTGCGGATCGCGCCGCGCGGAGTGGGAGGAAGCGCGCTCCAGGCGGATCCGGTGCGGCTGGGCGAGGAACGGTTTCTCGCCACCTCGGTCGATCTGGCTTCCTCCTCCGCGGGGGTGCCCGCCTTGAGTCTTTGGGTTCTGAAGTCGTTCGATCAAGCGACCGCCTTTCTGCGCAGTCTGAACGAACTGCTGCTCGCCCTCGGGTTCACGGCGGTGCTCGCCGGAAGCCTGCTGGTCTTCCTGATTTCCCACACCTTCACGCGTCCTCTGGAAAGCTTAGTGGCCGGGGTGCGCGCCCTCGAACAAGGCGACTACGCATATCCGCTCCACGTCAGCGGCGGGGATGAGGTGGCCGAGGTCACGGGTGCGTTCGACCGCATGCGGCGCAGCCTGCAGAAGACTCACCGAGAATTGTTGGATGCCGAGCGCCTGGCGACGATCGGGCGCATGGCCAGTTCGGTTTCGCATGACCTGCGGCATTCTCTGGCGGCGGTCATGGCGAATGCCGAGTTCCTGTGCGAAAGCGATCTGACCCCAAACCAGCGCGAAGAGTTGTACGCGGAAATCCGGATTGCCGTCAGCCAGATGACCGACCTGATCGAGTCCTTACTGGAGTTTTCGCGGACGAGGGAGTCCCTGCGTCCAGCGTTTGGCGACGTGCACTCGGCCGTGGAGCAGGCCATCCAGACGGTCAAGGTGCATCCCGAGTACCAGCGCATCCGGATTGAAGTTTCCAGCGACGGATCCACCGAAGGCTGGTTCGATTTCAAGAAACTGGAGCGCGCCCTGCTGAATCTACTGCTGAACGCGTGCGAGGTTGTGCCCGCCGAGGGAGGCGCCATTGAGATCGGTTTGCGGCGCCACGGCGAGAACCTGGAAATTCGCATTGCGGATAATGGTCCGGGGATCGCGGACGCGGTGCGCGACCGTCTGTTCGAGCCCTTCGTGAGCCACGGTAAAGAGAACGGAACCGGCATGGGACTGACCGTCGTGCAAAAGGTCCTCCAGGACCACGGCGGGGATGTGGTGGTGGAGCAGACCTCGGCTGTCGGCACGACCTTCCGGCTCAGGTTGCCCTTAAATCCGTCTCCGGAAAAGGTTCTTGTGACCAAGAACGCGCTCTAGGGAGCATGAGTTCTGGTACGAATTCTTGGGAAGGGCACGGCTTCAGCCGTGCCGCTCGGGGTCAACAAAAACGGGCTTTAGCCCCTGAGGCACCGACAGTTATCCGCATTCTGAGATTAGATTAGGCAAGAAGTCGGCAGGAGGCACTATGGGCATCAAACATGCATTCTCTCTTTTGCATTGCATAATGCTGGCGAGTCTGGCCGCCAGCCCCGGTTCGCTCGCCGCGCAAGAAGCCGCCAATCCGGCGGATTCATCGTCGCAAAATGTGTTCGCCGACTCCCTCCGCGAATTGCGAGAGCAGGTGCGCGAACTGCAGGCCGCGATGGCCGAGATGCGGTCGGAAACCCAGCGGGCTCGCATGGAAACGCTGGCGGTGCGCCGCGAGTTGGAACAGATGCGTGCAGCGTCGGGATCAGGGAACTGGGTCGTTAGGGAAGCTGCTGCCGGGGCGAGCGCGTCCAGTTCGGGAGAACCCAAGGGAACTGTCGAGGACGAAGAACAGCAGGAACAGAAAAAGCGCGCCCGCGCCGCTACTTTCGATGAGGAGTACGAGTTGCTGAGCGGCAAGATTGACGATCAGTACCAGACCAAGGTGGAGAGCGCCTCGAAGTACCGTGTACGTCTCTCGGGCATTGTCCTCATGAATTTGTTCAGCAATTCGGGAACTGTGGACAGTATTGATCTCCCAACCCTTGCCTACGCGAAACCCCCTTCGTATCCGGAAGGCAGCTTCGGGGCCACCTTGCGGCAGTCGGAAATTGGTTTCGAAGTCTTCGGGCCGCGGGTGGCAGGCGCCAGGACTCGGGCCGATCTGCAGCTCGATCTGGGGGGCGGATCTCCACCGGCACCCAACGGCGTCAATACCGGCTTGTTGCGCCTGCGTACTGGCACCATGCATCTGGACTGGGCTAACACTTCGGTGGTCGCGGGTCAGGACGGACTCTTTTTCTCACCGACTTCGCCGACCTCATTCGCCTCGCTGGCGATTCCCGCGCTCTCCTACGCCGGCAACCTGTGGGGATGGATCCCGCAGATCCGGGTGGAACACCGAGTGTCGTTGGGAGAAGAATCGAGCCTGGTGTTACAGGGCGGAATCCTGGACCCGATGGCCGGAGAAACGCCGAACTACTCCACCTACCGGCAGCCCGGACCCGGAGAGGCGTCCCGCACGCCGGCGTTTGCCTCCCGGGCAGGCTGGACGCACAACATCTTCGGACAGCCGTTGCGGGTGGGGCTGGGTGTCTATTTCAGTCGGCAAAGCTATGGCTACGGTCGAAATGTGGATGGCTGGGCGGGCATGACCGATTTTGAATTGCCGCTGAGCCATCAATTTTCGGTGAGCGGAAAGCTGTACCGCGGCAAAGCTCTGGGAGGACTCTACGGCGGCATCGGCCGCAGCGTGTTGTTCAGCGACAATCCGTCGTACTCCAGTTCCACCGTACGAGGACTGAACACGGCCGGCGGGTGGGTACAGTTGAAATACCAGCCGCTGAGTAAGCTGGAGTTCAATGGAGCGTTTGGACTGGATAATCCTTATGCCGGCGATCTGCGCGCATTCCCGTACGGGCCGTACGGCGATTCAGGGCTGACCAGAAACTTGGGAAGCTTTGCCAATGTGATTCTCCGGCCGCGGTCCGATCTACTATTTTCCGCCGAGTACCGGCACCTGAAGACTTATATGATTAACAGCGGACCAAACGGCGCCGACCACGTCAATCTGATGATGGGCGTTTTGTTCTGAGTGGACGAAGCAGAAGCTCGACCATGAAAATCTGGATCAAGAACGGTCGCCGGCACGGGTGCGCGCGCATTTGGCTCGGTGCCCTGCTGCTGGGGGTATGCTGTGCCGGAGTTTGCGCGCAGGTCACCAGCGTGCGCGGACGCGTCGAGGTTGAAGGGACGATGAAGGCACGGCCCGCCGTTCTTCCCGGCACGGTGGTTTGGCTCACTCCGGTAGCGAGATCCGCTGGCGATCCGCCCCTGGCCGCGCCGAGTGTCCCGGCAAACCTGCGTTTGATCCAGAAGCACAAGAGTTTTGAGCCCCATCTGTTGGTGGTTCCCGCCGGCTCCTCGGTAGAGTTTCCCAACCGCGATCCCTTCTTTCACAATGTGTTTTCACTTTTTGAAGGGAAGCGCTTCGACCTCGGGCTCTATGAGGCGGGCAGCACGCGAATGGTGCGCTTTGACCGCCCCGGCATCAGCTACATCTTCTGCAACATTCATCCGGAAATGAGTGCGGTCGTCATCACGCTCGCAACGCCGCTGTATGCTGTCTCGACGCGCGATGGGCAACTCCGCATCGCCGCGGTTCCGTACGGGCGTTATATGCTGCACGTCTGGAGCGAAGGCATGGGGCCGGAAAGCAAGGAGCCGGCGGAGCGCGAGATCACGATTGCGGAAAATTTATCGTCGCTGGGCGTGATTCGAGTCCCGGCGGTCAGCGGACAGGGCCTGGCTCACAAGAACAAGTACGGCCGCGACTACGACGCGCCCACGCCCGACAATTCCATCTACAAGCAACAAAACTGAACTCCCTGAGTTATTTCGAAGACATTGGAGCGCGTGGCGCATTCCTTCGTGTACCTTAGTGTCCTTGGTGGTTGCCCAACGAACATCGATAACCACGAAGGACACGAAGGATCACGAAGGGAAGCAACATTGAGATTATGAAAATCGAAAAGCTCCTCAAGCGGTATCGGGTTGAAGAAGGGAAGCACTTTCGGCTTCAGCATTACGATCCTGCCGACACGCACGGCCTGAAGTCGGAACTCAAACCGCAGGCGCGGCAGTGGCTTGCGCACGGCGTCGAAGAAATGAGCCGCCTGCAGGATATCCTCGCCGCGCAAGACCGCTGGGGCTTGCTGCTGATTTTGCAGGCTATGGATGCCGCCGGCAAGGATGGCACCATCAAGCACGTCATGTCGGGTGTGAACCCGCAGGGCGTGCAGGTGTCGTCGTTCAAGGCGCCCTCGGCCGAGGAACTGGACCACGGCTATCTGTGGCGGTGCATGAAATCCGCGCCGGCACGAGGGCGGATTGGCATCTTCAACCGGTCGTATTATGAGGAAGTGCTGGTGGTCCGCCTTCATCCCGAGCTGCTCGAGAAACAGAAACTGCCCAGATCACTCGTCACCAAGCATGTCTGGAAGGAACGATTCGAAGACATCAACGCTTTCGAGCGCTACCTGACCCGGAACGGCATCGCCGTGCTGAAGATCTTCCTGCACGTTTCCAGGAAAGAACAGAAGCGCCGCTTCATGGAGAGGCTTACCCAGTCGGAGAAAAATTGGAAGTTCTCTCCCTCTGACGTGCGAGAACGCCAGCATTGGGATGCATACCAGGGTGCCTATGAGGACGCGATCCGCCACACGGCCAACCCGCACGCTCCGTGGTATGTAGTTCCCGCCGATAACAAGTGGTTTACCCGGCTGGTGGTCGCGGCCGCGGTCGTGCATGCGCTGGAAAGAATGACCTCAAATACCCAAAGTTAGATGGCATGCAGAAGGCGGAGCTGGAGAAAGCGCGCCAGCAACTGGAGAAAGAAAAAAGTTAAATGTAGGGCGGACACTCTTGTCCGCCTGCTGACTGTAGGCAGGCCGCCGGCAGGGTCGCCAGCGTACACCTTGGGCGGACAGGAGTGTCCGCCCTACACTTATTTCGTCAGAACCACCGGCAGCGGCTGATCGTACGGCTGGATCGTTACAGTCAACGATTTGCGCTCGTCAAACGCCTGCTTCGTAACCGGGAAGCTAACCACGAGCGTGCCTTTCTGTTCGCCTTCGGCCGCGATTTTGGTTTCGGGAAGCAGAGGTGGCTGAGCATTTTCCTTCAAAACCGGGAATGACTGCGCGTACCGGTCCAGATCCACTCCGGAAGCCGCTTCATCGTCGAAGGTCTTGCCGTCGGCGGTGGTGAGCCGGGCCTTCAGGGTGCGGATCCAAAGGGGCTTCGTGCCCGAGTTGTGAAGCGTAATAGTGACCGCGGAGAGAAGCAGGTTCTGGCCCGGGACTTCGGCGGCGGTGACAAAGTCAATCGACCCCGCGCCCTGCGGTTTCGCCCGCTGCTGGAATGAGAAGATCCCCACAATTACGGCCACAGCCGCAATGCAGATCAGCACAATTCCAGCCGGCGGAAGATTCCGTTTAGCCGTTCCGAATTCGTCGCCGATGTTGAATTCAGTGATGCGCTCGGCCGGAGGTGGTGGTTGCGGGGGAGATGTAGGTTCGTCAGCCATAGGGTCAGTCGCAATTGTAGAGGTCGAGCAGTCTGCTACCAAACTCAAACTTCGCCGCGAAACAGGAGGGCATGAGTTTTTACTAGTGCCGCCACTCAATTTTGGCGCTTCGCCCCGTAGGCCGTATAATCAAGAATTTGACCGCAGACACGAATCTCCGAATGTCCCCCAGTCCGGCAAACAATCGTGCCCCGCTTAAGGTTCGCACCGGAGCGGAGGTGTCCTGTCAGACCGACATTGGCTGTCACCGCGAGAATAACGAGGATTCCTTCGGCTACTGGGAACCAGACGACGATCAGCAGTTCGCGAGCAAGGGACGGCTGGCCATGGTCGCCGACGGGATGGGCGGCTATGAGGGCGGGCAGGAGGCCAGCCGGCTCGCGGTCGAGACCATCGTTTCTTCCTACCGCGACTCCGACGGAGCCGACCCGCAGACCGCACTGGCAGCCGCGATCCGAACCGCGCACGAGCAGATCCGCCAATACGGTCTTGATCATCCCCATCTGCAAGGGATGGGCACCACCTGCACGACCATTGCGATCGTCCACGACTCGCTTTACTTTGTGCATGTGGGCGATACCCGTCTTTACCTCGTTCGCGACGGACAAATCAACCAGGTGACCCGTGACCACTCCTACGTGGGAAGGCTGGTGGAGGCGGGGATGATCACGCGCGAAGATGCCGAGCATCATCCCCACCGCAACATCCTGACGGCAGCCCTGGGCACGACGACCGATCTCATCATGGATGCGCCTGGACGTCCCGAGCCTCTGCAGTCCGGCGACGTGCTCGTGATCTGCAGCGACGGGCTGTGGGGACAGGTGCACGATCCGGAAATCCTGGCGGCCCTGGCAGGGAAGAGCGCCGAAGAAGCCGGCCGCAATTTGATCCAGTTGGCTCGGGAACGGGGCGGGCCGGATAACATCACGGTTGAGATTCTGCGTTTGAGCTGAGTTGTGTAGGGCGGACACTCCTGTCCGCCTGCCTGCAGTGCGAGTGCTTCCGGCACGCGGACAAGAGTGTCCGCGCCACACGGGATCTCGGCCCCCAGCGGGTTTCCCAGAACTGCAAGATTCTGCACAGTGTCCCCACCTTCCGAGCTTCACCCAGCGCCTTGACTGGTTCAAATAGCTGAAAAAAGCGACCGACAAGCTTTCCGCTTTGGCATTCCGTGTGCATTGGCTATAATGTCCATTAGTCCAATAGGCATTGTTAGAGAGAGAATGAAAGTTTCCCAAAAAGGCCTCTACGCTCTCCAGGCGCTCATGATGTTGACCCGGCGCTATCACCAGGGTGCGATCCGGATTCGCGATATTGCCTACGAGGAGAACCTGCCGGAGAAATTCCTCGAGCTGATTCTGCTGGAGCTGAAGAACGCGCGCATCGTGGAAAGCGTCCGCGGAGCCAAAGGTGGATACGCGTTGCGGCGAGAGCCGTCCGAAATCCGGCTGAGCGAGATCATTCGTCTGATTGACGGGCCGCTGGCTCCGTTTGGCGACGCCGAGCAACTGCGCGCCCTGATCGATCGCGACGCCGATCATCGCGCGCTCTATAAGGTGTTTCTAGAGGTCCGGGATGCGGCCGCCAAGATTCTCGAGAACACTACGCTCGCCGACCTGATTAACCGCGGACCCGCCGCCTCCCGTCCACGCTCGGCCAGAAAAAAGAAAGGCGAGGCAACCGTGCTGCCGATGATGGTCCAGGGTGGAGGGAAGCAGGGCCATGACTAGGCGAAATCTTTTCGCCGGAATCGTCTGGCTGTGGTTCGGCGGGCTTATGGCCCAGGCCCAGACCGTGGTTCGGGTCGGCGCATTTCCCAACATCACTCATTCGCAGGCCATGGTCGGCAAGAACAATGGTTGGTTTGAAAAAGCGCTGGGCTCGAAGGCCAGGATTGAGTGGAAGAGCTTCAACGCGGGTCCGTCCGCGATTGAGGCTTTGTTTGCTGGGGCCATTGACATGACGTACATCGGACCGAACCCGGCCATTTCCGGCTATGTTCGTTCGAATGGCGAGGCGCTGCGGATCGTGGCCGGAGCAACCAGCGGCGGTGCGGCGCTCGTGGTACGTAACGATTCCGGCATTCAAAAGCCAGAAGATTTCCATGGCAAGAAAGTCGCGTCCCCGCAGATGGGCAACACGCAAGATGTCGCCCTGCGCGCCTGGTTGAAGTCGCACGGCATGAAATCCGCCGACAAAGGTGGCGATGTGCAGGTCATCCCGCTCGCCAATTCCGACCAGCTTACTTTGTTCCTCAAGAAAGAACTGGACGCCGCCTGGGCTCCCGAGCCGTGGGCGACCCGTCTGATCAAGGAAGGAAACGGTCGCCTGTTTCTTGACGAGCGAACGCTTTGGCTGAACGGACAGTTCATTACGGCACACCTGATCGTCCGTACTAAGTTTCTAAGAGAACATCCCGAACTGGTGAGGGACTGGATTCGCGCGCACGTGGAACTGACCGATTGGATCAACAGCCACATCTCCGAGGCGAAGAAGTTGCTCAACCAGCAAATCGCGAAAGAAACCGGGAAAGCGCTGCCCGACGCCGTACTGGACGAGGCGTTCGGTCGCCTCCAGGTCACTTACGATCCACTCCGATCCTCGCTGATGAACGCGGCCAAGTCGGCATTTGAGGCGGGATTTCTCGGACGCGAGATGCCGGATCTGTCCAGCCTGTACGATCTCTCACTCTTGAACCAGGTGTTGGCAGAAAAGGGAAAGAAGGCCATCCAATGAGCAGTCCTCAGAAGGCGTATCCCACGTCGGTTCCCGTGGCTCCTCGTGGTGTCGTGCGAGCGGATGTGTTCCACGGCAAGGGGTCGTCATCTGTCACGACGCTTTCGGTGCGCCCAGTCTCGGAAATTGTAGTTCCGAAAGTCTCGCTCGAAGGGATCTCGCTGAGCTACAAGACCACGTCGGGCGAAGGTTTGCTGGCGCTCGACAACATCAGTTTGAGCGTGCAACCGGGAGAGTTCCTTTGCATCGTTGGACCCTCTGGCTGCGGCAAGTCAACCCTGCTGCACCTGATCGCCGGGTTGCATCCCCAGACGTCGGGCAAAGTACTGGTCGACGGCCGAGCCGTCGACGGCCCGGGTACCGACCGCCTGATGATTTTCCAGGAACTCGGTTTGTTCCCCTGGCTCACGGTGGCACAGAACGTCGAGTTCGGCATGAAGATGAAGAACTTCAGCAAAACCGAACGCGAAGAAAAGGCCCAGTACTATTTGCGCCTTGTTCATCTCCTGAAGTTCCGTGACAGCTACACCCATCAGCTTTCCGGTGGCATGCGTCAAAGAGTGGCGCTGGCCCGCGCGTTGGCCACCGAACCCGATGTCCTGCTGATGGACGAACCCTTCGCCGCGCTCGATGCCCAGACTCGCGACCTGTTGCACGATGAGTTGGAACGCATCTGGTCTGAGACCGGCCGCACCATCATCTTCGTGACCCATAACGTGCGCGAAGCGGTGCGACTGGGCGATCGCGTTGCCCTCATGACGTTCCGCCCGGGACGCGTGAAGCAGGAGTTCCCGATCCACCTGCCGCGGCCACGCCACATTGAAGAAACCGACGTCGCGCGCACGGCCAAGGAAATCCTGAGCTGCTTGCGCGAAGAGATCAACAAATCTCTGGAAGCGGAATACGCCGATGAAGAAAATCGCTAAACAAATCGTCTTCTACAGCGCGCTGCTCGCGATCTGGGCCCTGCTCGCGAAGTCGCATATCTGGCCGCCCTACCTTTTTCCGGCGCCGTGGGGAGTGGCGCGTGCTTTGCTGGACGGTTTTGCCGACCACAGTTTCTGGATCGGCATCGCGGTCACCATGAAGCGCATGCTGATCGGCTACAGCCTGTCGGTTGTGCTGGGAATGATCCTCGGGCTCGGCCTGGGCAGCAACAAGTTCCTCGAAGAAACTCTAGGAGGCTTGCTGGTCAGCCTGCAATCGCTGCCCAGCATCTGCTGGATTCCGCTGGCCGTCCTGTGGTTCGGCCTGACCGAGAAGGCCATTCTGTTTGTCGTTCTAATGGGCTCGCTGCTGTCCGTCACCATCGCCATGGAAGACGGGCGCAAGCAAATGCCCAGAATCTACGGCATGGCCGGACGCAACCTCGGTGCCCGCGGCTTTCGCCTGTTCTGGTCCGTGCTTCTGCCCGCCAGCCTGCCCTTCATCGTGAACGGAATGAAGCAAGGATGGGCCTTCGCGTGGCGCTCGCTCATTCAAGCCGAGATGATTTTCCTCAGCCTCGGCCTCGGCCAGTTACTGATGATGGGCCGCGACCTCAATGACATGAGCCAGGTCATCGCGGTCATGATCCTGATCATCATCCTGGGCTTCGTGGTGGATGGCCTCGTTTTCCGCACGATCGAGCGGCGTCTGCAAGAAAAGTGGGGCCTCGCGCCAGTATAAGCTTCTCCGTCCCATAGATGATCGAGAGATGGAGAGACGGGCGTCCTCGCCCGTCCACCACCGCTGCGGTGCAGCAGGGAAGAAAGGATCGAGCCAAGAGCCAAGAGCCAAGAGCTGACTCCTATCGTAAGATTCCCCTGTGCTCCTCTTCTGGATCCTCTTCAACCTCTTCGTAGTTGCTATGCTGGTGCTCGACCTGGGCCTGCTCAATCGCCCCGGCCACCGCATCCGCTTCCGCGAAGCCTTGATGTGGTCCGGAGTGTGGGTTGCGCTGGCATCCGTGTTCGCGATTTTGTTGCTGTTCTGGCGCGGTCACGTTTACGCTCTCCAGTTCGTCACCGGATATGTCATCGAACTCTCCCTGAGCGTCGACAATCTCTTTGTCTTCCTGGTGATTTTCCGCTATTTCAAGGTACCCGACGATCAGCAGCACCGAGTGCTGTTCTGGGGCATTCTGGGTGCACTGATCATGCGCGGCGTCTTCATTCTGGCGGGCGTGAGCCTGATCCGCCGCTTCGAATGGATCACCTACCTGTTCGGCGCGTTCCTCGTCTACTCGGGATGCAAGCTGATGCGGCAGGGTGAAACCGAAATCCATCCCGACAAAAATCCAGTACTCCGGTTATTTCGCCAGGCATTTCCGGTGACGGATCACTACGTAGGCGGAAGCTTCTTCATCCGCAATCCGGGCCTTTATGCCACCCCGCTCTTCATCGTGCTGCTGGTGATTGAGACGACCGACGTGCTCTTCGCAGTTGATTCGATTCCCGCCGTACTCGCCATCACGGTGAATGCGTTCATCGTCTATACCTCGAACGTATTCGCCATTCTAGGACTGCGGTCGATGTACTTCGCTCTCGCCGGAATGATGGACGTCTTTGACTACCTGCACTACGGCCTGTCGATAGTCCTGATCTTCATCGGCGTAAAAATGCTGACCGCGCCGTACTTGGCCGCGCACCATAGAGAGATCCCGACAGCATGGGCGTTAGCGATCGTCTTGCTCGTCCTCGCCGCGTCAGTAGTAGCATCGGTGCTGCGTCCTAAGAAAAACGCATGAACAACTGTGCGATGCTGTTTCCTTCGTGCTCCTTCTTGTCCTTGGTGGTTAATCAGGACACGACCATTGCCAGCGAGTGTCCGGAAGCGCATTCGCGCATACGCTATGATGAATGCGCATGATTCGAGTTCCAGTTTCCACGCCCTCCCGGTCGTATGAAGTCCTGATCGGAAGCGGCCTGCTGGCGCACGCAGGCGAATGCCTCGGCCAAATTGTCGGCAACCGCCGCGTGTTTGTCGTCACCGCCGCGTCCATCCGCCGGCGCTGGAGCAAGGTCCTGCTGCAGTCCCTGGCGCAAGCCGGGATGCGGGCGCAGTTGCTCGAGATGCAAGACGGCGAGCCCAACAAGCGTTTGGCAACGCTCGAAAAGTTGGCGGAGAAACTGGTCAAAGCGGGCGCGGACCGGGGCGTAGTGCTGATCGCCCTCGGTGGCGGAGTCGTCGGCGACGTCACTGGCTTTCTGGCCTCGATCTACATGCGCGGCGTCGATGTGATTCAGGCGCCGACGACGATATTGGCCCAGGTCGATGCCGCGATCGGCGGGAAAACCGGCGTCAATCTCCGTTCCGGCAAGAACCTGCTCGGTACGTTCCATCAGCCGCGCGCCGTGCTCATCGACCCCGCTGTGCTGGCGACGCTGCCTTCCCGCGAATATCGCGCCGGTCTCTACGAATCTCTCAAGTGCGGAATCATCGGAGACCCGGCGCTGTTCCGCATGTTCGAAGACCGCCGCCGCGAGCTTCTCGATCGCGATCCCGCCTCGGTCGAAGCGGTCATTGCCGATTCGGTCCGCCTGAAAGCCTCGGTCGTGAGCGCGGACGAACGCGAGGGCGGCTTGCGGCAAGTGCTCAATCTCGGCCACACCATCGGCCACGCCCTCGAAGCCGAGACCAGATACGTGCAGTTGCTGCACGGAGAAGCCGTCGCGTGGGGCATGATCGCCGCCACTCACATCGCGCTCTCCACCGGCAAACTCGACAGCGTGACAGCCGGACGTGTCACCAGCGCCATTCTCAGCCTCGGCCGCCTGCCACGAATGAAGATCCAGACCGCAAGCATCGTGAAGCGTCTGCACTCCGACAAGAAGACACGCCAGGGCGTAGTCCACTTCGTTCTGCCGAGAGACATCGGCAAAGTAGAAATTGTGAGCAACGTGCCCGAGTCCGCGATCAAGCTGGCGGTCGAAGAAATGCGCAAGCTTGCCCGCAATTAGCCGCGAAGCGGCGTAAGAATTCAGCCCACGGCGCAAGCCGTGGGTGTAAAGCGGAAAATGACAGAGCCGCGGAGCGGTGAAAGAAGAATTCTCACGCATATCCCCAAAGGGCCGCTGTTGCCGCTTCGAATGCATGACCAATGACTGACGAGACCAACAAGATCATCGGCGCCGCGCCCGTGGGCGCGCGCGATCGCGACTCGGCCGCGCAGGCCGTCCGCGAGATGTTCACCTCCATCGCCCCGCGCTACGATCTTCTGAACCATGTGCTCTCGTTCAATATCGACCGCCTGTGGTGGTGGCGCACGGCGCGCTCGTTCGATCACATCCTGAAGCGTCCCGGCGCGCGTGTGCTCGACCTTTGTTGCGGCACGGGCGACATGACGTTCGCTCTCGGCCGTCGCGCCAACTCCGAAAGCCCGCAAATCATCGGCACCGATTTCTCTCATGCCATGCTGCAACGGGCGGCGGAGAAGGGAAGCGGCACGACGTTGCGCTGGATCGAGGCCGACGCGCTCCGCCTGCCATTTCCCGACGCCCACTTCGACCTGATCACCGCCGCTTTCGGCTTTCGCAACCTGGCCGACTACGACGCCGGCCTACGCGAAATCGTGCGCGTGCTTCGCCCTGGCGGAGAGTGCGGCATCCTGGATTTTGGCGAACCCCGCGGCCTGATGGGGAGTGTCTATCGCGTGTATTTCAAGCGCGTGCTGCCCGCGGTCGGAACCTTGATTTCCGGAGTGCGAGGCCCGTACGCTTATCTGCCCGCATCGGTCGAACGTTTCCCGGCGCCGGAAGAAATGCTCGAACGCATGCACCAAGCCGGCTTCGGCGAAGCGTCCTGGACCCCCTACACGTTCGGTGTCGCGGGGCTGTATCGTGGAGTCACGAAGGGTTAGTCGAACCAATTCACTGTTCCTTCCCCTCGCCGGCGGGTGGGACGCACCCCCAGCGGCCGCGCCATTTTTGCCGGATGCGTTCCCGCTCCTCCGGGGTCATGTGCTCCCAGCTCTCGAGCATGTGACGGCGGACGTGGGAGCGACTGGAACGGTGCCATCCATGTCCTCCGAACAGAATCCGGCACAGCACCAGAAGTCCCAGCGCTTGCCAGAAGGTGATCTGGTGCCAGCCGAAGAGCGGCGGCAGCAGCCAATTCCACAAGTGCAGCACCAGTTCGCCGCCGATGAAGATAAAGAGCAGGATCCCCAGGATGGCCAGCGGAGCGATCAAAATCAGTTTCTTCACTTTCGGTCTCATGTTCGGCTCCTCACTCGTTCGTAAATCCGTCGTAAATGCTCTGCAACCGCTCGCGCAGCTGCAGCACCGCACGGTGTTTGCGTGAGAGCAGCGTATTCACGCTCACGCCGGTCGCAGCGGCGATCTCCTTGAAGCTGCGCCCCTCCAACTCGTGCGCCACAAACATTTCGCGCTGCTCTTGCGGCAACTCGTCGATCGCCAGTTCGAGTTCCTCGAGCAGCAGGTTGCGGACGTACAGCGCCTCCGGTCCGGCATCGGGCGAAGGCAGCAGATCTTCGAACAGCAGCCCTTCGTCGTCGGCATCGTTGCGCGCGACGGCGGCATCGCTGAAGCTCTCCGGCTGCTTCTTGCGGAAGAGGTCGGTGATGCGATTGCGCGCCACGCGAAACAGCCAGCCCGTGACGTGGTCGATCGGCATCAGCAAGCGGTTGGCTTCTACCAGCTTGTAGAAGACGTCCTGCAGAATGTCCTCCGCGTCGCGCGGGTCGGCCACGCGCCGGCGGATGAAGTTGCGCAGCCGCGACTGCTCGCGCTTGACCGCTTCGGAAATCCGCTGGTCCTGTTCGAGGGTCATTCGCTCCAGGCTCGCCACGTCCTTCCTCTACAGTTGTAAACGAATGAGGGGCGCGGATATTGCCGGGTCGCTAAGGTGTTGAGGATGATAGCCCAGACGAACGCCGGGTTTCCGGGTTATCTCCGTCGTCTTCACTGATGAAGACTCATGAGGGTGCCCCAACCTTTTCGCGTACTTTGCGAAAAGGGTGGGTGATGGGAGTCATCGGTGCTCCGTCGGGATGACGGGCCTTCATCAGTCAGCAAAAATCCCAAAGGGGAGACGACCGCGGAATCCCACCCTTCAGAAAACGAAGGGTGGGGCACCCGGCTGTGCGATTCCACAAACCTCCACCGTGGGTGGAACATCACGCAGTAGGGCAGACGTAGAGATCTGTCGTGGCGGTGGGTTGTAGGTTTGTGACGCAGGTCATGAACGAGGGTGAAGGCAGGAGATGTCAGATTGCAGAAAGGCGACCTTGTGTTCCGAGACGTCACGACCGGACTAGAGCGGGTGGCCGGGCGAGGTGGCAACCCTAGTTCAACTTCGCGTACTCTGTCTTGGCTTGCTTCAGATGGGAATGTCTGGGTCGGCCTTTTTCCACAAACTAAAGAAATCCTGGTAGGCGCCGCGAGACTTGGTTTTGTCTCCAGCGAGGGCGTAGGCGCGCCCCAACTGCAAATGTGCCAATGCGCCCAACGGAAAATTCAGTACACAACCCGGATGATCCAAGAGCTTCCGGAACTCGCCGGCCGCGCTGCTGGCCTGACCAAGTTGAAAGTAAGCCTGGCCGCGCACATAGACCGGGTAAAGGGCCCAGAGCGAGCATCCCGGTCACGTGCTAATGCTAGTTCAGTTTCGCATACTCCGCCTTGGCTTGTTTCAGGATGGGAATGTCGGGGTCGGCGTCTTTCCATAGCGTAAGGAAATCTTTGTAGGCGGCGAGCGCCCGGACGCGGGCAGCATCGGCATCTGCTCCCTGCGAAGTTCTCGCCTGCAAGGCATTGGCGCGACCCACTCCCAGATGCGCTAGCGCTCCCGTCCAGCAGTTCCAGACGATGCCGCTGTGGTCGAGAATCTTCTGAAACTCGACGGCGGCAGCGCTGCCTTGTCCGGCTCCCAAGTACGCCTCTCCGCGTACATACACATGGTAGAGGCAGGAAAGATTGTTGCCTAACGGGATGTTGCCCAACTCGATGGGTGAAACATCCTGCAGAGCGTTCGCGGCGGCAGCGGGGTTCTTTCTGTCAAGCGTCAATTGCGCCCGAATCGCGGGCAGCCAAAGGGATTGCATTTGCGTGGCCAGCGGGAAGCGTTTCCCTAGGTCTTGCGCTAAGGATTCGGCCCTCGCCGTATCGCCAGCCATGGCAAACGCAAGCGCGACCTCGGCTCCGACGCCCTCACTAGTTGGAGCCAGCTTCAGAGCCCCTGCCCCTGTCTGCCGGGCTTCTGAAGTCTTGCCAAAAGCGGCTTGTTGCAGAGCAGCATTTGCCTGCCATATTGCCGCGCCTTCCTTGTTGTCAGTCCGGATGGCGGAGTCCGCGGCTCGTTTAGCGAGTTCCCGTGCCTTGCCCAGATGACCACCATACGCCTCAGTGTCCGACGCGAGTGCAAGTCCAACGTTTTCTTCAGGCTTGCCCGCAAACCACTGTTGCTGTTCGACCATCGCCGCGGAATCCGACCTGAGAAAGGCAAGACCGTAGAGAACATCATGGAGCACGAAGTCATCCAGCTTTCGCGCCTGTGCCTCGTGAATGAACTGCCGCGCTTCGTCAAACCGTCGCAAGGCAAGGGCATTGAAAGCCAAATCGTCGTACACATATACCCGATCCGGTGCAAGCCGCAAGGCTTGCCTCGTGATCTCCTCTGCTTTCTCATATTGTCCCTGTTCGCCGTACAGGAAGCCCAAACTGCCATACCCATCGGGTTCCCGTGGATAGCCTTGAATACGATCCTGATTTATCTGGACTGCCTTATCCAGTTCCCCAGTTACATGCCGATAATAGTTGGCGGAGATCGCCAGCCTTTCCTGCTCGCTGGCGTGTTCCCGCAACTGGAATGCTTTGGTAAAGTATTCGCTGCCTCGTCCCGGTTCGCCGAGATCGTAGTACTCGTAGCCCACTGCCGCGTAGCCCATGGCAAAATTCGGGTCGAGTTGGATGGCGCGTTGATGGTAAGGCAGGGCCGCAGCGGGGCCTTTCTCGCGATCCGCCTTCCAGCCAAGGCTGTACGCTCTCAGAGATTCGAGAGAGGATGTAGTGGCCTGTTCGAGCGGAATGTCAAACTTCTGAACCGTCGCCAGCGATTCGCCCAGTTCGCCACGCAGCTTGGATGCTGCCTTGCCCAACGTGTCCAGGACTTTCTCCTTGGACGCGGCCGTAACCTGCTCCTCGGCCAGCGTGTCTCCGTTCTGGCAATTCACCGCCTTCAGCCCCAGTACATATTCACGGCCCAAGCTGACAATTGACCCGGCCAGGTAGGCCTTGCTGCCCGCCCTCTGGCAAAGCTCGCGGGCTACGTCGGGCGTGAGTCTCGTGTTGGTCGGACGGGTCATCTGTTGCAAGGTCTGTGCAACCTCGCTGTCGGAGAGCACATTCAGGAAAGGCGATTGCCGCAGGGAAACGTTGAGCGCCGTTTTCAGCGTGTCGTCGAACACCGCATCGCCCGTGCTGTTGGCAAAATCGGCGAGAACAATGGTGTCTTTATCGCCTAGCCGGTTTGCCTTCACCGACCGATGGGAGAGAGCAACGGAAATCACACCAACCGCGACCGCCAAGACAGCGGGGACTAGTATCTTCCAGAGTTTCCGGCGAAAAGCGCCGGGCACTTCGGCAGCCTTCGCGTCCGAGGTCGTTAACCCAATCGAACTCTGGCTGGGTGCCTCGTCTTTTTTCGGGGCGGTGAAGGGTACCTCGATGACGGAGGCGACAAAGCGGTAGCCCTTGCCGGTGACGGTTTGTACGAAGCGGGGCTGCTCGGCATCGTCCCGCAGCACTTGGCGGATCTTACTGATGGCCCCATTGATGCCATTGTCGGTATCCAGAAAGACGCCCTTCCCCCAGATCCGCTCCACGATCTGCTCGCGCGTGACCATCTCGCCGCGGCGCTCCACCAGGAAAAGCAGGAGTTCCATGGGGATGGGTTTCAGCTTCAACGGGATTCCCGCAGAGCGCAGCTCGTAGGCGCGCACATCCAACTCGAAGTCATCCCCGAATCGGAGCGCACCCGGCTTTGCGAGGGGCCTGAACGCCACGGCAACTCACCCCAAGAGTAGACGGAATTCTACCCCCATTTCTGTCGTTCTGCGATAAGTCACTTTGGAGTCATCGGATTGCACGCTAAGGGAAATTCAATAAAACGCTAAGTTGCTGCCTATTGGCAGGCACGCCCAGTTGCTGCATTATCCGCACCGGATCGAGTGGCCAACCGCAAGAAAGGGTCACTTAACAGAAGAAATGAGGAGGAAAATCTATGACCCGCAGCGTTTGCCTGACTTTCTTTCTGGCGTTGATCGGTTGCCCTCTGTCAATTCAGGCCCAGCAGGCGGCGTTCGCAACCACTAACTGCTCGTACTATTTCAACTCCGGCGCCAAAAACAGCTTCTTGAACTATTGCGTGACCGCGAACGGGAATATCCCTGAAATTGCGACCCCTTTAGGTTTCCCCCAGATCGTCATCAACAGCAGCGAAGGGTACGGCATTTGTAACGAAAGTCCCGCCCAAAACTACACCGATTACGGCACGAGCGATACCGGAAACTGGAACCCGGCAACCCTGAAGAGTCAAACCCTCACTTCCGTCAAGATTGCCCGCACCACCAGCGATGGCAACTCGACGCTCACACAAACCATCACCCAAGTTGCCGCGACAACGTCCATAAAGATCGTTATGGCGCTCACGAACAACCAAGCCGCGAGCAAAGTCGCGTACCTCTTGCGCTATGCGGATGTGAACGCCGATGGTCTTTTCATCAACACCCTTGGGGCAACCCATAACAGCGCGTTTGCCTGGTCTTACTCCAATCCTCCACCTCTCCACGGGTTGCAGTTGCAAAATGTAGGCACACCACCGTTCGGGTTCTGGCAGGGGTACGCGCAAAACGTTAACTACGGACCGAATGCGTGTGCTTTCGCGGCGAATGATTCGGGCGGGTTCTACCAGGGCGACGGATCGCTGGTGATGGCGTCGAAGGTGTCG
>Ga0209698_10002723_pt1 | contig 19892 bp, 18 predicted proteins | sample LitLauG_LLR_2012_FD_187203 | JGI IMG/M metagenome (GOLD analysis project Ga0209698, IMG submission 187203) | Freshwater sediment microbial communities from Pennsylvania, USA - Little Laurel Run_MetaG_LLR_2012 (SPAdes) (version 2) | ecosystem: Environmental > Aquatic > Freshwater > Creek >...
GGCGTCGAGCGACCATTTTCCCGCACCGACGATCAAAAGATAGATGCAGCCGAGCAGCATGGTCAGGTCCGCGCGCGATTCATGCATCGCGCTCCAGAAGCCGGTGCGTTTCATGTCCGCCGAGAGGTGGAACATCCCGACGTCGTGGCCCAGGAGAATTGGAAGCTTTGTCGATACCAGTGCCACGATCATGATGATGATGAGCGGCACTGCGGCCAGCCGGGTAAATAGTCCGACGATGATCAGGGCTCCGCAGACGATCTCGACGAGGCCTACGAACGGACCCATCAGTTCGGGAAGCGGAATGCCGATCCTGGTGAAACGCCCGGCACCGAGCACTTCGGGAAAAGCCAGTTTCTGGATGCCTTCGGGCAGAAACACGACCAGCCCGACGAGAAGCCGCACCAGCAGGGTCCAGCCGGATTCGCCGGTGCGCATCATATCCTTCGGCGTCATCGTCCATCCTTTCAGAAAAGCTGCGACAGCAGGGTACCGGCGCTTGCCAGCAGCACGACCACGGTCCAGGGCGGCAGCTTCCAGACCGTCAGCAGCAAAAATCCTGCAAGCGCCAGGGCAAAGTCGCGCGGGCCCAGGACCGCGCTGGTCCAGACCGGATGATAAAGCGCTGCACCGAGAATGCCGACCACGGCGGCATTGGTGCCGCGCATGGCGGCTTGAGCCGCGGGGCGGCTGCGCATCGCATCCCAGAACGGGAGCATGCCGTAGACGAGCAGCATGCCCGGCAGCAGCAGCGCAACAAGCGCGATTGTCGCACCGGCAAATCCGTTCGGAGGCGAGTTCATCACGGCGCCGAGATAGGCGGCGAAGGTGAAGAGCGGCCCCGGCACGGCCTGCGCCAGTCCGTAGCCGGCGAGGAATGCCTCGTTGCTGACCCATCCGGGCGTCACGACCTGCGCCTGCAACAGCGGCAGCACGACATGTCCCCCGCCAAACACCAGTGCGCCGGAGCGATAAAACGCGTCAAATACAGCGAGCGCATGCGACCCGGTCGCAGCCGTCACCGCCGGCATCATCAGCAGGAGTGCCGCGAACAGGAAAAGAGCAATGCTTCCGGCGCGCCGGGTCACCGGAAAATTCAGGTGGCCGGCGGCGGGCGACGCCTCTTCCTGGCAGAGCCAAAGACCTGCGCAAGCACCAAGTGCGATCGCCGCGATCTGGGCCAGCGATCCGGCGAACATCGTAACGATGGCGACCGCGGCAAGCGCGATGGCGGCGCGCGGGCGATCCGGTGTCAGGCTTCGCGTCATGCCCCAGACGGCCTGGGCCACGACCGCTACCGCGACGAGCTTGAGGCCGTGCAGGAAACCCGATGCGATCGGTCCGGTGAAGGCGGCTGTGCTTAGAGCGAACGCGAACAGGATCAGGGCGGAAGGCATGGTAAAGGCAAACCAGGCTGCAAGGCCGCCCAAAAGACCGTTGCCGCGCAGCACGCCAAGGGAAAAGCCGACCTGGCTGGAAGCCGGTCCCGGCAGAAACTGGCAGAGGGCGACCAGGTCCGCATAGGTCGTCTCGTCGAGCCATTTGCGGCGCACCACCAGTTCGTCCCGATAGTACCCGAGGTGAGCGATCGGCCCTCCGAATGAGGTCAGGCCCAATTTCAGGAAGGCGGCAAAAACCTCGCCGACCGTCCCCCGTTCCCGGACTTCCCCGGAAAGTGAACCGCGTTCCGACCCCATCGTTGATATTTGATGCGAAGCAGGGTCACTCACCTGTGCCTCCGGGATTTTCTGCCACGTAACGGCATAAATCCGCCGCTGGCCTGCGCACGAATACCATATTCGCGATTCGTTTGATCGCATCAGTTTGGAGGGTGGGCATGACGATCGACCGACGCAGTATACTGTCTCTTGGTGTAGCTGGTGCCCTGGCCGGCGTGGCAGGGCGCTCTGCCACGGCCCAGATGTCATCCCCGCCGCAGGATTCTGCTACGCCGCCGCAAGGCAAGCCCGATCACACCATTCGGATCGCGTCCGGACTGGTCGAGCTTGCGTCCGATCATATCGTATCGACCAAGCTCTATAACGGCCAGTTTCCCGGTCCGCTGCTGCGTCTGAAGGAAGGCGAGCGCGTGTTGGTCGATATTCACAACGACACCGACACGCCAGAGCAGTTGCACTGGCACGGGCAGACCGTGCCGGTGGAAGTCGACGGCGCGGCCGAGGAGGGGACGCCGTACATTCCGGCCCACGGCGCGCGTCGGATCAGCTTCACTCCCGGTCCGGCCGGGCTGCGGTTCTATCACACGCATCTCACGCCAGGTTCAGACCTCAACAACGGGCAATATAGCGGGCAGGTCGGAACGGTTTACATCGAACCCAAACGAGAGGCGGGCCGCTACGACCGCGAAGTCTTCCTGGTGCTGAAAGAATTCCAGCCTGCCTTGAGCCGCGGCGGCGACATGGCCTCGGACTTCCTGGCGAATGGAGCGCGCGTCAAGTCGCTCGAGGACGCCGGCGAAAGCGCGATGCGGGCGTCGATGGCAAGCGGAAAGCCGCACGGCTATGAAGTCGGCTACGAGCTGTTCTCGATCAATGGCCGCATGCTGGGCCATGGCGAGCCGATCCGGGTGAAACAGGGCGAGCGCGTGATGTTTCACATCGTCAACGGCAGCGCCACGGAAATCCGCAGCCTGGCGCTACCCGGCCACCGCTTCGAGGTAGTGGCGCTTGACGGCAATCCGGTGCCCAGGGTGACCGAGGTTCCGCTGCTCTGGCTCGGTACCGCCGAGCGGGTCTCGGCGATCGTCGAAATGAAAACTCCCGGCATCTGGGTGATGGGAGATATCGCCGACGACGACCGAAGCAAGGGCATGGGCATTGTGGTGGAATATGCCGGCCGCACCGGCAAGCCGAAGTGGATCAAGCCGATGCCCTATCGCTGGGACTACACGATCTTCGGCAGGCCCGATGCCACCGCCAATCCCGACGAAACCCTCGAGATGACTTTTGCCAAGAACAATGCCGCGCTCGACGGCTTCAATCAATGGACCATCAATGGCACGGCGTTTTCCATGGAAAACATGCAGCCGATGTTTCGCCTGCTGCACGGCAGGCGCTACCGCCTGCGGATGCGCAACGCCAGCGACGATGTTCACCCCCTTCACCTGCATCGCCATAGCTTTGAACTCGCCCGTATTGGCGGCAAGGCGACTTCCGGCATCATCAAGGACGTCGTCATGCTTGGCGGCTATCAGGAGGTGGAAGTCGACTTCGTGGCCGACAATCCAGGCCGGACCCTGTTTCACTGCCATCAGCAGTTACACATGGATTTTGGCTTCATGACGCTTTTCGATTATGCTTGAGCGGCATCCTGCCGCATGCCCCTGTCATTCGGATTGACACGCCGGTGAATCGGCCCTGTATTTCGCCTGGTATGCAAAGCCCGCAGTGAATCCGAGCGAGCCCAGGAGAGTACCATGCGGAATCTCAATCGACGCGACGCCCTGAAGATGTCGGCTGGCTTGGCCGCCGCGGCGGCCGGCGGGTTTTCCTGTATCGAACTGGCCAAGGCAGGTCCGATACAGGTTCCGACGATCGACAGGCTCGACGTCCGCGTTCTCGTCGACAACACCACCGACATCTTCTTCAAGCCGCAGGAAGTAAGTGGCGTAAGGATCGAGGCTGGCCGCTCCGCGAATTCGCTGCGCCCGCTGCATAGCGAATTTGGATTGTCGCTGCTGCTCGAGCCGCAGCGCGGCGATCAAAAGCGCACCTTCCTGCTCGATTACGGTTGGACGCCGGAAGCGATCAACAGCAACATCGAGCTCCTGAAGATCGATCCATCGAAGATCGACGCGTTGATCGTGAGCCACGGCCATTTCGACCATTGGGGCGGCCTGACCGGGTTTCTGGACAAGCATCGCAAGGTGCTGCCGGCCGACCTTACGCTTTATGCCGGCGGCGAGGACAATTTCTGTCAGCGTTACGTTCGCGCCGGCCAGGGTGGTGACTTGAGCGACTTTGGCATGCTCGACCGCCGCGACCTTGCGAAACGTGATGTCAAGGTCGTGCTGTGCGAGTCGCCCGTGGTGATCGGAGAGGTAGCGTTCACGACCGGTAAGATCGCGCGTAACAGCATCGAAAAGGTGCTGCCGAACACGCTGGTCGAGTTCAAGCTCAAGGATGGCGCCGGGTGCAACTGGAGCCACTATCTGCCAGCCGAGATGGAAGGCAAGATCGTGCCGGACGAGCACATTCACGAGCACGCGACGTGCTTCAACCTGAAGGACAAGGGGCTTATCGTCATTTCCTCCTGCGGCCACGTCGGCATCGTCAATTCTGTGCGGCAGGCGATGGAGGTCTCCGGCGTGCAGAAGGTGCACGCCGTCATGGGAGGCTTCCATCTTGGCCCTGCGCCGGCAGATTATTTGACGCAGGTCGTCGCCGAGATCGGCAAACTCAACCCGGACCTGCTGTTCCCCATGCATTGCAGCGGGCTCAATTTCACGCGGGAAGCGCAGCGACAGATGCCGGGCAAGGTCATGACGACGACCACCGGCACCCGCATCACGTTCGGCATCTGATCGGCACAATAAAGCCATGCCGCGTTCTGGTGGTCCGCATGCGCTAATTCTGATTGCGTTGTTGTTCTGCGACGCTTTCGCCTCCGCCGCGGAGGAGCCGCAGACCGCAGCCGGGATGATGGACGATTTGATGTATGGCCACGGCACGGTCGGCGGACCATTCACGCTGACCGACCAGGACGGTCGCACGCGCAGCGACAGCGAGTTCCGCGGCAAGCTGATGATCGTCTATTTCGGATATACGTTTTGCCCGGACGTTTGTCCGGCAGACCTGATGGCGATCACACAGGCACTCGACGCGCTGGGTCCTGAGGCCACGAGCATCCAGCCGATTTTCATCACCATCGATCCTGAGCGTGACATGGGGGTGCTCAAGGATTATGTCGCGGCCTTCCATTCGAGTTTCATCGGCCTGGCCGGCTCGCCCGGCGAAATCCGAAAGATCGCCAATTCCTACAAGGCATTTTACACAAGGGTACCGGGCGAACGGAACGGGGATTATTCGATCGACCACGCGGGCATCATCTATCTGATGGGGCGCGAGGGCGAGTATCTCGGCTTCATGCCGCCGCAGACCGGTCCGGAGAAGTTGACGGAAGTGCTGCGCAAATATCTGGCGAAGTAGACACGCTTTGCGTACGCGCCGAGCCTACGCCGGAAAGCCCGCCTTACAGCAGGCTTACATTTGGATTTCCGTTAACCGGCAGGGCTTGCGAGAGCTTGTCGAGCGCATCAAAAGGGCCCAATGGTGGAGTAGAATGGACATTCACCGCCCGCCTGGCCCCCGATGCGATTGCTTGTTGTCGAAGATAATGCCCTGTTGTCGGAATTGCTCGCCAAGGGCCTGAGGACGGCTGGCTATGAGACCGACCTTCTGGCGACTGCGGCCGAAGCCCATGCCGCCCTGATGACAACGACCTACGCGGCAATCATCCTCGACCTCGGCCTGCCCGACGGTGATGGGCTTTCGGTCTTGAGGGAACTCAGACATCGCAAGGACCCGACGCCTGTGCTGGTGCTGACGGCGCGCGGTGGGCTGCAGGACCGTGTCAGCGGCCTTCGCAGTGGCGCCGACGATTACATGGTCAAGCCGTTCGCGCTGGAGGAGCTTGTTGCCAGGTTGGAGGCGCTGCTGCGCCGGCCCGGCCAGCAGCTCGGAAGTTCGCTTCACATCGCCAATCTGGGTTTTGATTTACGCAGCCGGCAGGCGACCATCGACGATCAGCCGCAGGTGCTTTCGTCCCGCGAGACGGCGGTGCTCGAACTTCTGATGCGCAGCAAGGGTCGCGTGGTCTCCAAGAAGCAGGTGGAGGATCATATCTTCGGGCTTTCCGGCGAGGTCGCTTCCAACGCCGTCGAGGTTTATGTCCATCGCCTGCGCAAGCAGCTTTCCGACAAGGGCGCCAAGGTCCAGATCCACACCATCCGCGGCGTCGGATACCTCATCGCCGAGGAAAAGCGTGATCCGGTTTAAATCGATCATCTCGCGTATCGTGATCCTGCACGTGATCGCAGTGGCGATCACCTCGGTACTGATGTCGGTCGCGCTGTCATGGCTGCTCAACCTGGCGACCAACAACATTCACAACGAGGCGATGGAGGATCAGGCCGCCTCGCTTGCCCAGCATCTGGTCGTGCAGGCCGACGGCAGCCTCTCGCTGGAGCTGCCGCCGAATCTTCAGGGGCTCTATTCGCAACCCTACGGCCGATATTCTTACGCCGTGACCGATGACGGGGGAAAGACCCTGTTTACGTCGCTGAACGACAAGGCGGCCGTATTCCCTGCCGACCCGCGGGCCTCCGCCGTCCAGTTCCTGGAGACTCACGTGGGCGATGCCGCGATCTCCGGCGCAAGCATCCGCCGCAGCATCGGCGACAAGACGGTGTGGGTGCAGGCAGCGGAAGACCTCGCCAACCGCGACGTGTTGATCGATGACATCGTCGATGATTTCTACAAGCATGTCGGCTGGATCACATTGCCGATTCTGTTGGTGCTACTGGTCACCGATATCGCGATCTTCCGCCGCGCGCTGTTGCCGCTGCGGCAGGCCTCCGAAATCGCCCAGCATATCGGCCCTGCGCGCACCGACATCCGTTTGCCGGTCGGAGAGATTCCGAGCGAAGTGACCCCGCTGGTTTCGGCGATCAACAAGGCGCTCGACCGCCTGGACGAGGGCTTCCGTCTGCAGCGTGAATTCACCGCCGATGCAGCCCATGAGCTTCGCACGCCGCTGAGCATCCTGCGCGCACGGGTGGAAACGCTCGATGATCCCCGCGTCGCCAAGGCGCTGCGCATGGACATCGAGGCGATGAGCCGCGTAGTCGGCCAGCTCCTCGACATCGCCGAACTCGAGGCCTTTGCGATCGACCCGTCCGAAGTGGCAGACCTGCAGGGCGCCTGTGCCGAAGTAGCCGAGTTCATCGCCCCGCTCGCCCTCGAGCAGGGTCGGGAAATTGCCTTGTTGGGCGCCACCGAGCCGGTATGGGTCAAGGGCAATGCCGAGATGATGAAACGTGCCATCCGCAATCTTGCCGAAAACGCCATCCGGCATACGCCAAGGGAGACGGTGGTCGAATTCGTGGTGGAAGAGAGCGGCACCGTCACAGTGCAGGATTGCGGACCTGGAATTTCCGACGGGGAACGCAAGCTGATTTTCCAGCGGTTCTGGCGACGCGACCGCAACCAGCAGGGAAGTACCGGGCTTGGGCTCTCCATCGTGCAGCGCATCGCCGAATTGCACGGCGCGACCATCGATGTCCAGAACCGGGTAATGGGCGGGGCCCAGTTTTCCCTGCATTTTGTCAGAGCGGGCGCGCCGTCTTGAGAAATCGCAACGGTCAGGTTTTACGTGCCGCCACTTGACGCGGGCAGGCTTGGTGCGGTCAAGATACGCCCGTGACCTGACCTCAAACCTCTGCAAGCGTGACGGACTGCAGGGGGCAACAAACAAGGAAACCTCGAATGAGGATCTTGCCGTCGTTTTCTGGAGGAAATCCCCGATGCGTCGTATTCTCTTGGCCGCCCTGTTGATGATGGCCGGCCTTATACCCCTTAGCCGAACGGCAACCGCGCAAGATGCCGCGCAGCCCGTCTTCGTCGTGACCTATGCGGAGGTTGCACCGAGCGCTGCCGCGGATGCGCGCAAACTGTTTCTCGGATACGTCAACGACGCTCGAAAGGCTTCCGGTGCCGTGGGGATCGATGCGGTTCAGCGTATTTCCGACCCCGGCCACTTCGCTCTGATCGAGCAATGGCAGTCGCTGGCCGCAAAACAGGCCTTTGCCGCAACCGAGCCCGTCACCAAATTTCGTGCCGCTCTCAACCCCCTGCAGAGCGCGGCTTATGACGAACGCATTCATGCCAGCCTTTCCGTTGGCTCGCCGAAGCCGGCTTCGGCTGATGCGATTGTCGTCCTGACCCATGTCGATGTGGTGCCCACACAGGTGGAGCCCGGAACAGCCAAGGTGAAGGCGTTTGTCGAAGAGGGTCGGAATGCGCCGGGCAATCTTCGTTTTGACGACGTGGTACAGGCCAACCGGAAGAATCATTTTACGGTAATCGAAGCCTGGAATTCGGCTGCCGACAAGAACGCCTGGATATCGTCCAAGACCGCACGAACTTTCCGGGAGGAACTGCAACCGATGAGCGGTGCGCTTTATGACGAGCGCGTCTACAAATTTGTGCGCTGAACGTGCCGCAGGCATACCTTCGATGAATGGCGGGAACATAGTTCCCGCCATTTTACTATCGTTTTTGTTCAGAACCTCTTCATGCGAGTTTATTGGGTAATGGGCGGCGGCATCAACGGCGGCCGGATCGTCGGCGAGCAGTTAAAAATCGAGCAGGCCACGCTGTTTCAAAACCGCGACTATCCGGTCCTGACCGATTATCGTGCGATGTTGCAGAACTCTTCGGGCGTGTATTCGGCCTCCAAGCTGCAAGCGTTCAGCGCATCTTTCCCGGCGTGCACCCAACCGTGCCCGGACTGGCGTAGCCATGTCTTTGCCGGCCGGGAAGCGATGCGGTCGGCCGCAGCCGCCCCTCAATGCATCGGCGCTTTGAACAACAGAGCCAACTTCTTCACCATTTCCTCAACGTTGGCCCGTACATCGGGTTGCTGGGCGACAATCTGCCCGTCAGCATCGAGGATTGAAATGATCGCGGAGTGGTCAAATCCGCCGCTTGGGTCGCGACGGTAGCGCACGCCGAGCGCGGCGGCGAGTTCGCGCACCGCCTTGTCGTCGCCGTTGAAGAGCGTCCAATCGGCTTGATCGAGCCCGCGCTCGTTTGCATATGCCTTGAGACGTTCAGGCGTGTCCACCGTTGAGTCCAGAGTAAAGAAGGCAAATCGAATTTGCGGCAGCGAGGCTTCCTTTGCGCGGTCTTCGATTGCCATCATGTCGGCCACGATCATCGGACAGATGTCCTTGCAGCTCGTATAGCCCATGGCGACGACGACTGGGCCACCGCGCAATGTCTCCAGGCTGACGCGCTCACCGTCCTGATTGACCCAGCTCGACGTCAGGTGATAGATAGACATGCCGGGAAGCGGCCCCGCAGCCTTCATCATGTGAGGGGTGTGGTCATCGTGCGCGGTCACGGCCGCGGGGCATGAAAAAAAGCCGATCAGCAGGCTCAACAGGAAAGCCGTGGCACGCATCATTCATCTCCCTCGCATCTGAATCCGACATTTTCCACCGCGTAATTCGCCTTCAGGCTTGATCGCATCGCGTACCGCATGAACGCAGGGTAGTTCGCCGCATCGCTGACCCCGATACTGCCGCTGCCGCAGAACGCTGCGTCATCCTTGCTTGAGGTGTTGCGCTGCTCCGAGCCGGTCATGAAACTGTTGTGATCGAGCGTCCACTCCCATACCAGGCCGACAAGATCATATACGCCGTAACCGTTGGGCTCGCCGCGCCCGACGGCACCGAGGCGTCCCGGATTCGGCGTGCTAAACCACGCGAGCGATCGTTGCTCGATCTCATTCTGTCTGCGGCCTTGGTCGGCAAGCGCGTATTCCCACTGATCGGTGGTGGGCAGCCGCAGGCCCCGTGCTTCGCAATAGGCCTCGGCAGCGAACCACGACACGTTTGTCACAGGCTGCGATGCGGCGGCATCGTCGGACAGCCGCAGATCGCCAAGCCAGTTGGCCAGATAATGGTGATCGGCGAACAGAAGCTTAACCTGCGAGCGACGCCATTGAGGATGTTCGCGCACGAAATCGAGGAACTGACCGTTGGTCACGGGAAAGGCGTCGAGCCGGAACGCGGGGATCCGTTGCGGGATGATTGCGACGCCGGCCTTTCCCTTTCCCGGGCCTTCTCGAAAAAACGACACGAAATCGCCGGCGGGTATTCTCACCATGGGCGAAGAGACCAAGACCGCGAGTGCAGTCGCGGTCATGGTCACGAAGATTACGCCCGTTACGGCCACGGCGACGGTCCAGGTACGTGGCCTAGTTTCTTCGGACACGGTTCGCCTGCACTTCGGCGGGGCGCACCTCAAGACCGGAGTTGCCCCATTTGTTGTAGACGTAGGTCATGACATTGGCGATGTCTTCGTCCGGCAGGTCCCATGCCGGCATGGCGCCGTTGAACGCGACGCCGTTGACGGTCAGTTGTCCCTCAAGTCCGCCGGTAACGGCCTTGATGGCGCGAACCTTGTCGGCGTTGAGATAGTCCGATTTCGCCAGCGGCGGGAATGCGTTCTTGACGCCCTCGCCATTTGCCTGATGGCAGGCCTGACAGTTGTTGACGAAGACCGCTTCGCCGGCCTTGATCCGCTCCGCCTTGTTGCTCGCAGCAGGAGGTGCCTTCGAGGGTTGTTCGGCGACGCGAGCGCCGACGCCCTCCGGCAAATAAACCTCGTCGCTGGTCTTGCCGGAATAGACGACCTTGTTTTCGTTGCCATTGACCTTCAGTTGCGCCAGCGCACCGCGATTGAAGGCGCGGCTCAGGGAGTGGTCCACCACGATGAAGGTGCCGGGCACGCTCATCGTGAAGTCGATGATCGCCGAGCCACCGGCGGGAATCATGGTGGTCTGCACGTTGTGGGTCGGCGTGCTCATATTGCCTTCCGCCCAGACTGTATCGAAGATCTGGCCGATCACGTGGAACGACGACGTCAGATTCGGACCACCGTCGCCGACGAAAAGACGCACCGTCTCGCCGACATTTGCCGTCAATGCCTGATCGCCGGTGGTCGAGCCGACCGAACCGTTGAAGACCACATAATCGGGCTTCTCATCGATCGCCTTCTGCATGCTGAATGGCTGCAGCCCTTTCTCCCCGTTCGGACCCTTGGTGTAGAAGTCTCCCTGCATGACGTAGAATTCCCGATCAACCTTCGGCAAGCCTTCTTTCGGCTCGACGAGTATGAGGCCATACATGCCGTTGGCAACGTGCATGGCCACCGGCGCCGTGGCGCAGTGATAGACGTAAAGACCAGGGTTTAGCGCCTTGAATGAAAACACCGAACTGTGACCCGGCGCCGTCAGCGAAGCCGCGGCACCGCCACCTGGTCCGTTCACCGAGTGGAGGTCGATATTGTGCGGTATCTTGTTGGCGGGGTGATTTTCAAGATGCATTTCAACCAGGTCGCCTTCGCGAACCCGGATGAATTTGCCGGGCACCTTGCCTCCGAAAGTCCAGAACGTGTAGGACACCCCATCCGCCAGGCGTCCCTCAACCTCCTTGACCTCCAGATGTACGACCACCCTTGTTGCATGGCTGCGAGTTATGGCGGGCGGCACGGCGGGCGCGTCGGCCAAAACAGCCTGTTCGGTGCCGACAATTTCAGCACGCGCATTCTCTTCACGGCTCGCGCTCCAGGCGGGTACGCTCAGGCACACCGATAAAGTCAAAATGAAAACGTTCTCTGCCACGGTCTTCATGTTTCGCCCCCGATGCATAGTATGCGAGCCGTAAAGGTGCCGTCCGGACCCGGACGTTGGGGTGATAGTAGAAATGAGTTTGCCACGGCTATCTTTGCGGTAGCGCAAGCAATTCCGATTTTCCGAGGGGCTTGCTCCCGGAAAGCGATGCCTGAGCGGTTGCGGGATCGGCAGGCCCCTGTCAATCACGGCTTCGAGCCGGTACGATGCGGCGTTGTCGGTATCTGAGAAAGACAGGCCGCGCGAAATGACCATGGATTGTGTCGCCGAGGCCGCCGCGCCGGAGCAAGCTAACGCAGGCCTGCCGCCTTCGATACGCCGGCACATCTTCCTCTATCTTGGTATCCTCATCGTTCTGTTGGCGTTTGGCGGGCCGTCAGGCGGCCTGATCGACATTCCGATCAGCTTTTTCCTCAAAAACAGGCTGCATCTGGAGGCGCATCAGGTCGCGCATTTCCGCCTCATCGCGGCAATCCCGCTTTACCTGTCCTTCGTGTTTGGATTCATCCGCGACAACTGGAATCCGTTCGGTATGCGGGATCGCGGCTTCATGCTGATCTTCGGCGCTATTTGTGCGTTACTCTATCTCGGCTTTGCGTTTGCACCGATGACTTACTACTCGCTGCTTGTTGCGATCATCGTGCTGACGACTTCATTCCTGTTCGTGGCCAGCGCCCAAAACGGGCTGGCTTCGACGATCGGCCAGCAGCATGCGATGACCGGTCAGATCAGTGCGGTTTGGAACGTATTCGCCTCGATCCCTCTCGTCGCCGCCTTGTTGGCTGGCGGCTGGCTTTCGAGCCTGCTCGAACACCAAAATGCCGATTCTGCGGCGCGCATTCTGTTCCTTGCTGGCGCCGCGATCATGACCGCGGTCAGCGTGTTCGCACTGTGGAAACCGAAAGACGTATTCGTCCACGTCCACGCCGAACACGGCGCGAAGATTCATCCGCTGCATGATATCAAGCGGCTGTTCGGCCACTGGCGCATTTATCCGGCGCTTTTGATCTGGCTGTTGTGGAATTTCGCGCCGGGCTCCGCAACGCCGCTCCAGTACCATCTTCAGAACAATTTGCACGCGACCGACGCTCAGTGGGGGCAGTGGAATGCGATCTTTGCCGCTTCATTCATCCCAACCTTCATCATCTACGGCTTCCTGTGCCGTCGCTTTCCCCTGAAGACACTTTTGTGGTGGGGAACTATTGTTGCCGTTCCGCAAAATGTGCCGCTGCTCTTCATTCATTCGGTGACGGGTGCATTGATTGCCGCGGTGCCGATCGGCCTGATGGGCGGGATCGCCACCGGCGCCTATATGGATCTGATCATGCGGTCCTGTCCGAGGGGTCTGCAAGGAACCATGCTGATGATGTCGAGCAGTCTCTTCTTCGCCATCTCGCGATTTGGCGACATCCTCGGCACGACATTGTACGATCGCTACGGTGGATTTACCGTCTGCGTCATCGCGATCACGCTTGTCTACGCCCTGATTCTTCCGACGCTGCTGCTGATTCCCCAGTCGTTGATCGCATTCGCCGATGGACAGGCAAATGGTCGCGTTGGCGAAGCAAGTTGCACTAGCCAGCCTTGAGCCGCGGCAGCAGCGTCAGCGCATTGTCGCGACCGATCGCCACGAGGTCGGCTTCCGACAGGCCGATTTGCGGCATGGTGTCGGCAGTTTCCCCAAGCGCGCGGTAAGGGAAGTCACTGCCAAACAGGATCTGGTTCGTCGGGATGAGGCCGGTGAGTGCTGCGATTGCCGGCCGATGGCCCGAGACCGCGATATCATAGTAAAGCCGCTTCAGCTCGTATTCGACGCCATTCGGCACCTTCTCAGTGAGATCCTTCGGACCATATTGAGTCAGCCTCGTGGCCACGATCGGAACCGTGCCGCCGGCATGGCAGAAAATGAAGCGGATGTCCTTTAGCCGCGCGAGCGTACCCGAGAACAACAGGCTGATGATGGTGCGCGTAGTGTCCTGCGGGACTTCGGCCATCACAGTAGCAATGCCGGGCATCAGGGTCCGGCAACAATTCGGAGTGGTCGGATGCACGAAAACCACGGCCTTGCGGCGGTTGAGTTCTTCAAGCACGGCGCGGTAAGCGCCATCGCCGAGCCATTTGTCGCCGTAGCTTGTCAGCAAGCCGATGCCGTCGGCCCTGAGCACGTCGAGCGCATATTCGATTTCACGCAACGAGCCTTCCGTGTCCGGCAACGGCAGGGCCGCAAACAGGCCGAAGCGGCCCGGATGATCGCGTACCAGCTCGGCGCCATATTCGTTGATCCGACGCGCGGTTGCGCGCGCTTCCTCGACATTGCCAAACCAAACCCCCGGGGTCGAAAGCGAAAGTATCGCCGTCTCGACGCCGTGCTGGTTCATCGCGGCAACTGTCTGCTGCGGCGTCCATTCCAGCCAGGCCCGGCTGATTTCGCCGCCCCTGGAGCCCGCGATCCGCTCACGGTTTTCGGCCAGGTAGAACGGCGGAACAATGTGGCTATGGACGTCGATCAGGCGGCGCCCGGTATCCGCCCGCGCTACCCGATTCGAGCTTCCTGATATCGCAGCACCCAGCCCCGTGGCCGCGACGCCGGCCAGAAATTTCCTCCGCGGCATTGCGGCGGGAGAGGGCGCGCTGCAGCAAAGGCAGCCGCGGAACGGCTGTGCTCGGTTCGATTGCATTTGCACGACATTCTCTTGGGTAAGAAGCAACTACCCGCTACGATACGCATTAGGTTCGCGGATGTCGATTGGCCGCCTGTATCAAAACCGGGTTGTCTGGCTGTCGCAATCGGGCGCCATAGTCTTTGTGGAGAAGTCGCCGCTGTCGGGACGGTCCACCGATCTCGCGGCCGGCTGCTGTCGAAAGGACCAACCTGGTACGGGCACGTCACGTGAGCGAAGATCCAACACTGCTTCCGAGCGACGCACGCCAGACCCCACAGGGCAAATTGTCCCTGTTGGCCCTGTCGGCGCTTGGGATCGTGTTCGGGGATATCGGAACGAGTCCCCTCTATACATTCAAGACTGTTCTTGCCGCAGCAGAGGACGTGAAGGATGTCGCCACGATTTTGGGGGCACTCTCGCTCGTGCTGTGGACACTCTTCATCATCACCACGGTGAAATATGTCTCGTTCGCCATGCGCGTTGACAATGACGGCGAGGGCGGCATCCTGGCATTGATGGCGCTGTTGGGTGTGAAGAAGCAGCAGCGTCCGACCATCATCGCCGTCGGCCTGTTCGGTGCGGCGCTGATCTACGGCGACGGGGCCATTACGCCTGCGATATCGGTGCTCTCGGCGCTGGAAGGTTTGAACATGGCGACGCCTGCGCTGCAGCCCTATATCGTCCCGGCCGCGGTCGCAATCCTGATCATGCTGTTTGCGATCCAGTCGCGGGGAACTGCAGCGATCGGGCGTTTCTTCGGTCCGATCATGCTGGTCTGGTTCGCCGCGATGGCCGCGATGGGAGTTTGGGGCATCGCCAAACATCCCACCGTGTTCGCCGCCGTCAATCCGCTTTACGGCCTGTCCTATCTGTTTTCGCATGGCGTGGCTGGATTTCTGGTGCTGGGCGCCATCTTTCTTTGCGTCACCGGGGCGGAAGCGCTTTATGCCGACATGGGTCATTTCGGCAGCCGGCCGATCAAGGTGGCGTGGTTCGCGGCGGTGTTTCCGAGCCTGATCCTGAATTACGCCGGGCAGGCCGCCCTCGTGCTCGAGGGCGCACCGACCGATGGCAACATCTTCTATCGACTCTGTCCCCAATCACTCCTGATTCCGTTGATCGTGCTGGCAACGATTGCAACCATCATCGCCAGTCAGTCGATCATCACCGGCGCCTTCTCGATGACGCGGCAGGCGATCCAGCTTGGCTGGCTTCCGAGACTAAGGATCAAGCAGACTTCATCCGAAGGATACGGCCAGATTTACGTCGGCGTCGTCAACTGGCTGTTGATGATCGTAACCGTCGGCCTGACCGCAGGCTTCGGCAAATCGGACAATCTGGCTGCGGCCTACGGCATCGCCGTTTCCCTGACCATGCTGATGACATCGGCGCTGCTGTTCATTGCCATGCGCGAGATCTGGGGATGGAGCCTGTTGGCCGCCGGCGCGGTCGCGGGCTTCTTTTTGCTTGTCGACAGCGCCTTCTTTCTCGCCAACCTTTCAAAGATCGCCGAGGGTGGGTACGTGCCCTTGATCCTGGCCGTCTCGGTCTATGGCTTGATGTGGATCTGGCATCGCGGTGCGGCCGCGATTTCGCAGCGCTTACAGGACGCGCTGATTCCGGTGGACGCATTCATGCAAAGGATCAAGGCTGCGAATGTGCCGAGGGTTCCCGGGACGGCCGTGTTTCTCACGCGAACCGAGCGCGATACGCCGCCGGTGATGATCTGGCACGTCAAGCATAACCGCGCCCTGCACGAGCATATCTTCGTGCTTCGCGTCGAGATCCAGTCGATACCATGGGTTTCGTCGTCCAACCGCCTCGCCATTGCGGAGCTCGTGCCCAATTTCTGGCGCGCCGAAGCGCGTTTCGGATTCATGGAACGTCCCCACATTCCCGAGCTGCTCGCCGACAGCAAATCGTTGGGCTGCACCGTCGATCTCAATGACGTGACCTATTACGTCGGCCACGAGACAGTGATCAGCCGCGAGGATGGCATGGGGTTGCCGGCGTGGCAGGAGAGAATCTTTGCCGTGATGGAACGCAATGCGGTCCATGTCAGCGACTTCTTCAGCCTTCCCAGCGACCAGGTGGTCGAGATCGGCCGGCAGGTCGCGATCTAGGGAAGCAGGGCTTTCGTCGTTCCTCAGGGCTTCGCACCCCTGACGACACAAGCGCCGCCGCCGCATTTCAGGTTCGAAGTCGTGCCCACGACGGTTTTACCCTTGTTCGGTGCGGTGGTGGCCAGATTTTGCCTGGCTGCGGCAGCTGCCGCGCCTTGTGTCGCCGCGTTGCCGCTCGCGCCGACCGCGGCCGCGTTACCGGCCGAACCCGCCGTCGGCGCGCCAACGGCCGGGCCCGGCTTGGTAACGTTGCCAACGGTCGTCGGTTTCGTTCCCACCGAAGCCGGCGCGGCAGCGCCGCCGAGCGCGGGAGCCGGTTTCGCCATGCCGCCGACCGTATTCTGTTTCGTCTTCGTCGCTCCGCCGACGGCGGTTTGGGTCAGACCGGGACTTGAAAACGCGATCGAAAGTGCGCTGAGCAGGGAAGCCGTCACAATTGCTCTGATCTTCATGGGCGTAGCCCTTGTGTTGTGGTCTGGTGCCGCAGACAGCGGCCGCGGCATGCAGTGATGTTTACCCCTTATATGCGGGCCGGGATCATTTTATCCAAGGTTTTGTTCGGCGAACAATTCGATTGACACGCCGGGCAAATCACCTTCAGATTGATAGCGTCGAGAATACCTGAAGGCCCGCGTCCGAAGTCCGATCGCGGGCCTTTTCTTTAACGCAAAAGAACACACAAAGGACCTTTGTGCCGCCGCATTTCCTTATTTCCTTGGACCGCACTTATTGAGTCTAAGGGACTCGCCATGCGGATTGTTCTGGTCGCGTTGCTGGTTGGGGGCTCGCTCGTCTCGTTCGAGGCGCGGGCGCAGGAGCGCGCGGCCGATGCTGCGATCGGCGCGGTGTCGGGCGCGGTTGTGCTCGGACCCGTCGGCGCGGTGGCGGGCGCCATCGTCGGGTTCACGGCAGGGCCTGCGATCTCGCGCTCCTGGAGCACGCGCGGGTCGTCGTCGCGTGCACGAGCCCAGCGGACGTCGCAAGCGGCCGCCGCGCCCGAGCCGCCGACTACGGGCAGTGTTCCCACTCCGCAGCCGAGGCCGTCGGGGCCGCCGGCCAGTCCACCGCCGGTGGGCGCTCCGATGGCGAGCACCAAGATGCCGCCGGTTCAGGGGCTTGAATAGGTCGCGCTCTCGAGGGCGGCGGCCCACTTTTTTGAGCTTGCCCCGTCGGGCAAATCACCGGCATAATTCCATCGTCGCAAGATAGGAGCCCGCGTCGGGGAACGGCCGCGGGCTTTTTCAATTTTCTTGAAGCGAATGGCGACCGCGGGTCGCAGTCAAGCCGAAAAATATCAAGCAGTCTGCCGCGAGAGAAGCGGTTTGACTTGCCTCCTGCCTTGTTCTACCAAAGGTATAATTCATCCTGAATTGCACCTTCATACCTTGCACGATCGCGGACGATCGGCAAACGCAACGCGATGTTTGTGTAGAACACCGCAATGGGAACGGCAGGCAGCGGTATCCAGCCAGTCGTTGCACGCGACAATGGCTGGCCGGTAGACGATGTTCCCGCGCTCAAGAGCGACGCCGATGCCGGCGTCTTGAGCAGGCGCGCTGCCGCGCGGAATGGCCGCGACGATGGCGCCAGAATCCCGCCTTCATTCGCCGAGGGCCTCAAGCACATGGTCCCCTCACCCAACGGTCTTCTCGGCAGGCTCACCGCCTTGACGGCCGTTGATCCGCAAAATCCGGAGCGACTTGCGCCGCCGCCGCGGCTGGAAAGGAGGCAATATGTTTAGTTCGCGATTGTTGGCAGTGATTGTGCTGGCTGTTGCGTTGGTTTTTTCTGCGAATGCCGTCTCATCCCGGCAAGCGCAGCAACTTGCGAAAGTCTTCGATGAAAGACCTGCGGTCACCCAAAAGAGGGTGGAAGTAGCCGAGATAACCGAAAAATCCGCGGCTGCGTGCTCTGTGCGCCTTCATGGCTTCATCGAAGAATTGGAAGGCGTGTTCAGTTGGGCGCACTCGGTGTATCCAGTCCAGCATCTGTTTGAAAAATACTTTCCACTCGAGGGATGCGATCCCGGTGCGGTGTCGGAACTCTGTCTGAAATCCAGATACTGCCGCGACGCAAGTGTAGAGCCAAACACAATGGTCATCGTGTTTGATGGCCGCTGGGATGACCCGTATCGGGGACTCCATGTGCAATTTGGTCTTGATCTGCGATCTGGCGACTCTCGACTTCCCTTCGTCAAAGCGAAAATCTAGATGAAATATGAACGAACAAATCGGTGTTACATACTTTCGAGTATTGGGCGGTGCCGGATATCATATGGCGGTCTTTTATACGAATCGCGCCGGTGAAACGAGCGTAATTGAAGTCGGGCCAGCCGACGCAAGTCTTGGTCCAGTTGATTTAGCCAAAGCCTTATCGATGCCGATGGCAATCATCACACGCTTCAGGGACCAGAAACAGGATGATCGAAAGAATCTTCATGCTTGCGCTTCGTTTTGCCGTTTTGAGCGTAGTCCTGCCAGCATTCACGCAAATTCCGGACGCGCACGCAGATTCAGCCTCCTGCCTGGCGAAGGTCGCATCGTTCGTCGCCGAGTTGGATGAGTTGCTCGAGAAGGAAAAATACTCGAGCGCACCATATACCGATCTCTCCGAACGATATTATCCATTCCGCGACTGTGAGGCGGAGGCCTTGTTGGACATCGTCAGGCGATCGCGCTTCATTCGGTCGATATCCCACTTCTCTCGTACCAATGAATATTCAGTCTTGCTCGAAAACGACTTCGTGGGCGCCTGGTTTGTCTACGTCGTCTCTGAACGAAAGTCCCAGTCGGCCGGTGCCGGATTCACCCGTAAACCGTAAGCAGAAATTACATGCCCGAAAAAATCTTCATGACTTACACCAACGCAACCGCCGTCCCTTTCGCCGAGTGATCCAGGCGACGCCCTTGATCCGCGGGCATTGTCGTCTCAGAATTCTCAGGGAGCACTTTCCCTTAACGACGCCTATCTCGAATATCCGAAGCGGTTGAACGCCAACCAATCGCCGGCATCGGCATTCGAACCAAGCGCGCCGGGAGTATCACGCAAGGTTTTCCAACGCCTCAACCGCCGGAAATTGCCGACGATCGAACGAAAGCCTCTGTCATCCCGCACAACCGATGATTGACAATGTTCATGAAATGTTCTATTGGTTGTGTAATGGAAGTTTTGGCGCTCCCTCAAGGATACGCGGGATGATTGCCCGGATCGTAAAAATCATCGCCCTGGTTATCGCGACGCCGATCGTGCTTCTTGTTCTCGGCGTGGCTTACTTTGTCGTTACCACCGACATCGACTACCGGAACGCCGAAATCACGACCGCGCTGGTGCGCGACGGCATTTACAAGCCGCCCCCTCAATTCAAATTCGATAGGGCTTGCTTGTTCGCGCCCGAATCCGGATTCCATGATTCCGGTTATGATGAAGTGGATTCAATCCTTCTTCCCGATACCCTTACCCATTGGACGCTCGTACTGATCGACGACGCCAACAAGACCTATCGGACCTTGTACGCCCTCGAACCCGTCGTGCATTTGGGTCGCCTGGGATGCGTCCCCAAGATCACCTTGCGAACCGAGATCCGCAATGGGGAGCTTACGGCCTACGTCGAAGAAGATTACGTGCTCTCGCCAGGACCAACAAGATGATTGCCCGGATCGTAAAAATC
>Ga0209698_10002724_pt1 | contig 19890 bp, 19 predicted proteins | sample LitLauG_LLR_2012_FD_187203 | JGI IMG/M metagenome (GOLD analysis project Ga0209698, IMG submission 187203) | Freshwater sediment microbial communities from Pennsylvania, USA - Little Laurel Run_MetaG_LLR_2012 (SPAdes) (version 2) | ecosystem: Environmental > Aquatic > Freshwater > Creek >...
GAACGGACCGGCGACCTTGTCAACGCGAAGCCGCCCGTCGTTTGCGGCGCCGCAGCATCGCCCATCCCAAATAGCGCCGCTATAAGCCTAAGTGCGTGCCGGAAACCTCGACAAAGTTCTTTGCGACCATTGGCCTCCATCGCAGCGCCTCGACATGGGCGTTCAACGTCGCGCGCAAACTGCTGCTCGCCGACGGTCCGCCCCGGAACGCTTTGTCCTTCTACGCCGACCAAGTCGAGGAGATCCCGCCCGAGGCGGCGACCAAGGCGCGCGGTCTAATGAAATCGCATCACGGCAGCCCCGAACTCGACGCCTGTCTCGACGCCCGCCCGACCCGCCTCGTGCTCACCCTCCGCGATCCGCGAGACGCGGCGCTGTCCATGGCGCAGCGCTTCCAGGCGCCGCCGCGCGATACGGTCGTCTGGCTGTGCAACGATTGCGTGCGGCTGGCGCGGCTGAGGGAGCGCCCGCACCTGGCGCTACGCTACGAAGCGTGGTTTTTCGAAGCGCCGGAGACGGTCTTCGCCCTCGCAGCCGATCTGGATGTCGAGGCGCCGCCGCAGGCCATGCAATCGATCTTCACGGCCTATCGCGCCGACGCCGTGCGCGCCTTCGCCCAGTCCCTCGCGGCCTTGCCGGCCGAGCGGGTCGATACCGCCGGGCGGTTTCTGGTGGACCGGGTCACGCATATCCACGCGCCGCATATCGGCGACGGCCGCAGCGGCAAATGGAAGCAGCTTGCGCCCGAGACGCGCCAAGCGTTGGCAAGCGCCCTTCGTCCCCATCTCGCAGCTTTTGGTTACGAAGAATAAGTTCACGCCTGCGCTTTACCAATTTTCGGGCAAGGGATAACTTGTGTGTATGCGAACGAAAGTGGCGATCATCGGCTCCGGCCCCTCCGGCCTGCTTCTCGGGCAATTGCTGACCCGTATGGGGATCGACAATGTCGTAATCGACCGGGCCAGCGAGGATTACATCCTCGCCCGCGTCCGCGCTGGCGTGCTGGAAAGCGGGACGGTGGCTCTGCTGGAGCAGGCCGGCGCCGCCGGGCGGTTGCAACGCGAGGGCCTGCCGCACGAGGGCTTCCGCATCGCCTTCGACGGACGCGACGGACGCGTCGATTTGAAGGGCGCGACGGGCAAGTCCGTCACCGTCTACGGCCAGACCGAAGTGACCGCCGACCTCATGGCGTTGCGCCGCGCCTCGGGCGCCTCCAGCGTCTACGAGGCCGCCGACGTCGTCCTGCATGATTTCGACGGCGACAGGCCCTATGTGACCTTCACCAAAGACGGCGCGGCGCAACGGCTCGACTGCGACTTCATCGCCGGCTGCGACGGGTTCCACGGCGTCAGCCGCAAGTCGGTCCCGCAAGGCGCGATCCAGCTTTACGAGAAGGTCTATCCTTTCGGCTGGCTCGGCGTGCTCGCCGACATTCCCCCGGTCGACCACGAGCTGATCTACGCCCGCCATGAACGCGGTTTCGCTTTGTGCTCGATGCGCTCCTCGACCCGCAGCCGTTATTACATCCAATGCGCGCTCGACGAGCGCGTCGAGGACTGGAGCGACGAGCGCTTCTTTGACGAATTGCGCCGCCGCCTGCCAGAGCGCTTCGCGCAGACGATGGTGGTTGGCGCTTCGTTCGAAAAATCCATCGCGCCATTGCGCTCCTTCGTCGCCGAACCGTTGCGCTTCGGTCGCTTGTTCCTGGCCGGCGACGCCGCGCATATCGTGCCGCCAACGGGGGCGAAGGGCCTCAATCTGGCGGCGAGCGACGTGCATTATCTGTTCGAGGGGCTCAGCGCGTTCTATTCGGAGAAATCCTCCGCCGGGCTCGACGCCTATTCCGCGCGGGCTTTGTCGCGCATCTGGAAAGCCGAGCGGTTCTCGTGGTCGATGACGACGATGCTGCACCGCTTCCCCGAGGCGCGGCCGTTCGACCTGAAGATGCAGGGGGCCGAACTGGATTATCTGTTCTCCTCCCCTTCGGCGCAGCGGGCGCTCGCCGAGAATTATGTGGGCCTGCCCTTTTGAAGGCGAAGCCGCCAAAAGGCGCGCCACCCGCGCCATCCGATTCCGGCGACGACTCTCCATCGCCCCCCTACCGGCTCGACGAACAAGTCGGTTTCATCCTGCGTCAGGCGAGCCAGCGCCATACCGCTTTGTTCGTCGCCCGCTTCGGCGCGTTGACCGCGACGCAATGGGCGGCTTTGTCCAAGCTCGCCGAAATCGGCGCGACTTCGCAGAACCACCTTGGCCGCCTCACCGCGATGGATGTCGCCACCATCAACGGCGTAGTTGATAGGCTCAGCAAAAAAGGCCTTGTGAGTTCGACCGCCGATCTCAGCGACGCCCGCCGCCGACGGCTCGATCTCACCGCCGAGGGCCGCGCTTTTGTCGCACGGATGACCGACGCCGCGCTCGAAGTGTCGCGCGAGACGCTGGCGCCGCTCAGCCCCGAGGCCGGCAAGACCTTTCTTGCGCTGCTCCGCAAACTCGCGTGAACTGGACAGGCGGTGAAGCGCGTGGTCAAAAATCGAGCAGACGAAGGCCCGGACGCGGCGAATTTTTGTACTTTGAGCGCCGAGCCCGTTGCGATAACGCTAGTATACGAACGAACTCGCGAAATATAGGGGCGGGCGATGGAACGTCGGGCTTGGGCGCGCATTCTCGGGCTGGTTCTGCTGGCGACGCCCGCCGGGGCCTCTGCCGGCGAGGTGAAGATCGGCGAGATCAACTCTTATTCCGCGCTGCCCGCCTTCACCGAACCCTATCGCAAGGGCTGGCAGCTCGCGCTTGAGGAGATCAATGCGCAGGGCGGGATCAACGGCGACACGCTGACGGTCATTTCCAAAGACGACGCCGGCAAGCCGGCGGATGCGATCACGGCGGCCAACGAGCTGGTGTCCAAGGACGGCGTGGCGCTGCTGGCGGGCGGTTTCTTCTCCAACATCGGGCTGGCGCTGTCGGATTTCGCCGCGCAAAAGAAAATCGTCTATCTCGCGGGCGAACCGCTGACCGACGCGCTCGTCTGGTCGAAGGGCAACCGCTACACGTTCCGTCTGCGTCCCTCCAACTACGTGCAGGCGGCGATATTAGCCGACGCCGCCGCCAAGCTTCCCGCCAAACGCTGGGCGACTATTGCGCCCAACTATGAATATGGCCAGTCCGCCATCGCCGCCTTCAAGAAGCTGCTGTCGGCCAAACGCCCCGACGTCGAATGGGTCGGTGAGCAATGGCCGCCGCAAGGCAAGATCGACGCGGGCAGCGTGGCGGAAGCCATCGCCGCGACCAACCCGGAGGCCATCGTCAACGTCGAGTTTGGCGCCGACCTCGTCAAGCTGGTGCGCGAAGGCAACACGCGAGGTTTGTTTGAAGGCCGCTCGGTGGTGAGCTTCCTGACCGGCGAGCCCGAATATCTGGACCCGCTGAAAGCTGAAGCGCCGGTCGGCTGGTACACGACCGGCTATCCCTGGTACGGGATCGACACGCCTGAACACAAGGCGTTCATCGACGCCTACAAGACCAAATATAACGATTACCCGCGTCTGGGCTCCGTCGTCGGCTATGAGACGATCAAGGCCGCCGCCGCCATTCTGGCGAAAGCCAAATCGACGGACACCGACAAACTGATCGCCGCCGCCGAAGGGATTGAACTGCCCTCCCCGTTCGGCCCGGTTACGTTCCGCGCGTCCGATCATCAATCGACGCTCGGCGCCTTCTTCGGCAAGACGGCTTTGGTGGACGGCAAGGGCGTGATGGTGGACTTCTCCTACAAATCCGGCGCCAATTACCTGCCAGGAGACGCCGAAGTGAAAGCGCTGCGCCCGGCCGAATAGACAAGATGCTGCAGCACCTGTTCGCGCAAGGGATGTCGGGGCTGGCCAGCGCCTCCTCGTTGTTTCTGGTCGCCTCGGGGCTGTCCATCGTGTTCGGCGTCACGCGCACGGTCAATTTCGCCCATGGCGCCTTTTATATGCTCGGCGCCTATGCGGCCTATACGCTGACTGATCGCTTCGGGCCGTCCAGCTTTTGGGTCGCGGTGGTGGCGGCGGCGCTGATCGTGGCGGTGATCGGCGCGCTGGTCGAGATGACGCTGTTGCGCCGTATCTACGACGCACCGGAGCTGTTCCAACTGCTCGCCACCTTCGGCGTCACGCTGATGGTTGAAGACCTCGTGTTGGTGATCTTCGGCCCCGAGGACCTGCTGGGCCCGCGCGCGCCCGGGCTCGAGGGCGCCGTCGTGTTGCTGGGCAAGCGAATACCGGCCTACGATCTGTTTCTGATCGCGCTAGGGCCGCTCGTGCTGGGGGCTCTTTGGCTGCTATTTCATCGCAGCCGCTTTGGCGTGCTGGTGCGCGCGGCGACGCAGGACCGTGAGATGGCGGCGGCCCTCGGCGTGAACCAGAAGTGGCTGTTTACCGGCGTCTTCGCGCTCGGCGTCTTCCTCGCCGCGTTGGGCGGCGCGCTGCAAATGCCGCGCGACGCGGTCAACCACGGCATGGATTTGCGCGTCATCGTCGATGTGTTCGTCGTCGTCGTGATCGGCGGTCTCGGCTCGACCTTCGGCGCCTTTGTCGCCGCCATTCTCGTCTCGCTGCTCAACGCCTTCGGCATCCTCATCTTGCCGAAAATATCTTTAGTGCTGGCGTTCCTTGTTATGGCCGGCGTGCTCGGCTTGCGGCCGTGGGGGCTGTTTGGGGCCAAGCCCTCCCCAGTGCGCGCGGTCGTGAGCCGCGCGCGGCTCTGGCGCCCGCTCGATGGTCGCGGCTGGTTCGCGGCGGCGATCCTCGCCGGCGCGCTGGCCGCGGCGCCTTTGGCGCTCGACGACTACGCGCTCGGCGTCGGCTCGGAAGTGCTGATCTTCGCCCTGTTCGCCGCGAGCCTGCATCTCCTAATGAGCGTTGGCGGCCTCGCCTCGTTCGGCCACGCCGCCTATTTCGGTCTTGGCGCCTATGGCGCTGCACTGGCGGCCAAAGCATTGGGCGCGCATTTGCCGCTGGCGCTGGCGGGGGGCGTCGTCGTCGCGGGGTTGGGGGCGGCGCTGTTTGGGCGCCTGGCGGTGACGCTGTCGGGCGTCTATTTCGCCATGCTGACGCTGGCGGTTGCTCAGATCGTCTGGTCGGTGGCGTTTCAGTGGGTGGACGTGACGGGCGGCGACAACGGCATCGTCGGCGTCTGGCCCCCGGCTTACGCGGCCTCGGCGCGCGGTTTCTTCTGGTTGACGCTCGGCGTGGTCGCGCCGGCGCTGGCGGCGTTGCAGATCGTCGTGTTCTCGCCGTTCGGCTACGCGCTGCGGGCCACGCGCGATTCCGAGCTTCGCGCCGAGGCGCTGGGCATTGACCGCCGCCAAGTGCAATGGGCGGCCTTCGTGATCGCGGGCTGCGGCGCCGGGCTGGCGGGCGGGCTCTATGTTTATCTGAAAGGCAGCGTGTTTCCCGATTCCGTGGGAATTCCGCTCTCCGTCGATGGGCTCGCGATGGTGCTGATAGGCGGCGTCGAGACGGTGTTGGGGCCTATCGTCGGCGCCGTGGCGTTCAAGGCCTTGTCGATCTGGCTTATCAGTAAGACCGATTATTCCAAGCTCGCGCTCGGCGCGATCATCGTGCTGGGCGTCGTGGCCATGCCCAAAGGCTTGGTGGGATCGCTCTTTATCCCGCGCGCGCTCGTCGAGAAGCGCCGATGAGCGCCTTGCTTGAAGTCGAGCGGCTATCGAAAGCCTACAACGGCGTTGCGGCGGTGCGCGGGGTCTCGTTCACGCTGGCGCGCGGCGAATTGCTCGCCTTGATTGGCCCGAACGGGGCCGGCAAGAGCACCTGTTTCAATATGCTGAACGGTCAGATTCGACCTGATTCCGGCGCCGTCCGGCTGGATGGCCGCGACGTGACCGGCCTCACGCCGTCAAAGATGTTCCGATTGGGCGTAGGCCGCACGTTCCAGATTACCGCAACCTTCGGCTCCATGTCGGTCGGCGAGAATGTGGCGGTGGCGATGGTGTCGCACGCGGGCGGACTGGGCCGTCTCTGGGGCGGTCCGCGCGCAAATGCCAACGCGCTGCTCGAACTCGTCGGCATGGCGTCGCAGGCGGCGCGCCCCGCTGCGGAACTCGCCTATGGCGACCTCAAGCGCCTCGAACTCGCCGTCGCGCTGGCGGGTGAGCCCAAACTGTTGTTGATGGACGAACCGACCGCCGGCATGGCGACCAGGGAGCGCGCCGAACTCATGGCGCTCACCGCGCGGATCGCGCGCGAGCGCAAGCTTGGCGTGTTGTTCACAGAGCACGACATGGACGTGGTGTTCGAGCACGCCGACCGCCTGATGGTGCTGAGCCGGGGCGAATTGATCGCCGAAGGCGCGCCGTCCGAAGTTCGGCGCAACGCGGAGGTTCGCGCCGTCTATCTCGGCGAGGGCCGGACCTATGCAGCGGAGACGGCCTCATGAGCGCAAAGCTCGACGTGCGCGCTCTTGACGCCTGGTATGGCCGCGCGCAGATCCTGTTTGAAATGACGCTGTCGGTAGCGGCGCATGAGGCGGTCGCCCTGGTTGGCCGCAACGGCGCCGGCAAGTCGACGACCCTGCGCGCCATCATGGGCCTGACCGCCCGCCGCGCGACGACGCTGGCGTTCGACGGCGCCGATATTTCCAGAGAGCCGCCTTATGAGATCGCCCGACGCGGCCTCGGCTTCGTGCCGGAGGACCGGCGCATCTTCACCGAACTGACCGTCGAGGAAAATTTGGAGGTCGGCCGCCGCCCGGCGCGTGCAGGCGCTCCGTCGTGGACGACCGACAAGCTTTACGCGCTGTTCCCCAATCTCGGCGAGATGCGCAAACGCCTTGGCGGACGCATGAGCGGCGGCGAGCAACAGATGCTGACGATAGCTCGCACGCTGATGGGCAATCCTTCGCTGGTGCTGCTCGACGAACCCTCTGAGGGCCTGGCGCCCAGGATTGTCGAGGATCTCGCCGCCGCGCTGCTGGAGCTTAAGCGCGAGGGCCTCGCCTTGTTGCTGAGCGAACAAAATCTGCACTTCGCCCGCCTCATCGCGGATCGCGTCGTCATTGTGGAGAAGGGTCGCGCCGTCTTCGAGGGCGCGCTCACCGACTTCGATGCGCACGCAGACGCGCGCGACGCCTATCTCGCCGTCTAGCAGGAGACCCCCATGGCTGAAAGCCCCGCCGTCCCGTCCGGCGCCACTAAACTGGTGCTCCGCAACATCGGCCTGCTGCTCACTGGCGCCATCGAGGCGCCAATATCGGACGCCGACACGATCGTCGCCGAGAACGGCCGCATCACCGCAATGGGCCGCGCCGAGGACCTCGATCTATCCGGGGCCACCACTTTGGTTGACGCTCACGGCGCGACTATCGCACCGGGCCTGATCGACAGCCACGTCCACCCGGTCGCGGGCGACTGGACGCCGCGCCAAAGCCAGATCAACTGGATCGACTCCAGCCTGCACGGCGGCGTCACGACAATGATTTCGGCGGGCGAAGTCCACACGCCCGGCCGCCCGCGCGACATCGTCGGCCTGAAGGCGATGGCGATCAGCGCCCAACGCCAGTTCTCAAACTTCCGCGCCAGCGGCGTCAAAGTCCATGCAGGCGCCCCGGTGATTGAACCCGAAATGACCGAGGAGGACTTCCGCGAACTCGCGGCGGCGGGCGTCAAATGGCTCGGCGAAGTCGGCCTTGGCGGCGTCAAGGACGGCCCGACTGCGCGCAAGATGGTGGCGTGGGCGCGCAAATACGGTATGAACAGCACCATCCACACTGGCGGCCCCTCGATCCCCGGCTCAGGTTTGATTGGGGCCGATGTCGTGCTGGAGGCCGACACCGACATCGTCGGCCACATCAACGGCGGCCACACCGCCTTGCCTGACCGCGAAATCCGCTGCATCTGCGAGGGCTGCCAACGCGGGTTGGAGATCGTCCACAACGGCAACGAGCGCGCCGCCCTCTATACGCTGCGACTCGCCAAAGAGCGTGGCGAACTCGCCCGTATCCTGCTCGGCACCGACGGGCCGGCGGGTTCGGGGGTGCAGCCGCTCGGCATCCTGCGCATGGTGGCGATGCTGTCGGCGCTCGGCGAAGTTCCGGCCGAAATCGCCTTCTGTTTCGCCACCGGCAACGCGGCGCGGCTGCGCGGGCTCGACGTCGGTTTGATTGAAGTGGGTCGCGCGGCGGATTTCGTCGCGCTCGACCGCGCGCAACATTCGGCCGGCAAGACGATGCTGGACTCAGTCGCGCTCGGCGATCTCCCCGGCGTTGGCATGACGATTATTGACGGCGTCGTGCGCACGGGGCGCAGCCGCAATACGCCGCCCGCCGAGGTCATCCCGGAGGTCGTCGCGTCCTAGATGAGCGTTTGCCTGACCCTCAACGCAGAGCCGAGGACGCTCGATCTGCCCGCCAACACGCCGCTGTTGATGGCGTTGCGCAACGATTGCGCGTTGAACGGTCCCAAATATGGTTGTGGATTCGGCGAATGCGGGGCCTGCGAGGTGCTGATTGACGGTCTCGTCGCGCGCGCGTGCGCGCTGCATCTGGGCGACGTCGAGGGGCGTAGGGTGACGACGCTTGAAGGGCTGGGTCTGCACCCGGTTCGGGCGGCCTTCGTCGAGAGCGCGGGCGCGCAATGCGGCTATTGCCTGAACGGCATGATCGTCACGACTGTCGCGTTTCTCAACCAGAACCCGGATCCCAGCGACGCGCAAATTCACGACGCCTTGCGCTACAATCTTTGTCGCTGCGGCGCGCATTTGGAGATTGTCGCCGCCGTGCGGCTTGCCGCACGGAAGCTGCGTGAGACAAGCGCATGAGCGGCCTCACCCGAACGGATGTGCTCACACGGCCCGGCGTCCTCGCAGTTGTGCGCGGCGAAGGCGCCGACCCGGAGCAGCTTGAACCCTTCGTCATCGTCGATGCGAAAGGCAAAGTGCTGGCTTTCAACGGCCATGTCGATCTGGGCACCGGCATCCGCACCGCACTGGCGCAGATCGTCGCCGAGGAACTGGACGTTTCTTTCTCCGCCGTCACCATGATTTTGGGCGACACCGCGCTGACGCCCGATCAGGGCCCGACCATCGCCAGCGAGACGATTCAGATAACGGCGGTCCCGCTGCGACGCGCGGCGGCGCAGGCGAAGCGCGAGTTGGTCGCGCGCGCCGCGCATCGGTTTGGCGCCGGGGCGATCGACGTAGACGACGGGATCGCTCGGTCGGGCGATAAAGCGATCAGCTATGGCGAGTTGGTCGGCAACGACACGACATGGGTGAAGCTCGACGAAACAACCCCGGTCAAGCCGGCGTCGGAGCATCGTCTGGTTGGAACCTCAGTCCCGCGCGTCGATCTCCCCGCCAAATCGGCGGGATCGCTGGTCTATGTTCACGACCTACGCCTGCCCGGCATGTTGCATGGCCGCGTCGTGCGCCCGCCCTATGCGGGCGTCGATGCGGGGCCGTTCGTCGGCCGCTCGCTGGTCGCGGTCGACCGCGCCTCGGTCGCGCATATTCCCGGTCTCGTCGCCGTGGTCAGCGAAGGCGACTTCGTCGGCGTGGTCGCGCATCGCGAGGAACAGGCGGAAGCCGCCATGCGCGCGCTGCGCGTCGAATGGCGCCCGACGCCGCGCTTGCCTGATCTCACCGATCTCGCAAGCGCCTTGAGCGCGCATCCCTCCACGCCCCGTGTCTTGCTGGAGCGCGGCGACGTCGAGGGCGGACTGGCGCGGGCGGCGAAGCGGCTGACGCGGCGCTATGTCTGGCCTTATCAGATGCACGCCTCGATTGGCCCCTCCTGCGCGGTGGCGGACGAGAGCGAGGGGCGGTTGCGCGTCTGGTCCGGCACGCAGAACCCGCAGCGGCTGCGCGACGATCTTTGTTTGCTCGTCGGCCTGCCGCAACAGGAAGTCGAGGTGATCCGCATGGAGGCTTCGGGCTGTTATGGCCGCAACGGCGCCGACGACGTCTCCGCCGACGCGGCCTTGCTCGCCCGCGCGGTCGGCGCTCCGGTGCGTGTGCAACTCACGCGCGAGCAGGAGCATTTGTGGGAGCCCAAGGGCGCCGCACAGCTCGTCGATGTCGATGGCGGCCTCGACGCCCAGGGTTCTGTCACGGCCTACAAACTCGACACGCGTTATCCCTCCAATCTCGCAACCACGCTGGCCCTCCTGCTAACGGGCCGCGCGTCGCCAACGCCTGAGGTCGCGCAGATGGGCGACCGCACCGCCATTGGCCCCTACGAATACGACAACAAGCGCATCGTCTGTCACGACATGGCCCCTATCGTGCGCGCCTCGTGGTTTCGCGGCGTTTCGGCGCTGCCCAACACCTTCGCGCATGAATGCTGGATCGACGAGGCGGCGGCTGAAGCCGGGGCCGACCCCGTCGAATTTCGCCTGCGTTATTTGCAGGACCCGCGCGGGCGCGAACTGGTGAAGGCGCTGGCGGCCAAGGTCGGCTGGGAAACGAGCATCGCGCCGCGCAAGCGCCGCGACGAACATGGTCACCTAATCGGGCGCGGTTTTGCTTATGCGCTTTACGTGCACTCGACCTTTCCCGGCTTCGGCGCCGCCTGGGCCGCCTGGGTCGCCGAAGTCGCGGTCGACACGAACACCGGCGAAGTGACGCTATCGCGCGTCTCCATCGCGCAGGATTCCGGGTTGATGATCAACCCTGACGGGATCAAACATCAGATCCACGGCAACGTGATTCAATCGACGAGCCGCGTGCTCAAGGAGGAAGTCACCTTTACCGATATCGCCGTGCAGAGCCGCGATTGGGGCGGCTATCCGTTGCTGACGTTCCCCGAGCTTCCCGCCATCGACGTTATGCTGATGCCGCCGCCCGACGACGTGGCGTTGGGAGCGGGCGAATCCGCCTCCGTGCCGAGCGCGGCGGCCATCGCCAACGCCATCTTCGATGCGACCGGCGTGCGCTTCAGGGAGCCGCCGTTTACGCCGGACCGTATTCTGAAGGGCCTGCGCGAATCGACCCCCGCGCCCGCGCTGGCGCCGCCGCCCTCCCCCGTCAATCGTTGGGCGAAATGGAAGCCCGTTGTCTGGGCCGCCGCCGGCGCCGTTGCGAGCCTCGCGATCCTCTCGGCGCCCTGGCGACCGGCGCTCGCGCCCATCGCGCGGCTCGATCCTTCGATCTACTCGCAGGCGACGCTCGACAAGGGCCACACGCTCGCCCAACTGGGCGGCTGCGTGCATTGCCATTCGGCCGAGGGCGGCGCCCTGCTCGCTGGCGGCCGATTGATCGAGACGCCGTTCGGCCGGCTGTGGTCGACCAACCTGACGCCTGACGTCGCCACGGGGCTCGGCGCCTGGTCGTTCGAGGCGTTCCGCCGCGCCTTGCGCGAGGGGGTATCGCGCGACGGACATCGGCTCTATCCCGCCTTCCCGTTCACGTCTTTCGCCAAGGCGAGCGACGACGACCTTGTGGCGGTCTATGCTTACCTGATCTCTCAAACCCCCGTCGCCGCGCCCAGCCGCGCGCCTGAACTGCGCTTTCCGTATTCATTGCGTCCGCTCGGCGCATTGTGGAGCGCGCTCTACCACGACCCCCACCCGTTCGCGACCGTCGCCAACCAGAGCGCGCAATGGAATCGCGGCGCCTATCTGGTCGAGAGCCTCGGCCATTGCTCGGCCTGTCACACGCCGCGGGACGCGCTCGGCGGCGAGGTCGCCTCCGCCCGCTTTTCGGGAGGCTTCGTTAACGGCTGGGAGGCGCCGGCGCTGCTCGCCTCTGCGATTGTGCCGTGGACGCAGGACGATCTCTTCGCCTATCTGCGCACCGGGTTCTCTGCGCGCCACGGCGCGGCGGGCGGCTCGATGGCGCCCATCGTCGCCGCGCTCAAGGGCCTGCCTGATAAGGACATCCGGGCGATCGCGCATTATCTGGTCTCGCTCGATCCCGCGCACCCCGGCGAGACCGAGGCTGCGCAAGCGGCGGCGATGCGCGAAGCGCAAGCCGCCGCCGTTGCGCCTTTGGCGCGCGCGCAAAATCCTGCCGGAGCGCGGCTCTTTGAAGGCGCCTGCGCGGTCTGCCATGAGCAAGGCGCCGGGCCGCCGATGTTTGGCGTGAGGCCTTCGCTGGCGGTTTCGTCGGCGCTGGCGTCCGCACGGCCCGACAATCTGATTCGCACGGTGCTGGAGGGCGCGCACTCCGCGTTGTCTCGCGATCTCGGCGCGATGCCCGCATTCGCAGAAGCCCTCGACGATGCCCAGATCGCCGCCCTCAGCCAATATCTGCGCGCGCGGTTCGCCGCCGACGCCCCGCCCTGGCCAAAGCTATCGGAAGAAGCGGCGCGCATTCGCGCCGTGCTCGCTCGCGAGCCGGGAGGATTTTGAGATGCCGCCGGGCAAGCTCACAAAGGACTCGAGGCGTTCATGGTGATTGACGATTTCGAAGCCGGACCGGACGGCAAAATCCGCTGCAACGCCTGTCCGGTTTTGTGCTGGATTCGCCCCGGCCTTGCGGGCGCCTGCGACCGCTACGCCAATCAGGATGGCAAACTGGTGCGCGTCGATCCGCATGTGCTGCTGGAGCGCGCGACGGCGGCGGGCGAAAACATCGTGCCGTTTTCGCGTGAATGGGACGGCAATCTCTTTGTCACCGCCGTCGGCGCCGGCACGACCTATCCCGACTACAAACCCGCGCCCTTCATCGTCTCGTCTCAGATCGAGGGCGTCGATACGGTGACGGTGGTGACGGAGGGCATTTTCAGCTATTGCGGGTTGAAGGTGAAGATCGACACCGACCGGCATCTTGGACCGGAGCAAGCTATCGTGCGGGTCGAAGGCGAGGCCATCGGCCATGTGACGACCGGCGAATACGGCTCGCAAATGCTGTCGCTTGGCGGCGTGCATCATCTGACGGGCGGCTCCAAGAAGGAGGGCCGCGTCACCTGCGACGCGCTGCTCGCGCTATCCAATCGCAAGGCGGTGGAGTTGACCATCGACGGCGGCGCGACGGTTTTGGTTGAAGCCGGGCGCCCGCCGGTCATCGACGGCGTAGTTGAAGAGCGGATGCGCGTCGGCTGCGGCTCGGCAACGATTGGCATGTTCGCCAAACAATGGTTCGGCAAGGTCGACGATGTCGTGGTGGTCGACGACCACATCACCGGCGTATGGTCGGAGCACCAGGCCGGCAAGCTGATTGGCGTCAAGCCGACGGGCCTACGCATCAGGGGCCGCCGCTCGACGCCGGGCCGCTATTTCAAGGTCGCCGAGCCCGGCACCGGCTGGGGCGGAACCAATCTCACCGACCCACTGGCGATCTTGGACGCCTTCGATCCCAAGGTCGCGCGTCCGGGCCAGACCTTGCTGATGGTCTCGACCACCGGCGAGCATCGCGCGTTCTTTCGTCTCGACGAGGCGCTGCGCCCGCGCGAGGACCAAATGCCTGACGATCTCGCTGGTTCCGTCGCGTTGATCCGCGAGAATTGCGAGCCTGCGCTCTCCACCGTCCTGTTCATGGCCGGCGCCGGCGGCTCGCTGCGCGCGGGGGTCACGGAGAATCCGATCCGCCTGACTCGCTCGATCAGGGAGGCGCTGACGCTCGTCACTTGCGGCGGCGCGCCGGTCTATGTCTGGCCGGGCGGCGGCATCACGTTCATGGTTGATGTGACGCTTCTGCCCGACAACGCCTTCGGCATGGTGCCGACGCCCGCTTTGGTCGCGCCCATCGAGTTCACGCTGCGGCTCGACGATTACGCGGCGCTCGGCGGCCACATGGACGCCGTGCGCCCGGTCGCCTCGCTCGATCTCGCGCAGCGCCGTCTGGCGCCGACGCCGCGCACGGGCCGGCCCCGATGACCCGCGCCGCCGCCGCCCGCCTGCCCGATGGCCGCTTGCATCTGCAAGACGGCCCCATCGACCTCGTCATCCACGCCGAAGGTCCGCGCGCGGCGGCGGCGCTGTCGGCGGCGGCGCGGCGCTTCGTTGGATTGCTCGACGAACTCTGCGCCGAACTCCCTGCGCTGCGCGCCCCTTCCGGCGCGCCGCTGCAAGGCCTCGTCGCGCGGCGCATGGGCGCGGCGGTCGCGCCGCACGCGGCGAGAGGTTTCATCACGCCGATGGCGGCGGTGGCGGGCGCGGTGGCCGACGAAATCCTCGCCGCGATGGTCGAGGGCGGCGGATTGACGCGCGCCTATGTCAACAACGGCGGCGACATCGCCGTCCACATCGCCGCCGGAGAACGATTGACGCTCGGCGTCGTCGATCGTCCCGACCGCCCGGACTTGTTTGCTCGCGCCTTGATTGAACCTGGGATCGGCGGCGTCGCGACTTCGGGCGCGCCGGGCCGCAGCTTCTCGCTGGGAATCGCCGACGCGGTGACGATCCTCGCGGCGGACGCAGCCACGGCCGACGCGGCGGCGACCGTCGTCGCCAATGCCGTCGATCTGCCGGGCCGCGCCGGAATCCTGCGCCTGCCCGCCAATGTCATCCTTCCCGACAGCGACCTCGGCGCCCTGCCTGTCACCCGCCTCGTGCCGCCGCTCGCGCGCGACGAGATCGACGCTGCGTTGGCGGCGGGCGCGGCGGTCGCTCACGCGCTGCTCGCCGAAGGCCGCATTGTCGCCGCCCTCTTGCGCTTGCAAGGCGAAAGCCGCACGGTCGACCCTGCTCGGAGACTGACATGACCGAAATCCGCGTGCGCAAACGGCTGTTGATTGTCGAGGACATATTTCATGAGGGCGGCCCCATCGCCGCGACGCCTCTGAAACGCGCCGCCGCGCTCGCGGTGATCGCCAACCCCTTCGCCGGTCGCTACGTCGAGGAGATCGCTTATTTCATGAAGGAGCTCGAACCGCTCGGTCTCTACATGGCTAACCGCCTCGTCGCCGCGCTCGGCGGCGATCCCACCAAAGTCGAGGGCTACGGCAAGGGCGCCATTGTCGGCAGCGCGGGCGAACTGGAGCACGGGGCGCTGTGGCACGTGCCCGGCGGCTACGCGATGCGCGGCGCGCTTGGCGAGGCTAAAGCAATTGTGGCTTCGGCCAAGAAGGTCGGCGGCCCCGGCGCGCGGCTCGACGTGCCGATCACCCATATCAACGCGTCTTACGTGCGCAGCCATTTCGACGCGATGGAGGTCGGGATCAACGACTCGCCGCGCGCCGACGAAATATTGTTGGCGCTGGCGATGACCACCGGCGCCCGCGTTCATGCCCGCGTCGGAGGGCTCAAGGCTTCCGAAGTTCAAGGCAAGGATGGCCTGCGATGAGCGTCAAGATCCGTAAGCTTCTCACATTCGTTGATGAGACGTTGGTTGAAGGCGGTCGGGAAGTCAGCCCGCCTGTCCGCCGCGCCGCTGCTCTGGCGGTGATCGAGAACCCGTTTGCGGGACGTTATGAGGTTGATCTCACGGTTTTGATTGAAGCGGGCGCGGAACTCGGCGAGTTGCTGAGCCAGCGCGCCGTCGCGGCGCTCGGCGTTCCCGGCGAGACGTGCCAGAGCTATGGTAAGGCGGCTTTGGTGGGCGAGAATGGCGAGTTGGAGCACGCCGCCGCGCTGTTGCATCCCAAAATGGGGACGCCCGTGCGCAAGACGCTCGGCAAGGGCGCCGCCTTGATCCCCTCGTCAAAGAAACGCGGCGGCATCGGCGCCGAACTCGACATTCCGCTCGGCCACAAGGACGCGGCTTACGTGCGCTCGCATTTCGACGGTATGCAGGTCAGCGTTCCCGACGCCCCGCGCGCCAACGAGATCGTCGTCGCGGTCGCGGTGACGACGGGAGGTCGTCCGCTGCCGCGCGTCGGCGGCCTCAAACACGAGGAGGCAGAGGGCAAAGACGGATTGCGCTGAGGGGGAGCTTCGGCGCGACCGCGACCGCCGAGGCGCCTGTTACGGCGCCGCCGGCGCGAAATCCTGCACGCGCTCGATTCTGCCGGCCAGAATCACGGCCTGCGTACGACTCTCCACGCCAAGCTTTTGCAGGATCGCCGAAACATGCGCCTTCACGGTCGCTTCCGACACGGTGAGTTCATAGGCGATCTGCTTGTTGAGCAGCCCCTGGCTCAGCATCATCAGGACGCGAATCTGCTGCGGCGTCAGCGAGGACAGGCGCTTGACCAGCGCCGCCGTCTCCTTGTCGCCCGGCTTGGCGTCGAGGTCGGGCGGCGTCCAGCGGCCCCCATCCAGCACGGTGCGAATGGCGCCGCGCATCGTCTCGACATCGGCGGATTTGGGCACATAGGCCGCCGCGCCGAATTCAAGACAATGGCGCATCACCGCCCGGTCCTCGTTGGCGGAAACGACGATGACGGGCAAACTCGGTCGCTCGGCGCGCAAAAACAATAGCCCGGAGAAACCCCGCACGCCCGGCATCGACAGATCGAGCAGCACAAGGTCCATGTCGGGCTCGGCCTGAAGCTTGGCGGCGAGGCTGTCAAAATCCCTGGCCTCGTGGATATGCACGCCCGGAATGGCGCCGCTGACCGCCTGCCGAAGCGCGCCGAGGATCAGCGGGTGATCGTCGGCGATCAGAATGCGAACGGCTTCCGCCAAGAGGTCCTCCCGCGACTTTACTGCTTACATGGCGCGGTTATGACCTAAAGTCACGACTTTTGGCTATTCGGCGGCGTCGCGCATCTGCGCGCGCACGTTGCTGCGGAAATCGTCGATGACGATTTTTTGGCCCGCCCGCTCGACATGCCAGAACGTCCAGCCGTTACAGGCGGGCAATCCCTGCACCAGCGCGCCGATCTTGTGGATCGACCCGACCGCCGGACCCGCCGCCACGCAACCGTCCGCACGGATCAGCGCGCGATGACGGCCCGCCGCGTCGCTCAGCATTTCCCCCGGTCGCACCAGCCCCGCCTCGACGAGGCTGGCGAAGGCGACGCGCGGTTCGGCGCGCTTGGTCGGCATGGCGGCGAACGCTTCCGCCGGCATGGGCTCCACGCCGGCGATGCGCGCGCGGGCCGCTTGCGCATAGCCGGGGTCGCGTTCAAGGCCGAGATAGCGCCGGCCCAGCCGCTTGGCCGCCGCGCCAGTCGTGCCGGTGCCGAAGAACGGGTCGAGCACCAAATCGCCGGCGTTACTCGCCGCCATCAGCACGCGGGCGAGCAGCGCTTCCGGTTTCTGGGTCGGGTGAACCTTCTTGCCGTCGGCGCCCTTCAGCCGTTCGGCGCCGGTGCAGAGCGGAAAATACCAGTCGGAGCGGACCTGAGAATCCTCATTGCCCGCCTTCAGCGCCTCGTAGTTGAACGTATAGCCCTTGGCGTCCGAGGAGCGGGTCGCCCAGATCATCGTCTCATGGGCGTTGGTGAAGCGGCGGCCGCGAAAGTTCGGCATCGGATTGGCCTTGCGCCAGACGATGTCGTTGAGAATCCAGAACCCCAGGTCCTGAAGGATCGCGCCGACGCGAAAGATGTTGTGATAGGAGCCGATCACGCAGATCGTCGCGTTGGGCTTCATCACGCGCTGCGCGGCGGTGAGCCAATCGCGGGTGAAGCGGTCATAGGTCGCGAAATCGGCGAATTTGTCCCACTCGTCGTCCACCGCGTCGACGACGCTCTGATCGGGACGGCTGAGGGCGCCCTCCAGTTGCAGATTGTAAGGCGGGTCTGCGAACACCAGATCGACGCAAGCCGCCGGGAGTTTACTCATCTGAGCGACGCAATCGCCCACGAGAATTTCATTCTCGGGGACCCCCGTCGTGTCGGAACGTCCGGCCACAGGCGACCCAGTACGCGATACCTGAATCTGGGCGGGGCGGCGGGACGCGCCGACACGGGGAGCACGCATTTACGCTCACTCAACGCTAACGCTACGCATCGGAGACGAACGTCGCCGACAGGTTGTTTATGAAGGCGCAAGGTAAAGGTCGCGTTAGCCATGCCCCGGCGCGGGCGTCTCAATTTCGCACGTTACTTGTGGCGAGAAATATTTACGGATTTCAGAACTTTATAATTGCTCATTAACGCGTCGCGGCAGGGGCTGACTTGAAAGTCAGGCGGTGCGCGGGACACGGGCCGAGCGCCGTTAACGCTTGGCGATGCGCCAGCGTTCCATAGCCCGCATGGGAGGTGAAGCCGTAGCCGGGATAATGCGCGTCGAGCCGAGCCATCATCTGATCGCGCGCGACTTTGGCGACGATGGAGGCGGCGGCGATGGAGAGTGACAGCGCATCGCCACGAACGACCGCGCGGGCCGGGCACGCGAGGCCAGGCGGAATATCGCGGCCATCGATCAGAGCGAAATCCGGGCGCACGGCGAGTCCAGCGAGCGCGCGCGTCATGGCGAGCAACGTCGCCTGCCTTATATTGACGCGGTCGATTTCCTCCGGCGGCGCGAAGGCGATGCAAACCGCCAGGGCGCTTTCCAGAATGAGCGGAGCGAGAGCCTCGCGCCGGGCAGGGTCGAGTTTTTTGGAATCGTCGACGCCCTTGATCGGCCAGGCGTCAGCCGCAAAGATCAGAGCGGCCACGCAGACCGGACCGGCCAGCGGTCCCCGGCCGACTTCATCTACGCCGGCGACAAACCGCGCGCCTTCCGCCCAAAGCTCGCGCTCGCGCGAGAAGTCCGGCTTCATCCCTTGAGCGGCCCCGACTTGAGCCGGGAAAGGTCGAACGCTTGCACGTCGCGCAACAGGTCGATGAAAGCGGCGGCGGCGTGGTCGGCGCAGGCTTCGCCCTTTTCGCGCGCGCCCTTCGAAGCGTCGCCCGCCACGCCCGCGCTGGTGAGATCGGAGGCGAGCCAGCCAAAGCCGACGGGTTGCGTGACGCGAAGCTGCTTGAACTCCTGCTCAATGCCGACAGCCGAACTCACAAAATTCTCGGCGCGCTCCATGCGCACGGTCTCGGGGCGGAAGGCGAGCATCAACGAGGTCTCGACTTCGCCGCCGTGGATGCCGTGCGCGCGCTCCTGCGCGGAGAACATGCCCTCTGGCAGGCCGAGGCGATGCCAGGCGGAATGAACCGCCAGCATCCCGTGCTTCTGCCGGAGTTCGCGCGCGACGATGTCGATCACAGGCACATTGCCGCCGTGCGAGTTGATGAAGATCAGCTTGCGGCATCCGGTGCGCGCGACGCTGTCGCCGATCTCGGTCCAGGCGCGGATCAGCGTTTCATGCGAGAACGTCAGCGTGCCGGGGAACTCGATGTGCTCGTTGGATTTGCCGATGGCCTGAACCGGCAGATACAACACCGGCAGGTCGTCGGGCGTCAGCGCGACGGCGCGCGCGAGATAGCCCTGGTTGATGTAATTGTCGACGCCGACCGGCAGATGCGGGCCATGCTGCTCGGTCGCCGCCACCGGCAGGACGGCGATGTAATTGCGCATGTTCGTGTCGGCGAAGTCGCGCCAGCTCCAGTCAGACCAATATTTCGACGGCATGCCTTTATTCCTTGCGCGCGGCGATGGCTTCGATCTCGACCTTGAACTCAGGGCGCGAGAAGCCGCTCACCACCAGCAGCGTGGAGGCTGGCGGCGGACTGCCCACGAATTCATCGCGAACCTTCATGTAGCCGCCCAAATGTTCGGCGCCGGCGACATAAGCGTTGATGCGCACGACGTCGGCCAAGGTCATGCCGGCCTCGCCGAGGATCGCCACGATGGCGCGGAAACACAGGCGCGCCTGCGCCTCGGCGCTCTCGGGCACGCCGCCGTCGCGGTCGACGCCAAGCTGGCCGGCACAGAACACATAACGGGCGCCGGGATCGACTTCGACGCCATGGGCGTAGTTGGCGAACGGCGGGTGGATCGAGGAGGGGCTGAGACGGCGCAAGGGTTGGTTTCCGGCGACAGGGCATGGGGTTACCCCTTGCCACGGCGCGAGGCAAGACGGATGATGGCGCCGCGATTGCGTGCATGGGCGCGGCGCTGTCGCCACGGAGCGTTGTGATGAACTTCAAGGGCGTGATGATCGCCGCCGCCTTCGGGCTGGCGGC
>Ga0209698_10002725_pt1 | contig 19890 bp, 16 predicted proteins | sample LitLauG_LLR_2012_FD_187203 | JGI IMG/M metagenome (GOLD analysis project Ga0209698, IMG submission 187203) | Freshwater sediment microbial communities from Pennsylvania, USA - Little Laurel Run_MetaG_LLR_2012 (SPAdes) (version 2) | ecosystem: Environmental > Aquatic > Freshwater > Creek >...
CGGTCGCCCTCCTGCGTCTTGATGCCTGGAAACACCAAGTTAGCAGTGGCGGCCGTGCGCCCGCCTATCCCCCGAAATTGGGCGAAGAACCAAAAAAAAGAGCCTGGTCCGAAGACCAGGCTCTGAAAGCACCACTCAAGGAGGAGACAGAGAGTGTCTGAACGTGCGTCCAGACTAGTGGTGCCAAGGAGACATTGCGCGATTACGCGACCTTGCGCGCCTTCGGACGGGCGCTGTCATTGGCCGCGGCAGCGGCGTTCAGGGTAGCCGAGGCGGCGGAAGCGAAATTGGCTTCGGCCCAGTCGGTTGCCTGACGGGTGGCCTTGGTGGCCGTATCGAATGCGGTGTTGGCCGCCGCGAGCGCACTCTTGAACATCGACACCGCCGGCTCGGAGCCGGTGGGCGCGTTCTTGGCGGCAAGCTCGACCATCTCGGCCATCTGGCGATTGCCTTCGGTGATCTGGGCTTCGATGATCTTGGTGAGCTCGGCCTGTGCGGTGCTGGCGATGCCGTAGGCGTTGCGCGAGTAGCCGACCAGCTTCTCGAGGGTCGGCTGGGTGGCGGTGCTGGTCACCGCGAGGAATTCCTGCACGTCGCGCGCGCCCAGCACGGCATGGCTGGATTCGGTCGCGTCCTGGAACGCGGCCTTGGCGGCGGCAAGATTCAGGTGCGCCAGCTTTTCGGCGGCGTTGAAATAGGCTTGGCTGATCGAGTGCCAGGCATTGAGATGGGTCTTTTGCAGTTCCACTACGTCCGTGATGGTCGAAACCATGGTTTCCTCAGATGTTGTGCCGCGTCAGTCGGTATCTTCGTATGGGGTATGTTTTTCTTCTGTGCGCCGGATCTGGTCCACGCGACCCCCGATTGCAGGTGGGATCGGACGTGGCGCCGGGCCGGTTGGCCCGGTTCAAATCCGAGGCGCAGGACGAATTGTATGCTGCGTAGCACAAAAGTCAAGCCGGTACGCAGCCGATTCGGCCTCCGGTCGGGACTCGGACCATTCCAGTTTTATTATTTAGAATCATCATATTGATCGAATAAATTGGAGTAAACGTGGACCTGCACGACAGCGTGGCGCGATGCACCAAAATCAGGCAGATCCAGACCGTCGCGGAGGCCCATCGATGAGCCCCGCCGAGCGCCAGCCGCCCGGTCCGGCGCAGATCGTCGATGCGGCGATCACGTCGCGCCGATCGATCCGCGCCTTCCTGCCGCAAGCCGTGCCGCGGGCTGTCATCGAGGAGATCCTTGGCGTGGCCGCGCGCGCGCCCAGCGGCACGAATACCCAGCCCTGGAACGTTCATGTGCTGACCGGCGCCGCGCTGCAGCGGCTGAGTGCGGCCATCTTTGCCGCCTGTCGCGATCCGCAGGAATTGGCGCGCCACAAGAACGAATACGACTACTACCCGCCCAAGTGGGTCGAGCCGTATCTGGGCCGGCGGCGCAAGGTCGGCTGGGACCTGTATGGCCTGCTCGGCATCGGCCGCGCCGACAAGGACCGCATCGAGGCGCAGCACCAGCGCAACTACCGGTTCTTCGATGCCCCGGTGGGGCTGATGTTCTCGATCGATCGCGTCATGGCGCAGGGCAGCTGGCTCGACTACGGCATGTTCCTGCAGAACATCATGATCGCGGCGCGGGCCCGCGGACTCGACACCTGTCCGCAGGCGGCGTTCGTGCAGTTTCACGAGATCATCCGGGCCGAGCTGGCCATCGCCGCCGATCGGGCCATCGTCTGCGGCATGTCGCTGGGCCATGCCGATCCGGACCGCATCGAAAACACGCTCGTCACCGAACGCGAGCCGGTCGCGAGCTTCGCCCGTTTTTGCGATTCCTGAGCCGTCCGGCGTCGATTAAGAAGTGCTCGCTACTGTACGAGACCGCATCGCTTGGTTACACTCGCGCCCTGCGGGGGCTGGCCTTGCGTCGGTCGGGCGCTGCGATTGGCGTTGCGGTCGGCGCTGCGTTCGGTGCAAGCGCCAGCGCGGTACATCCCCCGAATAGCTGCGAGATTCGCCCCGATTCCGGATATTTTTTGCCGCGAACGTCGCCGATACTCATGGCGACGTCCGCCGAAAACGGTCCGTCCGGCCGGATCCGGCGCGGCGTCCCGCTTGGATCGCGAAAGCAGGAAGATGGCAACTAGGCTCTTGCGTCGCGCAGCGCTGCCCTGCGCACTGGCCATGCTCTTTGCAGGATGGCTGCCGCCCGCCACGGCCGCTCCGGATCCGGTCGCCCGCGCGCCGCGCGGCCACGCGGCGACGGCGCCGCACCCCGCGCGCCTGCCGGCCATCCGCTCCGAATACGCCCTGGTGGTCGACCAGGACACCGATGAAGTGCTGATGCAGAAGAATCCCGGCGGGGTGTCGTCGATCGCCTCGATAACCAAGCTGATGACCGCCATGGTCACGCTGGACGCCGCCTTGCCGATGGGCGAGGAACTGCAGGTCACTGAGGCCGAGCGCACCGCGGCCGGCTGGCGCGGCGCAGCCTTGCATCCGGGCGTGCGCCTGACCCGCGCCCAGGCCTTGCACCTGGCGCTCATGTCTTCGGAGAATCATGCCGCGCAGCTGCTCGGTCGCACCTATCCGGGCGGCACGCAGGCGCTGGTCGCGGCGATGAATGCCAAGGCCCGCGAACTGGGCATGGACGACAGCCAGTTCGCCGATCCGACCGGGCTCGACGCGCGCAACCGCGCCACGGCCAGCGACCTCGTGCGCATGGTCAAGGCGGCCTACGATTACCCCGAGATCCGCGAATACTCCGTTTCCACCGAGTACAGCCTGCGCATGGGCAAACACTCGGTGCAGTACCACAACACCAACAAGCTGACCTCGCACCCCGACTGGCAGATCGGCCTGCAAAAGACGGGCTACATCGGCGCGGCCGGGCGTTGCCTGGTCATGCAGACGGTGATCGACGGCCGCCGCGTGGTCATGGTGCTGCTCGATTCGATCGGCAAGTATTCGCGCTTTGCCGACGCGCAGCGCATCCGCGACTGGCTGGTCGGGCGCGAAGGCGTGCGCGCCTCTGCGGCCGATCTGTAGCGCGCCGCGCACCGCCCACCGCGGCGGCGCGCTGCCGCACCGGTACACCGCGCTATTTCGCGGCAGCAGGCGCGACCGGCGCGCTGAATCCCAGTCCGGCCGAAATGCGCGCCGCGGTCGCCTGCAGGTCTTCGATCCAGGCGTCCTGCATGCGTTCGGAGGGTGCCGAGAGCGACAGGCCGGCGACGATCATGCCCGTATCGTCGCGCACCGCGGCGGCGATGCAGCGTACCCCCGGCTCGAGCTCTTCGTTGTCGCGCGCATAGCCGCGGGCCCGCACCTGTGCGAGTTCACGCTCGAGCCGCGCCGGGTCGGTGATGCTGTTGCGCGTGTGCCCGGCCAGGCCGGTGCGCGTGGCGTAGGAACGCACGACGCGTGGATCATCGTAGGCCAGGAATAGCTTGCCGCTGGAGGTCAGGTGCAGCACGGCGCGCCCGCCGATGGCGCGCACCACCTGCATGCCCGAGCGTTCGCTGTACGAGCGTTCGACATAGACGATCTCGTCGCCCTGGCGCACGGAAAGGTTGACGGTCTGGCCGGTGCGCCGGTGCAGCTCGCGCATCGGCTCGATCGCCGCTTCGCGCACGCTCAGCCGGGCCTTGACCAGGTTGCCCAGTTCAAGCAGGCGCATGCCCAGGCGGTAGGAACCGGCCTGCTCGCCGCGGTCGACGAAACGCCCGACGACCATGTCGTTGAGGATGCGGTGCGCGGTCGACGGGTGCAGCGCGGTGGCCTGGGCCAGCTCCTTCAGGCTCACGGCGCCCGAGCGCTCGGCCAGCACGTCGAGCAGGCTCATCATGCGGTCGATGACCTGGATGGCCGTACGTTCCTTGGCCGCCGGGACGGCGGCCGCCGGCGCCGAGCTTTCCTTGGCGGCGTAGGCCGATTCGGACACGGCAATCGATTTTTGTGGATCTGGGCGCATGCTGCACTGCCATATATTTCACGACCTTGCAGTGTATACCACGATGCGGAAGCCGCGACGGGCGCAAGAGAGCGAATAGCGACCAATAACCAGCAGCCAGCGACCAGCGACCAGTGACCAGTGACCAGTGACCGGTGGTCGGTAACCGGTGACCAGCAACCATCCGCCAGCCGACAGCCCCAGTTCGCCAGCCCCCGGCCAGCGGACAGATAGCGGGGCGCCGCTGGCCGTGCCGCCGCGGCGCGCTCAGCCGCCAGGCCCGCCGGCCGCAAGGGCCGAGGCTGCGGCCGGGGCCGCGCGGCGGGCGGCGGCGATCGCCGAGCGGCATTCGCCGACCAGCGCCGGGCCGCGATAGATGAGTCCGGTGTACAACTGGACCAGGGTCGCGCCGGCGTCGATCTTCTCGACCGCGTCGGCGCCGCTGAGGATGCCGCCGACCGCGATGATCGGCAGCGCGCCCTGCAGGTGTTGCGCCAGCAGGCGCACCACCTGGGTCGCGCGCGGCCGCAGCGGCCGGCCGGAAAGTCCGCCCGCCTCGGTACCGTGCGGCAGCCCGGCGACCGCATCGCGGGCCAGCGTCGTGTTGGTGGCGATGACCGCGTCGATCTCCAGTTCGACCAGGGTGTCGGCGATGCGCGGCAGCTGCGCGTCATCGAGGTCGGGCGCGATCTTGACGGCGAGCGGCACGCGGCGTCCGAACTCCTGCGCCAGGCGCGCCCGCTCGGTGCCCAGCGCGACCAGCAGCGCGCGCAGCTCTTCGTCCTGCTGCAGGCTGCGCAGGTCGCGCGTGTTGGGCGAGGAGATGTTGATCGTCACGTAGCCCGCGTAGGGATACACCGCCTGCAGGCCCAGCAGATAATCCTGAAGTGCCGCGCCGATCGGCGTGTCGGCGTTCTTGCCGATGTTCAGTCCGAGCACGCCGCGGTAGCGCGCCTGCCGCGCGTGCTCGACGAATTCGGCCAGCCCCCGGTTGTTGAAGCCCAGGCGGTTGATCAGGGCCTGGGCGCGCGGCAGGCGGAACATGCGCGGCCGCGGATTGCCCGGCTGGGCGCGCGGCGTGACCGTGCCGACCTCGACGAAGCCGAACCCCAGCTCGCCCAGGGCGTCGATATGGGCGCCGTTCTTGTCGAGCCCGGCGGCGAGGCCGACCGGATTGGGGAATTCCAGGCCCATCACACGCACCGGCTCGTCGGCCAGCGGCGCCTGGCCCAGCCAGCGCGTGGCGCCCAGGTCGTGGGCGCGCTGCAGCCCTTCGAGGGTGAGTTCGTGGACCCGCTCCGGATCAAGCGCGAACAGGACCGGGCGCGCCAGCCCGTAGAGCGCGCCACAGGGGCCGGCGCGGCTCACGGGGTCTCGTCGGTGCCGCGCAGCCAGCGCCCGTGGCGCAGTGTCTCGACCGGCCGGAAATTCGCCTTGTAGGCCATCTTGCTGCTCTCGCGGATCCAGTAGCCCAGGTACAAGTGGGGCAGGGCCAGGCTGCGGCACTGGGCGATCTGCCACAGCACGTTGTACGTGCCGTAGCTTGCGCCGGGCTCGTCCGGATCGTAGAACGTGTACACCGACGAGAGGCCGTCGCTCAGCACGTCGATGATCGACACCATGCGCAGTTCGCCCAGCGAGCCGCTGGGGGCGTGCGGATCGACCGGGTCGCGGAACTCGACCAGCCGCGTGTTCACCTTGGTCTGCAGCAGGAACTGCGCGTATTGCTCGCGGCTGTCGTTGTCCATGCCGCCGCCGGCGTGGCGCGACGCCTGGTAGCGCAAGTAGAGGTCATAGTGCTCATGGTCGAATTCGAGCGACACGACGCGCGTCTGCAGCCCCAGGTGGGATTTCCAGGCCCGCCGCTGGCTGCGCGAGGGCGCGAATTCCTGCACCGGCAGGCGCACCGGCACGCAGGCCCGGCAGCCCTCGCAGTGCGGCCGATAGGTGAAGATGCCGCTGCGGCGGAAGCCGGCGCGCACCAGCTCGCTGTAGACATCGGCATTGATGACGTGCGCCGGCGTGGCCACCTGCGACCGGGCCTGCCGGTCCTCGAGGTAGCTGCAAGGGTAGGGCGCCGTTGCATAAAACTGCAACGTCGAGAACGGCAACTCCTTGAGGTTGGCCACCTGTCAATCCACCTCGTGCCGCGCGCCAGGCGCGCGCGATGCAAGCGCTGCGTCGTCCGGACCGTCTGCCCGGTTTTCATCGATGCCGTCCGCGCCGGACGCGTGCGCGGCGAGCAAGGGGTTCAGCCTGATGCCCCGGTAAGCCTGCCAGTCGGGCGGCGGCTCTTGCACCTGCCGGGCCACCTGCGCGCAGAATTCGCGCCGCCCGATCTCGCGGGCGCCCAGCGACGCCAGGTGCGCCGTCCGCTGCTGGCAGTCTATCATCGGCACCCCCTCGCGTTGCAAGAGCGCAACGAGGGTCGCCAGGGCGATTTTCGAGGCATCGCGCACGGTCGAGAACATCGACTCGCCGAAGAACATCCGCCCCAGGCTGACGCCGTAGGCGCCGCCGACCAGCCGGCCGTCCTGCCACAGCTCGATCGAATGGGCCAGGTCGCGGCGCGCCAGCGCGCCGTACGCGGCGACGATCTCGGCGCTGATCCACGTGCCCTCCTGGCCGGCGCGCGGCGCCGCGCAGGCCCGCATGACCGCCTCGAAGTCCGTATCCAGCCGCAGTTCGCGCTGCGGGTCGTCGAGCACGGCGCGCAGCGTCTTGCGCAGCGATCGCGTGACGCGCAGCCCGCCGGTCGGCAGCACCATGCGCGGGTCCGGGCACCACCAGAGCACCGGATCGCCTTCGCTGTACCAGGGGAAGATGCCGCGCGGATAGGCCGCGAGCAGCCAGCGCGCATTGACCTGTGCCGTGGCGGCGAGCAGGCCGTTGGGCGAGACCAGCGCCGCGCCGACGTCGGGGAAGGGCTCGCCCGGTTCGAGCCAGGCGATCATGCGTGCGCGGGCGGCGTTTCCGGCGGCGGCCGGGCCGCGATCTCTTTGGTGTGCGTGCCGAAGGCGCCGCGCCGGCGATCCTCGAAGTAGAGGCGCAGCGTCGTGCCGACCGTGCGAAACGCGATCTCGTTCCACGGGATCTCTTCCTCGCGGAAGAGGCGCACGTCCAGGCTCTCCGTGCCGGGCCCGAAGTCCTCGTCGAGCAGCTGCGCGCGGTAGAAGAGGTGGACCTGTTCGACCTGTGGCACGTCGATCATGGTGAACAAGGGCCCGAGCACGACCCGCGCCTTGGCTTCTTCCTCGGTCTCCCGCAGCGCGCCCTGGGCGGCCGTCTCGCCGATCTCCATGAAGCCGGCCGGCAGGGTCCACGTGCCGTAGCGCGGCTCGATGGCGCGCAGGCACAAAAGGACGCGCTCGCCCAGCACCGGCACGGTACCGACGATCAGGCGCGGATTGACGTAGTGCACCGCGCCACAGGCATCGCAGCAGGCCCGCTCGCGCGTATCCCCGGCGGGCACCCGGCGCGTCACGGCATGCCCGCAGGTCGAGCAGAACTTGAGGTCGGGTCGGAAACTCACGCGGAAAGTGTAGCGCCGTGCCGTGACCGGACGGCATACCGGTCCGCCGCCGCTTTGCTCGGCAGCAGGCCAGGGGGCGGCGCGCCGATCGGTGGCTTGCGGGCGAGAAAGCGATGCCCCCGAGTGAGGCGGGCTTGGCAGCCGCATGAAAAATCGTGTAAGATCGATAGTCTTCGGAGCTCAAGTTCCCGCGGTAATTTCGTGGCGGAACTCGGTCGATCCGGACGGCCCCATCTCTGGGTGCCGGCACCCAATGACGCGGGGTGGAGCAGTCTGGCAGCTCGTCGGGCTCATAACCCGAAGGTCACAGGTTCAAATCCTGTCCCCGCAACCAAATAAAACAAGACGTTACGTGAAAACGGCCGCCCATCGGGCGGCCGTTTTTGCGCTTGTGGCCCATCTGTAGCCCATTTGTAGCCCAACTGTGGCCCAAGATATTTTCAGTAGCTGTCCAAAAGTTGAAGAAATGACCGTCGGTCTCGACCACACAATGCGGTCGTAAAGCTATCCCCAGGCCGTGCTCATCAGCGTGGCGATATCGCGCCGCGACAGCACCGCCGTAAACTCGCGCCAGTCCCTTTCCGGCGGCACCATCGTGCCGGTGTAGCGCAAATCGAAACCTGTCGCGGTCTTCTTGGCGTTGATGAATTCGTCGAGGCGTTCGCCGAGCGTTTCGATGTCCTCGATCCACTCGTCTTTGATGGTGTCCGGCAGCGATCCGAAGAGGTCGTAGCGATTCTTCATGCGCTCAGACAGGCGCTGGTAAATCTTCTCGTCCACCGTCTGCTCGAATACCAGGTTAAGCATGTCCACGGTTTCGCGCCGTTGCCCAAAGCGCTTGATGCGGCCGATACGCTGTTCGAGCCGCGTGGGATTCCATGGCATATCGACGTTGATTAGCGTTCCAAGGGTTTGGAGGTTCAAGCCCTCGCAAGCAGCATCGGTCGCCACTATGACGCGAATTTGGTGTTCAGCCACCATGCGCTTAAGCGTCTCGCGCTTGACGGTCACGCTTTCACCGCGCTGATACAAGCGGCTTCGGTCTGCGCCTGCATATAGGCCCACCGCTTCCTCGGGATAGCGACTCGCCAAAGAATCAGCCAGCCACTTCGCGGTGTCGTAGTACTGGCTAAAGATGATCACGCCTAGGCTCAGCCACTTTTCTTCCTCGAGGAAGTGGACGACGGCCTTCATTTTTGGGTCGACTTGAAGTCGTTCGAGCCGGACGACCATGCGTTGCAATACCTCGCGCTCCTCGCTCGTCTCGACCCTAATTTCGTCTTCTTTCTCGTCGTCCTCCTCATGCACTGCTCCGCCTTGCAGCAAGCGCCGAGCCGTCGCCAAACCGGCCTGGATGCTTGAGCAGATGCGCTGCTCCATCAGGTTTTTCATGAAGCCGCTGCCCTTGCCGCGCATGGCCAGCGCCTTGCCGAAGGCACGCGCCTCGCCGTAAGCCTGAAGGAAGTCCTCCGACGTGCGCAGCGCTTTACCTTCGAACAACACGTCGAAGGCTTGCTGCGCCGAAGCCCGCTCACGCTCAGGGTGAACTTCCACACCCACGCGGGCGAGAAGGCCGGCGTCTTCCAACTGTTGACGCTTGCGCAAAACTACGTGTCGCACCAAGGGGTTCTCGCGCTGGAACAGACTAGCCCCGGCAATGTGTCGCTCCAGCTCTTCTTCCAGAATCTCCCGCGTTTCCTCCGGCAAATCCGCGAGCGGACGGTTTGTCTGCCATTCGCCATTCGTCAGGCCCAAGTCCTGCCGGATGGCGGAGAACAAACGTCTGGCGCGAGGTTCGGTGGTCGATTCCATTCGCGGCAACGGCGACCGCAGTAGATCCCAAGCATGATCAAGCGTCAGTACGGACTCTCGGCCAGCCAGAATGTCTAGCACTTCGTCCGGCCGGTGCCAAGGAGCGAGGTCGTGGCCCAGGACGAAACGCCCCGGACCTTGGTGCAGGATGCCCATTAAGTCCCACAGATCTGCCGGATTCGTTTGAATAGGGGTGGCAGTGCCCAGCAGGACATGGTCAGCGCGCGCAGCAATTTCCCGCATAAAGGTCAGCAGCTCGTTCGGCGTCCCGGCATCCTTGCCGAAACCCTGGCGTGTTCTGGCCTTGTGCGCTTCATCCAGAATTACGACGCCGAAGCGCATGCCCAGCAAATGTTGCCTCTCCAGGGAATCGCGCATCATCAAACCAGTAGAAACAATGCCGATCCGTAGTGGGCAGTGGACGATCTGCTCGCGCCCCGCGGGTGACACGACCCGCTCGTCGGCATCCAGCCAGACCTTGGCCACGGTCTCCCAGCGCGCCGTCGGGATGCCCAACTTGTCCAACATTTCAGTTTGCCATTGCTCGGTCAGCGTGGCCGGAGCGAAGATCACCACCGGGCGGCGCGTGCCGTTGTCCCGATCGGACAGCAGGCACAGTGTTAGCGCGGCGGTGGCCAACGAGAGCGTCTTGCCAAGGCCGACTTCGTCGGCCAGCAGCAAGCGCACCGAGCTGTAAAGGCGCTGGTGCTGCAGGCACTCGGTCAGAAAGCCTTGCTGCCACGGTTGAAGTTGCTGACCCTCGCGGTATAGCGGCGACTCGATTAGCGCCGCAGGCGCAAGATTCTCGTCATCCTCGATATCGATGAAGTCAATCTCTCGCCGGTAGCCGCGCCGACGTACCTCGCGGATGACGACCTGCGGCAGCGGCTTGGCCGCGTTCCAAAGAAATTCGAACTCTTCCTCAATCCATGCCACGCCTTCCGGCGATTCATCTTCCCAGAGGATTTCATAATGGCGCTGCCAGCCACTGCGTGTCTCATTCATCGAACCAATGAACCCGAGCCTGCGACCATCCGCGAGGGTGATCACGCCCGCCTTGCCGTGCACGAAACCGCAAATGTCGTCAGGCGCGACCCGAACCGCTTGCCCATGCTTCACTAGAAAGGCGTCCAGACGTCGGTAGCGGTCGCGGTGTAACAGCGCTTCTGCTTCCAGCGCCCGTTCGTTCCAGCGACCAAGCATCTTGCTTTCGCGCAGCTGCGCCACCATCAAATCGTCAGGGTGAATGTCCACGTTGCACACGATCTTGACCTCGGGGATATGCTCCAGGGCCTCTCCCGCCACCTCGAAAAGCGAACTGGTGAAGTAGCCGGCGATGCGCTTATAGCTCTTTGCATCGCTCAGATGCTCCATCAGGAAGCTCGCGTCCAATCGGTGCGTGCGCGAGGAAAAGCGCCTGATGCTCATGCCCCGATCCCTCAATCGCCGAAACGTAGATTCTTGAGGCGCGCGCCCAGCACATCGGCGGCGTTGCGCGCCTCGGGTTCATGTGATTTGCGCTCGAAGAACAACAGCACATCCACCAACAGCGCGCGCGCTTCGAGGAAATCCACCATCTCGCTGCGCAACTGGTCGACGATAACCTGTGGTTCGGTGTCCTTTAGCAACTGCTGCAGGGCTATGATCAAGCGGCCTAAACGAGTCGCGCCAATCTCCGTGCTCTCGGTCAGATCTCGCGAGGCGTACTCGCTCACACGCTTCAGGCGCGCGTGGTTGGGTCGCATGTCACCCATCAAGCGGGAATAGTCCTCGACGTGGAAGGCTTTGGCGAAATTCTGATAGTTGTCGAGCTTGGCCGATCCAGTGGTTTCCATGTCCAACATCCGCAGCACAAAACGTTCGACGCCCGTCAGCCTGGCCCAAGTGTCTGCCTTAAGCCCTTCGGGCACGAGGAGGCTGGACGCCGTTTCCGCCGCCTGCTGCACGATCTCGTCCACCACGGTGACTTCGCCCCGGGCACGGGGCTTAAGCGCGAAGCTGGTGACATCCTCGCCTCCAATGTGGGTGTAGGCGGTCAGCACTTTCAGGGCGGCCGCATAGCCAGCCATTTGCAGGTCGGAATCGTTGAAAGCTGGCTCACCATGATGTGTCTTGACCGTATCATTCAAGTGCATCATGGATTCGATCTGGCGGCCCACCTCCTGGCGAACGGCGGGTAGCAGACGCTGCTTGAAGCCGGTGCGCTCGCAGGCGGCGCGCTTCTTCAACATCAGAATGACGGTGCCTTGGACGTAACCGCCCTTCTTAAGCTCAGAGGTAGTTTCGGTTGCGATATACCAAGCGGCCACCACTTGCAGGCCCGCTGCCCAGAAGATGCCAATCAAATCACCCCAAACTCCAGTGTCCTGATGCGTGAACATCACGCACTGCATGCCATTGGCAGGCATGTGCTTGGCCATGGCTTGGTAGGCCGCTACCATGCCACTCCGGAAATCCTTTCCTGAACCTTTGACTGCAAGTGCGCGGCGGGAGTCCCACACCCACTCATTGAACGGCTTTGGCGGGTTCTTGCGCAGCCACGCGATGAAGAATTCAGCGATCTCGTGATAGTTCACAGCGTCGGCGTAAGGCGGATCTGTAATCCAGAACTCGGAGTCGAGTTGAAGATCAGACGCCTCCTTGTTTCTGACGATTAGCTTGCCCGAAATGGTGCTCGAGGAATCGGTAAGAAACAAGTAATTCTGCCCGGTGACGAACGAACGAACGCCATAGAAGTAGTTGGTGTTGTAAGCTTGGTTGTAAAAGGTCTGCGTGATCGATTCTCTTGCTGCGCCGGTTCCGTAACGGCATAGTTTGCTAGACCAATCCAGCATTTTCGCCAAGGACAGGCTCAAAGCTGGTTGCACATCGTCCGCCATGGTTTTGATCTGTTCATGCACCAAGGCCGCAATCAAAAGTTGGCGAGCACTGAACAAGTGATGCCAGTGCGTCCAGCCGCGTTCGCGGAATAATCGCGTTGTTTCGTCTCCAGGCTCAATGGCCATGTCCGGCACCAAGCCTTCCTTCTGCCAACGGTCCAGCCTCTCGGCGACGATTGCCTCCACTTGGCGCTCTCTCTCCAGATCGGCGTCCGTCGGGGCAGCGAAGTAAGTTTCCTGACGCCCGGCATTTAAAGTGGCTTTAGTAATCCACTGGATCGCGTACAGGCGCTCTTGAAAAACATCGTCTGATCTAGGCTTAAAGTCACTCTTCTCCCAGTGTCGCAGCTGATTGCCCGTTGATCCATCCGCCCGCCGGTAATCGCCACGCAACGTCTTGATGGGAGTGCGATAGGTTTTACCTTCCAGGGTATAAACCATGTCGCCTTCCTGAATCGAACCTTTCTCGGCGGTGCAAATTTCCGCCTTAGAAGCTCCGACCACGATCTCAATATCGAAACGCTTGTGCGTTGGGTCTGGCCGCAGGCGGGCAACGGCGTTGCGTGTTTTCGACACAATCCAGCTCGACGACAGCGGCACCATCCATCCGGTTTCGGGACAGCGGGCTTCAAGGCACCAGAGATATGCCTTGGCCCGATTGCCTTTGGCATCATGCTCAATGCGTAGCGTAGCGATCTGTTGATCGACGGCGTGCGCCAACGCCAATTGAGCCTGCGAAATCACCGCACGCCTATTGGCCGGTGCGCCAATGATCTCAGCGCTGCCCCAAGTGAGCATGCATGCCATGGGGTTCAGATCCGACGCGTAGGCATCGCAGCCGATTCGCGCGGCCTCGAAGGGAATGGAGCCGCCGCCGCAAAAGGTGTCGCCGACGCGCGGTCGATGGCCGTAGCGCAATATCCCGAATTGCTCTACCAGTTCGGGCAGGGACTTCACCATAACGCCCAGGTGCGCGAAGTGACGATTGACGTCCGGCCACACCGGAGCAAAGAGCCATTCCTGATCCAATTCTTCAGGACGCTTGCCAAGGCTGGCCTTCTCTTCGTAGCTCGACAATGTTGCTAAAGCGCGACGGTATAGGACGAGCTTTTCGTCGTCGGTAATGTCGTGCCGCCAGCCGCGCCCGCTGAAGTAGCGTTCCGGGTCGGAGATGGGAATCACCTCTTGGAGCGTCGTGGCCGACCAAGCATTCGCAGCCAGCGCTCGGCGCGCCAAGCCTTCGTCGTCGAAGGCCATAAGTCTCTCGAAAATTTCGAGATCGGCTTCTGCATCGCCGGTGGGAGGCAGCAGACAGCCCACCACAATTGCACGCACTAGGATCAGCGGCTTTCGGCCCTTCCAATACGAGCCAAGACCGGTGAGAGTCTGGCTCTGCACCGCCGTCCGCTCTTCTTGTGCCTCGAACGAAACCTTCTGCGCCGGAAAAACCGTCTCAATCAGCGCGGGCGCATCCTTTAGGGCGAGTGGCGTGAGCATCGTCGCGCTTGTCCTTGCATGCATCGCGAGTGCTTCTTTAATGGGACGTCGTGGAGTCTTGCGATAGCCACCCCTGCGACTTTAGCCGTTCTACTGCGATGGCGAGCTGCCGCGGAGTGAACTGTCGCTTGCGCGCGCTCCATTCATAGACTCGATGCGCCACGTCGTCGTGCTGAGACGCCCCCTCGCGGCTCATCACCCAATGTACCGTGGCCAGTAACTCCAGCCCGTAGGGTGACTCAAAGCCTTCGACCAAGCGCGTGACGCGCTCGAAGCGCGCGCGGCTACTTTGGTTCCGATCGAGGAACCCCTTGGCTTCATCCACTGCGCCGGGCACGAGGGCGAGGGGCTTGTTAGGAGCGTCGCCACCGTCGGCATACCCGGCGATCAGGTGGCCTTCGACCGCGCTTAGCACGTGGCGCAGGTTTTCTGCGTAGGGGCCGTAGGGGGCTTTGACATATTTTAGACGCAACGGCTCGCCCGCTTCCTGCATGAAATACATGAGCTTGTGGACTTCAAGCAGGGTAACGAAGGGGTCGAGTAAGCCACCGAGATAGCGATGGATAAGTTCGACCAGAGCCGCACGCCCAGCACTCATCGTCGGCACTGCGCGCACATGGGCCATCTTGTCGCTGGCGGGCGCACCATTGGGTTCGTACACGAGCACGCGCACGCTGTCCAACCCCCCAAGCGCGCGTTCTATGAGTGGACGCACTTCGGCCCATTCCAGCCCGCCCAAGCCGCTGCCCAAGGGCGGGACGGCGATGGAACGTATGCCTCTGTCGCGGATGATCTTGGCTAGATCGACGAGGCCCATCTCGATGTCCTTGACGCGGCTCTTGCCGCGCCAGTGACGCTTCGTGGGGAAATTGATGATGAATCGCGGCGGCGTGAGTTGACCAGTCTCGAAGACGAACATACGACCCGGTTGCACGGCCTCGCGGTTGCACGCTGCCTGGTAAGCCTTGAAGTTTTCAGGGAAGGCGTTCTTGAACTGCAAGGCAATGCCTCGGCCCATAACTCCGACGCAATTAACCGTATTTACCAGAGCATCGGCTTCGCTCTTGAGGATGTCACCCGAGGTGCTTTCGATCATGGCTGTGCTCCTCTAAGCTCAGTAATACCACTCTGGCCGGACCTCGACTATAGGCCGATGGCCATCCGCCGGAAAGCCATTGACCACCTGCCGATAGGCACCGGGTGAATGAACACCAATGCGTTCGATCAGGTGCCAGGGGAAGCGATGCTCCAACAGAAACTCCGCCTGTTTGCCTTCCTTGCAATTCACCTATTTGAGGGCCTGCACTGCATTCCAATCGATTTCGTTCAGGCGTGCGAGATCGTTGTAGTCCTCGAAGTAGCGTGATCCAGCGTTCGAGTTCGTAAATGCCCAGCGAGTGGGTTGCGCGTCCGCCCATGCGACCGCGGCGCGCAGATCAGCCTCGAAATGAAGGATCGGCCCTTGCCCTCCTCGGTACGCCAACTCTTGGTGGTTGCCTTGATAGATCAGATAGAGCATCACCGAACGCGGACAGAAGTAGAATGGCACGCAGTCCCCGACATGCAGGTCGTGATGACTGCGGAGGCGCAATTCGTTCAAGCGCCGCTGCTTGATGCTGCTCATGCCGATGATCGTGCCCGCAGGCGCACGCTGAACAACCTCCGCGTCGCACCAAAGGAAGCCGTCCGCCACGATGGATGGCAGACGATCCAAATGGACAATGTGGTAGATCTTCGGGTTCAGCGGCACAGACACGGCATTCATCACGTCTCGTCGAACAGGTCAAGCGATGGGCGGCTGTCGTCCGGAGCACGGCTATAGCGGCGGACGCGCGGGGCCAGCAGTTCGCTTTGCGCAACGTCACCCAAGGCGTGCTTCAGGGCCGTGCGCCATCCCTTGCCCGCATCCATAATGCCGCCTGTGCTCATGGCGGTCATACCAAAGAGCCACCAGCGTTCTTCTGGGCGGAGCGCCAGCCAGTTACGGACGGCAACCGGAATCTTCTCGGCATCCATCTGCTCGACTGCCCACGCCAATACACATAGCTCTTTGCCGAGCAGGCGATCGACAGGGTTTTCGCCAACCTTCCAGGCACCGGGCCTCAAGCCGTGCGCAGCCATGCGCGCGTTGAAGGAACGCTGCACTTCGGCGCGGATGGCTGTCCATCGCGCGCGATCCAGCAGGACCCGATCGATCACCGCGCTGTCGACGCTAGTTGCTTGTAGTCCGAAGTGTTCGCTGACCTGAACTTTCCCCGTGCTGCTCTTTGGAATGAATATTTTGAAGTGATGCGGATCGGAGGTCGCAGGCACGCCGAAGCCCAATGTATGCGGCGCTTGCGCACGCGCCTTGGGCGAATCGGTGCTTACTGCGACCTTGGCCTGCGCCATCCTCAATCCTCCTGATTTACGTCGCCAGGTTTCAATTCAATTCCGGCAAGCTTGGCGAACTCCTTGAGCGCGAAGCCGGTCTCGAACTGCACGCCGTCGGCGATGGCGATGTTGATCAATGCCTCGGGTTCGGACAGCACTTCGCGCAAGCTGTTTATGACACCTTCGATGACGGCTGCCGTGACCTGGCGCTCTTGAAAGCGGACGGTCACGGTGTTTTCCCCTTCGCCAATTTCGACGCGCACGCCCTTGAAGTGCGTGCCCGGCTGATCGCGGAAGCGCTTGATGACGCCGAAGACGCGGTCGGTGGTGTCCAGGGCAACGCGCTTACCCTGTAGGCGCGCGGGCTTGCTTTCGACGATCTGAACGGTCTTGTCCCCGCTGGCAGGAACCAGAAAGTCTGCCGTCTTGTTGGCTTCGCCTGCGCGGGCGAACGCCAGCAGGCGGTAGCTCGCGGAGCCGATCTCGAACGGCGCGTCGTAGCGGGTGCCGTCTTTGGGATTGGAACCATCCAAGGTGTAAAACAATTCGGCTCGCGGCGTGGCTGCCAGGACAATCCGGCGCTTGTCAGCGGCAGGCTCAACCTGATGGCGGATCTTGAGGTCGGCAAGCCACCGTGTGGCGGGGCCGCTTTCGTACCGACCTGTTGGCTCCTTCACCATGAAGTAGACCGTGCCCTCGCTAGTGACAAAGTTCTCCAGGTCCTCGACTCTGGGATCCTTTTCGGAGACATTGGGCTTGGTCGACCAATAGACGACGGGGCTTTCGCCCGCGTGGCGTGGTGTCAGGCTCAGAATCGTTTCGCCGGTGTCCGGCTTGACGTTGATAACGGAGACGTTGACAGTAGCCTTGTCCTTGGGGAACGGCCCTTTCTCTATGTAACCGTCTTCACCCAAACGCCACCGGGCCTGCTTAAGGGCTTCGGCCTTGAGAGAGTCCAATCCGCTCGCGCCGGGCATCCATGGCCAAATGGGTGAGCATTTAGCGCGGGCGGCGACATCCTTCCAAGGCGTGCGGCGGTTGTCCTTGCCCGACGGCCAAAGGTATTCCTCGGCCTGTGCGAAGTACTCGTCGAGATTGTCCTTGCCGAGTTCGGCGACTAGCTTGTAGTCAGCGCGCGGACTAGACAGCAATTTTTCGATCTGCGTCTCGGCGGACTGATCGCCTTGGCCGAGCTTAAGACCCTGATCGAGGCTGACTTTTCCGAGCACGTCCCGCCCGCTCGTAGCGTCGTTGGTTGGGATATACAGACAGTTGTAGGCCGCCGACAGCGCCTTTGCGAAGCGATCCTCGGCTTCCTCAAGACGATCGCGAGCCTCCTCGAACAATGTGTCGCCAGCCTTGAGGCGTTTGTGAATCTGCTCGATGGCGTACAACTCGCGCAGCCGCTCCTCGACTGCGTCGGCCAGCAGGCTATCTTGGCCCGTTAGTACCAGCAGGTTGTTCTTCTCCTGCTGGTATTCAAAGAAGTTTTGCAATTCGCTCGGGGGCACTTTGCCATCGGGCTTAATGACGATTAGCGTGCGCGGACCGCCGAGTCTGAGTTCGTCTAGCTTGGGCAGCACCTGCACGTCCTGATAGGCGATCTTGTGGTCTGGTTCGAGGATGCCCGCGAGGCGGTTGATGAGCGCCTGATCGACCTTGGGCTGCGGAACTTCCTTGGCGTTGCGCTCGATCTGCCGCGAAAGGTTCTCGGTCTCCTTGACGAAGAAGCGTTGTTCTTCTCGGTGGAGATACCACGCCGATTCGCGCAGGCGCTGCAAGGCCTGCAGGAACTCGTCCGGCTTACGCTGAGGCGCGGCGAGAAACTCAATCAGCTCGCCTTCGGACAGGCCAATGCGCCCGCCGACGGCGCGGGATAGGCTGGAGGCTAGCAGCAAGGTCATGACCTGCTGCGCGGCATCGCCCGCCAACTCGCCGTCGATATGCTCGGCGATGGCGTTGCCCCTGTCGGCTATATCGCGTGTCACCGCCGGCATCAGCTTGGGTGCGATGCGTTCGATCTCGTCCTTGACCTGTTCGTCGTTTAGGTTGAGGTGCTGCGTACCAACCAAAAAGACATCGTCCGCTTCACGTTCGTCCACGCTCTTGAGCAGGCGCGCGGTGAACTGCATCAGGCCGCGGGTCTGGCGGAACCCTTCGTTCTCCTTGAACAGCGCGACGAGGTGCTTAAAGGACGGATGGAAAGGGTAGGTTTCTCTGACTTGTTCGGCGATCTGCTCAATGCTACTGGCCACGATATAGCCGCCGTCTTCGGCCTTCTTGATCTGTTGGGCGTATTCCTCCGCAACGTCGGAAACGACGCGCTCATCCGGCAACTTGTCGATAAGGCGTTTCTTTAGAATTTCGTAAATTTCGTTGCCCGCGAGTTGCACCGGCGTGATGGTCATCGCCTGTCGGCGAGTCTCCTGCTGCAGATTTGAGATGGCGTCAGCCAGCGCCTTTGTCTGAGCCTTATAGCTGCCCGAGAGGTTGGCGACCACAATGGCGCAGTTGGGAAGTTCCAGCGCCGCGCTCATCAGGCTGGAAAGACTGTAGACCACCATACTGGCCAGCGTGCCCTGGCCGAATACCTGGGTGCTAGCGTTGTCCAGATAGGGCGGAAGTTCGTCTAGGAGGATAAGGGTCGGCTTATTGCCGATGATTTCCTTCCACTGGCGCTGATCGACGGCCTTCGGACCGTTGGCCCAATACGGCTTGATGGCTTCTGCTGCACCAAGCTGGGTGGCAATCTCACCCCAGATGTAATTGTCCGGACTGTTGCGACCGTTGAATGCAGCAATGCGGGCCTCGCCAAATTCGATGCGTGAGGCCAATTCGGCGGACAGCACATCCTTGCGCAGATTCGGATGCCGCGCGAGAAGGCCGAGGGCGATCATCATGTGCGTCTTGCCGCCACCCATTGCCTGCGTCAGCTCGAAGACGGCTTGGTCGGACTTGCCCGACAAGCGCAGCAGCCCCTCCCGGAAAAGCTGGTCCATGCCGTGTGTGACGAAGTTGCGCGAGAAAAACTCGCGGCCATCGCCTGCGTCATGGATGAGCTCTGCCAGGTTCTCGATGCCTTGGCTCATCCGGTAGTCCCGGATGGTTGGGTTGAACTGGCAAGCTTGTCTGACCGTCTTGATCATGGACGCACTCCGTGGTTGTTCTTGGCCTTTTCGGAGAGCGAAATCGCAATGCCGCGCTGCTCGCAGTAGCCTCGAATCAGAACCTCGATCATGTTTGCTATCGATCGATGTTCCTGGTCTGCGGCAATGCGAAGCGCCTCTTTCAATCCTGGGTTGATTCGAAAGGTCAGCGTGGCAGTTTTAACGTTGGCCATAACCTCTCCAGTAGCTACTGCGAATGTACTGCACTTTACAGTATTGCGGCGATCTTCTCAATGCGAAGAGGCCCAGGCGCCAGTGCCCGCCCCCTTCAGTCACGAGCCGGTCCGCGGCGGCCCGCGCAGCGCTTGGGGGCGGTCATCAATGGCGATGGGCCGATTACTTCTGCCTCTTGGGCCTGGGGATAAGAGTAACGACGTCAGCGCGTCGCCGGGACACCGCAATTCTCTGCGTCGCTGGCCCGAGGCATCGAGTTCCCCGTGGCGCGACGGGTACGCGTAGTGCGAGTTGAGGATGGTGTGTTCGGAGGAGGCGTTGCTCAAGCCTTGGCCGAAGCCTTCTTCGCAACCTTCTTTCGACGAGTCTTTTTGGTCTCGCCGGAGGGCGCCTCGTCGTCCCCAGCCCCGATCTTGATCCCCAGGTAGGCCTCGAGCGCGAGTCTGACCACGTCAGAACGGCTAGGGATCCGACCAAGAGCAGTCGAAAGCTCGACGCGCCGAGC
>Ga0209698_10002726_pt1 | contig 19887 bp, 13 predicted proteins | sample LitLauG_LLR_2012_FD_187203 | JGI IMG/M metagenome (GOLD analysis project Ga0209698, IMG submission 187203) | Freshwater sediment microbial communities from Pennsylvania, USA - Little Laurel Run_MetaG_LLR_2012 (SPAdes) (version 2) | ecosystem: Environmental > Aquatic > Freshwater > Creek >...
ACGGTTCTTGGTTCGGCATCCCAAGCTTTCCACCCCATTCCTCCAATTCGTACAAGTACTAAAATCACTAGAAGACGGACTTTTTACACAGTCTCTTAGACGGGGCGAGCCTGCGGATCGTGGCGATGGTCTGCGCACCCTGGCATTCCGCTCCGCGACCGAAGTGATCGAGGCAATCACTGCCGTAGAGGATTTTGTCCTGATGCCGCTCCAGGAAGCCGCGCGCGTGATCCTCGTCGCGTGTCAGCGCCTGCAATCCGGAACCGGCGGACATGTCGGCGAACATGTTCGGATAGTCGGCGAGGTAGCGATCGGTAAGTCCACCGGCGGTGACTTTGCCCTTCGGGTAAAGGACGGTCGGGTCGGCGTAGTTCCTGTCAATGTTTGCCCACCACGTTTGCGCATGGCCGATGAAAATCGTCTTCGGATGCTTCTCCAGCATCGTATGAAATCGTTCGAAGCCGAGGTTGTAGGTGCCGTGCTGAAAGTGCAGCAGGATGGGAACGCGATATTCCGCCGCCAGCGCGTAGAGGATCTGGCTCTCCGGCGAATCGCACTCCACGTGGAACTTCTGCTCACCGATAATGACCGCGCCGAGCTTGAGATATTTTTCAATCTCGGCGCGGGCTTCCGGCAGGTCGGTGACTTCGTTTGCGCCGAAGAAAAATTCCTTCGGATGCTGCCGCGCCATTTCCAGCGCTGTCTCGTTGCCACCGACCTTTGCTCCGCCGAGGCCGTTGAATTTACCATCGCCAGTGGACGGTCGGTTCACGGGTGTCCCAGCGGGCAGCAGAATGGTCTGCGTGACGCCCATCGCGCGCTGGTGAGCAAGCAGCACCTCGTTGTTGCGGTCGCGGTAATTTGTGTGCTGGTGGATGTCCACGATCGGCCCGTCGGACTCCGCTCGGAGATCCAGGGCTGTGCCGGCGAGTGCGAGTGCGGAGGTCGCGAGAAAACCGCGGCGTGAATGATTGCGGATGTTTTTCATGAAGCGGGGAATTATGGAGATCAGGGCGATGGAATGAGGGAATGTTCGCGCACCCATTTCAAGTACGTCGTCGCGCAGGCGTCGAGATTCTCCAGCGCGCCGCCGCCGCGCAGTGGCGAACACATTTCATACACGGCAATGCCGTCGAAGCCGCCGTCGCACAAGCCGCGGAAAAATTCCGCGTAATCAATGAAGCCGGCGCCGAACGGAACGGCGCGCACCCAGTCCTCGGACTGGCGCTCGTAGTTTACGAGTTCGGGCCGGTAGCAGTGGCGCGGGACTTTGATGTAGTCCGCGTTCGTTGTGATAACGGTGTGCGGTGCGGCGAGCTTCGCAGCGTCGTAGAGCGGTTCGCCGCGCAGCGCGGGCGACCATGCGTCAAAGCCGAGCCTGCAGTTCGGACGGGCAATGTCGGCGAGGAGTTCGAGCAGCGCCTCGGTGTGCAGGGCGAGATCGTGATGATTCTGAATCGCGATGGTCACACCGTGCGCGGCGGCGCGATCGCACATTTCACGGATGGCATTGACACAGCGTTTCCACTGAGCCTGCAAGTCCCGCCCCTCGGTTTCATAAGAGGTGAAAACGCGCACGATTTTTGCGCCGAGCTGCGCGGCGATGCGGGCGAGCGATTCGACATACGCGATCTGAATCTCGACGAGCGGCACCTCGCAGCCGACGGACGCGGATTGCGAGAGGTTTGTGTAAGCCGCGAGCACGTCGCAGCGCACTTTCGTGGCGGCGAGTGCGTCCTGAACCGGCTTCACAAAATCTGGCGTAGCATCCAGCGGCGAGAGATGAGGGCGTTTGCCGGCAATCATCACCGACGGAAAGCCGAGCTTTCCCGCGTGCCGGATGAAATCGGGGAGACCGAGCGTGGACTGCCCCCAGAGGCCGGCGTAGCTGATCGAGAAAAGGGATGGAGTCATGAATGACGAATGCTGAACGGCGAATTATTGCTGTGCGTCTGAATAAATGAGATGCGCGAGACCCATGAGTACATGTGCGCAGTCGCGCAGGTAAACAGTGTCCGCCTTGCCCACGGGCGAATGGCGGAGTTGCGGCCACGGACCGCATTGCTGATCGATCCACTCGACGACATCCGCCGCTCGGCGCGGCCCGCCCCAGTCCGAGTAGCCGAGCAGCAGCATCCCCGCGCCGCACAGGCGCGCAGGCGTGGGGAGCGGCTTCTTTTTGTCAGGCTGATCCTGATCGTTTTCAGTGACGCCGTCGTCCTTCCAGAAATGTTCCAGCGATTGCAACGCCTGAGTGCGCGTCCACGGCAATGCGACTTTGCCTCCCGCATCGCGGTAACCCTCGATGCCCCAGAGTGTGTAAACGTGATGCATCACGTCCTCGAATCGCTCGTGGTTCAGCTTGTTTGGCAGCGGCGCGTAGAGCCAGAAGGGCTGACCGTCGTGCAGTTGGACGGTGTTCACGACGGCCTTTGCGAGCGCATCGCAACGCTGCTGCGCAAGCTCGCGTCTTCCTTTGAAAAACTCCCGCCGTGTTCGTGTAGCAGCCGCGAGAGACTCCGGAGAAACATCGCGGGTGCGTTCACGCCGAAGATGTCGTCGAGCGGCGACGGGCTGTACCAGAAGTAGCCCCCGCCGTAGCCTTCGGACCACATTTCCCTGCACCAGCGCATCGCGACCTGCGCGCACAGTGCGAGCATTTCATTGCGCTCCGCCGCAAACCAGAAGTCGGGGATCGCGAGCGCATCCTGCAGGCCGTTGAGGACGATGGCCGTCGTGATCGTGTAGGGATAGTGGTGCGGATTCGGCGCGTGCCCCCATGCCCGCCATGCCTGCGGCAATCCCCAGCCCAGTTTGCTGTCGCCGTCCAAGTCGCGGTTGTCGAGGAGCCAGCGCGCCGCCTTGCGCACGCGGCGCGCGCTACCGTCGTTGTGATCGGAGTGGAAATGCAGCGCCTCCGCCGACAACACGAAGCCATACGTCATCGGCTGATGTTCGGAGGTTTCGGGTCCGTCGGAATTCTTGTCCGCATCCTTGCTGAAGCCCTGGCTATCCTCGGGAAAAATGGCGAGCAATTCGCGATAGCGCGATAGCAGTGCGGCTCGTGCGTCAGTGGTTTTCGACTCCGCACGCACGGATGCCATGCAGCACGCGAACACCCCGGCGAGAAGAAGAATGGCCGCCTTCGGATTCATCGCGGTCGAGTCCCGCTCACTTCACAATCTTCAAATTGCGGAAACCCGCACTTTCGCCGAAGACGAGGAAATTCAGCGCGGTTTTTTGGTTTCCAAAAATGGCATGCGACGCGTGGGCCTGCATGTCGCTCACCTGTGCGGTGATCGCATTTCCTGTGAAGGTGAGGCGCACAGGATACCACTGGCCTTTTTTCAAATCGAGTGGCTTGTGCGCTAGCTGTTCTGGCTCGGTTTCACCGGGTGCGGGATTGCGCGCGATCTCGATAGAGTTGCGCGCGATGACGACACGAAACGTGTGCTGCGCGCCAGTCTCGACGCGCAGCGAGATGCGGCTTGCGCCGTCGAGGTTGAGTTCAAAATCGAGCGTGCCGTCGCCAATCGCGCACGGTGCGCGCAACGCTGCAGCCTGATCCTCCTTGCTCTTCTGCGTGCCCCACAGGCTGTCGTCCTTCACCTTCCATTCGCCGCGCGATTCGGTCCAGGGCTTCGAGGGAATTTGTGCGAGCGGCTCGTTCATCACGACCTCGCCCTGCACGGGCGGCAGCGTGGCAACAGGCACTTCCTTGATCGCAATTTCCGGCGGCAGTTCGCGGCTGTGGCCGCCGTTGCGGTAGCGGTTCAGTAGCGCGCGGAGTTCCGCGACGATCTCGGGATGCTCGGCGCTCATGTCCCTTGTCTCGGCGGGATCATCGTGCGTGTTGTAGAGTTGTTCGTGATATTCGTCCGCGTGCGCCTTGCGCGCACCGGGTTTGATTTCATCCACTGGCACGCCCTCGATCCATTTCCACGGGCCCTTGCGAATCGCGAAGACGCCGTCCGCACTGTGAACAATCATCGCGTCGCGGGGCGGCGGCGAATCACCGAGGATCGCGGGTAGGAAACTGTGACTGTCTTCCGCTGCCTTCGACGCCGCGGGTAATTCCTCGCCGACCACCGCTGCCGTCGTTGCAATAATGTCCGCGAGGCTGATCATCTCTTTGCAAACCGTGCCTGCCGGTGCATGGCCGGGCCATCGCACGATGAACGGCACCTTGAAACCGCCCTCCCATACATGATGCTTGCCACCGCGCAGCGCGCCGTTCGTGACGAGGCCCGCGTGCCATGCCTTCGTGGACCACAAATCCTCGCGCGCGAGTTCCTTAACGCCGCCATTGTCGCTGGAAAAAATCACGAGCGTGTCCTTTGCGATGCCCGTTTTGTCGAGCGTGTCGAGCACACGCCCGACGCTGCGGTCCAGCTCGTGAATCCAGTCGCAGTAAAGTCCGCCCTTGCTCTGGCCCGCGATGTCCTTGTCCGGCGTGATCGGTGCATGCACCGCGACCGGCGTGAAGTAGAGGAAGAACGGCTTGTCCTTCGGCTGCTGTTCGATCCAGTGCGTCGCCTTGTCGGTGAGCACCTTCATCACGCGCTGGTTCTTCCGGCGCGGCGCATCGAGATCGAGAATCTTCGCGCCGGCCTTCGGGTTCTCCATGTCCTCGGGACCGTATGTTTTTTGGAAGTCCTCGTCAGTGTCCTCCACCGGCCCGGGCAGCTTCATGCCCGGCGGAATTTTCCCCGCGCGCAGCCCATACACGAAACGGTTTTCGACGAACACGCCCGTGACATCACCGTGATTGCTCGGCACGGAAAAATGATAGTCGAAACCGATGTCGAGTGGCCCCGGCGAAAGTTCCGCTGAGTAGTCCGTGCGCCACTTCGGCGAATCGTCCGCCGTGCCGTAGCCGAGGTGCCACTTGCCCACGGACGCCGTCGCGTAGCCATGCTTCTTCAGCATCGAGGCCATGTTCAGCCTCGTTGGCTCGATGTGCAGCGGCGCGAATGTGCTGAGCACTTCGTATTTCAGCGAAGTGCGCCAGCAGTACCGCCCCGTGAGCATTGAGTAGCGCGTCGGCGAGCAGACGGACGAAGTCGTGTTCGCATCCGTGAAGCGCCGCCCTTCCGCCGCAATGCGATCAATGTTTGGCGTCTTCACGAGTTCGGGATTCGCACCGTAGCAGCCCGCGCTGCCGTAACCGTAGTCGTCGCTGAGGATGATGACGATATTCGGCGGACGCTCGGCGGCGGCAGCGATCGCGATGGTGAAAATAAGCAGTGTGAAGCCGATGAATGGCGATTGGCGTAAGACGTGGGAGGGGTTGGTTTTCATGCCGTGGATAATGGCCGCGCAGTCGCGAATCGGGTCAGTTTCGAGTGAAAATGCACGGGACCGCCCCGCGCGGGAGAATGTCACGCGAGCATGTCCTTCACGACGTTGCCGTGGATGTCCGTGAGCCGGTAATCGCGGCCCTGGTGGCGGTAGGTGAAGCGCGTGTGCTCGATGCCGAGCTGATGCAGCAGGGTGGCGTTCAGATCGTGGATGTGCACGGGGTCCTTCACGATGTTGTAGCTGAAGTCGTCCGTCTGCCCGATGACGTTGCCGCCTTTGATCCCTGCGCCTGCGACCCAGAGGCTGTAGCAGCGTGGGTGGTGGTCGCGTCCATAGTTGTCCTGCGTGAGCACGCCCTGCGAATACACCGTGCGCCCAAACTCGCCGCCCCACACGATGAGCGTATCCTCGAAAAGGCCCCGCTCCTTGAGATCCGTGAGCAGTGCGGCTGTCGGCTGGTCGGTGTCGTAGCACTGGCTCTTGATGCCCTTCGGCAGCGCCGCGTGCTGATCCCATCCGCGGTGGTAGAGCTGGATGAACCGCACGCCGCGTTCGGCGAGACGGCGCGAGAGCAGGCAGTTCGCGGCATAGGTGCCGGGTTTGCGCGACTCGGGGCCATAGCGCTCGAAGGTGTGCGCGGATTCCTGCGAGAGATCGGCCAGCTCGGGCACGCTCGCCTGCATGCGGAACGCCATCTCGAACTGATCAATGCGTGCCTGCGTTTCCGGATCGTGAAAGTCGGCGAGCTTCATGCGGTTCAGCTCGCCGAGATCGTCAAGCATCGCGCGCCGCCGCTCGGTGGTGATGCCCTCGGGGTTGGAAAGGTAGAGCACGGGATCCTTGCCGGAGCTCAGGCGCACGCCCTGATATTTCGCCTGCAAGAATCCGCTGCCCCACATGCGCTCGGCGAGGGGCTGCGCGTTCGTGCCGCCACTCGGGCGCGAGATGAGCACCGTAAATGCAGGCAGGTTTTCATTCTCGTTGCCGAGGCCGTAGGCGATCCACGAGCCGAACGACGGACGCCCTGGGAGCTGGTGTCCCGTCTGCAACAGCGTCATCGCCGGGTCGTGGTTGATCGCCTCGGTGTTCAGCGTGCGGATGAGGCAGAGGTCATCGGCGTGTTGCGAAGTGAACGGGAGCAGTTCGCTCAGTTCCATGCCGCAGCGGCCCTGCTTTTCAAAACGATACACGCTCGGTGCGATGGGGAACCGTGCCTGCCCAGCCGTCATGCCGGTGAGACGCTGCCCGTTGCGGATGCTCTCGGGCATGTCCTTGTTGAACATCTCGCGGAGGCCGGGCTTCGGATCGAAAAGCTCGAGCTGCGAAGGCGCACCACCCTGCGTGAGCCAGATGATGCGCTTTGCTTTCGGCGCAAAATGCGGGAGCCCGGGAATGCCCGCACTGGCGGTGCGCGGATTCAGCAAAGTGGCGAGCGCGGCGGCACCCGCGGCGACCGTGCTGCGTGCGAGGAACTGGCGGCGGGTGAGACTGTTCATGGCTTTGTGATTTCGTGAGAGGTGAACGGGGTTATTCCTTCGTGACGGTTTCATCAAGGCATAGGATCGTGCTGGCGACATTCGTCATCGCGGCGAGGACTGCGGGATCGATCGTCTTTTCCGCGGGCGATGCGTCGCCGGTTTTCAGGAGGCCTGTCGTGGCCTTCGGGTCTTTCGTGAAGTCGGCATGCGCGCGCTCGTAGGCGCGCGTGAGCACGGCGAGTTCGGCGGCGCTGGCATCGCGTCCGAGCAGCGTGCGGTAACCGTGGCGGATCTGACCGGGCAATGCGGACGACGACTGAATCATTCGCACCGCGAGATGCCGCGCAGCTTCAACGTAGGTGGGATCATTCATCAGGTCCAGCGCCTGCAATGGTGTGTTTGAGCGCGGGCGGCGCAGCGTGCAGACTTCGCGGCCCGGCGCGTCGAATGCAATCATCGCGGGATGCGGCACGCTGCGTTTCCAATACGTGTAAAGGCTGCGCCGGTGCAGGTTCTCGCCCCTGTCCTCGACATAGGTGTTCGTCGTACTGCCCGCGGTGACGAGTTCGTAGAGTCCTGGAGGATGATACGGTTTCACGGATTTGCCGCCGACTTTTTCCGAAAGCAGCCCCGCGGCGGCGAGCGCCTGATCGCGCACAAACTCCGCATTCATGCGGAAGCGCGGGCCGCGCGCGAGCAGGCGGTTGTCCCGGTCGGCAGCGAGCAGTGCGGGCGTGACGCGCGAGCTTTGCTGATACGTTGCGCTCGTGAGCATGAGCTGCAGCACGTGCTGCACGTCCCAGCCGCTGCACATGAATTCACCCGCGAGCCAGTCGAGCAGTTCGGGATGGCTCGGCGCCTCGCCCTGCGAACCGAAGTCCTCACTCGTCCGCACAAGCCCGGTGCCGAAGACGGACTGCCACAGGCGGTTCACCGTGACGCGCGCGGTGAGCGGATGCTCCTTGCTCACGAGCCAGCGCGCGAGGCCGAGGCGGTTGCCCGGTGCGTCCTTCGGCAAAGGCGGCAGCACGGCGGGCGTGGCCGCGGTGACTTTGTCGCCGGGGCGATCATACACGCCGCGCATGAGGATGAACGTGTCCTTCGGTTTCGCACGCTCGTTCATCACGATCGCCGAGGGCAGTTGGGCCCGAAGCTCTGCGATATTCTCGTTGAGTTCCGCGATCTTGATGCCTGCTTCCTTCGATTCCGCGAGCGCGAGCTGATACTCGCTCCGCAGCGTCTTCGTCTCGGCGGGCGTGAGCTTCGCCGCGGGCTTTGCGGCGATGTCGAGAGTGGCCTTTGCCACGAGCTGATCCTCCGGAGCCTCGGTGAAAAGCACGCGCCACTGCGTCGGGACGGCTGCGCTGGTCACGGTGATGCTGAAATCCGCGGTCTCGTCCGCGCTCCTCGCCTCGAGCGGAGTCGCGAGCTGCCACACGAGCGCCTCGGGCGGCTTGCCGGGGCTGTGCGCCAGATCCGCGCGCGCCTTGCGCCCCTTGCCAAGCACGCGATCCGCATCGGTGATTTTCAGCGACACGCCCTCGACTGCGCCATGCATCCCGATCCGCTGTCGCTTTCCCTGCTCGGCAAACACGCGCCCGAGCCCGACCCGCGCCAGGTCTGCGGTCGTCACGCACTCGACGCGCAATGCGGTGATCTTTTTCCCGGCGGGCAATTTCACCGTCGCCACGACGGGTTTTGCCTCGCGGTTCACGGGACTCAGATCGAAGGCGTGCGCATCGGCTGCGATCACCGGCTTGCCCTGCGGTGCGCTCACCTTGCTGATCTCCAGCGGCTGCCATGTGAGCCGCTCCTGCACGAGACGATCCGCCCACGCGCGAACGTCCGCGTCTGCGATGCTCTGTTTCGCGAGCATGGCTTTCAATTCCTTCACCTCACGCTGCAGCGGCTCCACGCGCTTCTCGATGTCCGGCGCGGGCAGTGTGACGGAATCCTGCGCACCATCGCCCTGCTCACCCACATTTGCGAAGAACGCCTTCATGCTGTAAAAATCCCTCTGCGTGAACGGATCAAACTTGTGATCATGGCAGCGTGCGCAGTTGAAGGTCTGTCCCATCCACACCGCCGCCGTCGTCTCCACACGGTCCGCCGTGTATTCCGCGATGAACTCCGCGCCGATGATGCCGCCCTCGACATTCACCATGTGGTTCCGGTGAAAGCCCGTCGCGACCCTTTGCTCCATCGTCGCATTTGGCAGCAGATCGCCCGCGAGTTGCTCGATGGTGAACTGGTCGAAGCGCATGTTCCGGTTGAACGCCCCGATCACCCAGTCGCGCCACGGGTGCATGTCCTGGTCGCGGTCCACCTGGTAACCCTGCGTGTCCGCGAAACGCGCCGCATCGAGCCAGTCCACCGCCATGCGCTCGCCGTAGTGCGGCGAGGAAAAATTCGCCGTGATGTAGTCGTCAAGCTTCGCGGCATCAAAGCCCTTCAGCAGCTCCGCACTCGGCGGCAGCCCTGTGAGATCGAGCGCGATGCGCCGCGCCAGCGTTGAAGCCTCCGCACGCGGCGAAGGCTTCAGCCCGCGCTCCGTCAGCTTCTGCAAAATGAACCAGTCAATCCCGTTCCGCGGCCATTTCAGCGACTCCGCATCGGCATTCTTCAAATCCGCCGCGCCCGGCACCTTCACTGGCTGCACCGGCAGGTAGGCCCAATGCTTCTCATACGCAGCACCCTCAGCCACCCAGCGCTTCAGCGTCTCCTTCTGCGCCGCGGTGAGTTTCTTGTGCGACTTCACCGGCGGCATGATGTCGTCCGCATCGCTGGTCAAAATTCGTGCGATGAGCGTGCTCTCGTTCGCCTTCCCCGGCACGATTGCCGTGTCGCCCGACTCCGCTGGCGCGACCGCCGCCTCCCGCAGATCGAGCCGCATCCCACCCTTGCGGTTCGCCTTGTCCGGCCCATGGCACGCGAAACAGTTGTCCGAAAGGATGGGCCGGATGTCGCGGTTGTAGCGCAACGGCTCGGCGGCGGACACCGCGCGAACTGACAGCACGAAGCAGAAAATGCCGGGCAACGCAGCGAGGGGTGTGAGTCGTTTCATTCGGTTCCGTTTTATGCGGAGCCTCGGACGGCGTGGTTCTTGGGTATTTTCGCCCATATCACATCCGGATCGAAACGCGGAACAATCCAGGAACCGGAGCGGGCGTTTTTCATCGTGCGCCGGATTTCTTCGGACTCCGATAAAGGCGTCGCAAAATTAGAATATCCGTCTCACTTTTTGAACATCCCGTTCGTCCTGTCCCCGCCGCTCAGCACGTAGGCGACGAGGTCGAGGATTTCCTCCTTCGTGAGCATGTTCAGCAGCATCACCGGCATCGGCGAGATTTTGCTCGGCTCGATGCTCTTCACTTGCTTGCGGTCCACGGTCACCTGCTCGTAGGGCGATGAGGGGTCGGTGCAAATCATCACGTTGTCGCCATTGAGGTTTACGATCGTGCCGATGATCTGCGTGCCGTCGTTCTTGGTCACGACGCTCGGGACGAACTGCTCGTTGATGACCTTGCTCGGGTTGATGATGTTGTCGAGCAGGTCATGCGCGCTGTAGCGGCCGCCGGCCTGGGTGAGGTCGGGGCCGGTCATCCCGCCCTCGTTGCCGAAGCGGTGGCAGGTGAAGCACGCGGCTGCGCCGAACATTTTGCGGCCATTGTCGAAGCTGCGGTTTTTCAGTCCCGTCGTCGTCGCGGCGCTGAGTTCCTCGAGTGTCCAGTTCGTCGGCGTGCGGCCTGCGAACATCGCGCCGAGGGTTTCGAGCACGGATTTGCGCTCGGGCTTTTTCTCAATGAGCGCGGCGAGCTGCGTCTTCTCCGCGTCGGAGAAAGTGGCGAGCGCGTCGGTGCGGATGAACTCGATGAACTTGTCGAAGCTCGCGCCGCCGCGGAAATTCGCGGCCTTGAGGAACCATTCGAGCTGCGCGGTGCGAAGCTCCTTCGTCCATCCGGCCTTGAGCACGCGCAGGCTGCGCGCAAATTCGATCTGCTCCTCCTGCGTGGCGGCGTCGGCGATAAGCTTCATGCCCTTCGCGGCGAGCGTGGGGCTTTGCAGATAGGCGAGCGTCTCGCAGAGCAGCCAGTTTTGCTCGAAGGTCTTCGCGGGGAAAAGCGGGTCGAGCTTCGCGATGAGTTGCTGGCGCGTGGCGTCGTCGCAGCCGTCGAAACGGTTCAGCACGATCTCAATCGTGCGGATCGCGGTGAGCTGCTGCTCGTGAGGGAGCGCGGCGATGTCGAGCTTCAGCAGTGCGCCGAGCATTTCTGCGCGAAGTGAGGTGTCCGCGGGCTTCGTGTTGGCGGTGCGATGCTGCGGGCACACGCCGGCGCAGCGCGCGAGCGCCATGAGGGCTTCGACCTGCTTCGCGGGATCGGTTTCCTTTAACGCCCTGTCCTCCCACGAGGCGAAGGGCTGATGCTCGATCGCTGTGCGCGCGGCCCAGCGGATGAAGCGATCCTTGTCGCCGAGATGCGGCCACGCGGTCTCGACGGCCTTCGGATCCTGTTTGCCGTGGAAGGTTTCGAGTTGATGCCGCAGGTCAGGCATTCCAGTGCCTTTCGTCGCCCTGTTGATCGGCGGGAGTGGCGCGGTGGATTCGCTCCCCGTGTAAGTCACCCGATACAGCCCCGATTGCACGCGCCGTCCGCCGATGGTGAAATACATCGCGCCGTCCTTCGGGTGGATGATCGCATCCGTGAGCGGGAGCGGTGCGCCGCTCAGGAATTCCTCCTTCACCGCCTTGTAAGTCGCGCCGTCTGGCGTGAGGTGGATCGCGTAGAGCCTGCCCCAGCTCCAATCAAGGCCGAACAGCGCCTCCTGATACTTCGCGGGGAACTTCGCGCCGTAGCCAAACGTCATGCCCGTCGGCGATCCGGGACCGATGTTGATCACGGGCGGCAGATTGTCGGGATAAAACTCGGGCCGCTTGCCCGCGCCGTTGCGCCAGCCAAATTCCGCGCCGCTCACGACGTGGCAGATGCGCGTGGGGCGGTACCACGACGTGTTGAAGTCATACTCCATGTCCGCGTCGTAGGTGAAAAGCTCGCCGTCGCGATTCACCGCTGCGTCAAAGATGTTTCGGAAGCCGGTCGCGTACATCTCGAAATTTTTCCCATCCGGCGACACGCGATAGACGCAGCCGCCGGGCCCCATCACTTCGCGCATGAAGCCGCGCCCGTCCGGCATCCGCGGCAGCAGATGATCCTCGCCCCAGACCTCCGGCACCTGCGAATTCGCAGTGCGCTCGGTGAGCTTCGCACCGTCGCCGCAGATGAGGTAAAGCGCCTTCCCGTCCGGCGTCGGCACGACCGCGTGGATGCCATGGTCACCCTTCGCATCCATCGCGCGCAGGAGTTCCACTTTGTCCAGCTCGCCGTTGCCCTTGCTCGCAGTGATGCGGTAAAGGCCCGAGGGGATTTTATTCTCGTAGTCGTTCACGCCGATGTAGAGCGCGCCGAATGCGAACAGCATCCCGTTCGCCGCGCGGATGTCCACGGGCAGCTTCACCACGTCCTTCGGATCGAGCGGCTGCCCCGGCGCGGGCGGCGTGAAACGGTAGAGCCCGCCGTACTGGTCGCTCGTGTAGATGCGCCCCTTGTCGTCCGCGCACAGGTTCACCCACGACCCCTGCGTCTCGCCCGGCACCGAGTAGAGCAGCTCCACCTTGAAATCCTTCGCGACCTTGATGCGCGAAATCGGCGTCGCCTTGTTCTCCCCGATCGCCGGGCCGACCGTGTCGGGGCGCTTCGGCTTGTCCTTCGCCTTGGGTTTCGCGGCATCATCCGCGGCGTGGAGGGTTGCGATGACGGTGAAGCCGACGAGCAGTCGTGTGATGGAGGAGGTGAGCATGGCGTTTGATTATGGAAAAATGGGGATGGATGTGCGACCCGGCGGCGCAGAGTGATCGTGCAAAGCACCGAAGGGAAGCCGGAGCTTGTATTCACCGGGATTGCATCTGGCAATTAGAGGCGTATCCGGGTAGTGGCTCAGTTTGGATTTCACTACAAAGGGCACGAAGGACACGAGGGCAAACAACGGGGGCTTTCTTCCCACAGAGCCTTCGCCTTTGTGTTCTTCGTGCCCTTCGTAGTGCAAATGGAGCCATTATCCATACCGGCGCCGCGTCACTCAGCCGTCTTTCCCTTCTTCCGCTCGTTCTTCAGTTCCTTCCGGTTCTCGTCGCCGTTCCAGCGGCGGTCCTCCCAGCGCGGGGCCCGCATCGAGGCGTTCCATGTGTCGAAGAGCGCGAGCATTTCCTTTTTCTTCTCCGGCTTTTCCGCGGAGAGATCCTTCTGCTCGCCGGGATCCTGCGCGAGATTCACGAGCATCGGCTCCATGTCCTTTGCCGCCTTCACGAGTTTCCAATCGCCCTGCCGCACCGCGTGCTGCACGCCGAACCGGAAATACAGTTCGCGCGGTGCGAGCCTGTCCACCTTGCCTTCGAGCAGCGGGAGAAGATTCACGCCGTCGAGCTGCCACTCCGGTTTCACCTCGGCACCCGCGGCGGCGAGCGCGGTGGGCAGGATGTCGAGGCCGATGACCGGCTCGTGCGACACGCGTTCGGCGGGCACGCGGCCTTTCCACGCCGCCATCCACGTCACGCGGATGCCGCCTTCCCAGCAAAGCCACTTGTGCCCGCGCAAGCCGCCCATCTCGGCGTTTGCGTAAGCGCCGCCGTTGTCGCTCATGAGGATGATCAGCGTGTTCTCCTCCTGCTTGATCTCGCGCAGCTTCGCCATCACTTCGCCGACGGCTTCGTCGCACTCGGCGATCAATCCCGCGTATTGCTGATCGTGCTTGGACAGGTGCTTGAATTTCTCCAGCCACTTCGGCGACGCGACGTGCGGCGAATGCACGGCGTTGAACGCGAGGTAAAGGAACCACGGCTTGTCCCTGTTCGCATCGAGAAAGCCCAGCGCCTCGCGCGCATACACCGGTGACGTGATGGGCGCGCCGGCGAGATCTGCAATCCTTTCCTTCCCGCGGTAAAACGACAGCCCCTTTTCCTCGCCAAGGTTGCCCACACTCCCCACGGCGAAATCAAACCCGCGCGCCGTCGGCATGAATTCCGGCGCGGAAACGCCGAGGTGCCACTTGCCCACGATCCCCGTCGTGTAGCCGAGCGGCTTGAGCCGCTGCGCCATCGTCGTCTCGCTCAGCAGCAGTTCCGAGCCGGGCCGGTTCGGATTCCCGTCATGCCCCGTGCGCGCCTGGTAGCGCCCCGTGACGATGCCCACGCGCCCCGGCGAGCAGATGCAGCCCGTCGAATACCCGTCCGTGAACCGCACCCCGCCCGCCGCCAGCGCATCCATATTCGGCGTCGGAGCCATCTTGCCCCCGTAACACCCCGGCTGCGCCCAGCCCATGTCGTCCACGAGGAAAATGAGGATGTTTGGCTTGGCCGCACCTTCCGCGAAAGTCGCCGGGGCAAGGAGCGCGAGCAGCGCCGCGAGGAGAATGGAGGGGTATTTCATGTGCGGGAGGGAACAGCGTTCCGGGCCGTGCATGGGACAATCCGCGCGTTGGGGAAAAGTTTCCCCACCGACGTGCGCCGTGGATCGGGTGGGGCCGGGCATTGCGCGCTGCGGACATATTAACCTTGCCACATCCTCCGCATTCCGATTCCGGTAGCGGGCATCACCCCCGGATAGATGGCCCGATGGTTCCCACGCGGTTGCGGTTGCGGCGAAACTCCAGACAGTTCCGCACCGGGGAACGATGCCCGCGCGGCACCTCCGCGCATATTTGGCCGCGCTGACGTCGGCGGTGGAAGGCGCGGGCGATGAAGACGACCGTAAGCCGCATCAGTTGTCCGCCGCCGCGCCTTTCTTCTTCTTCGCGCCTTTCGCGGGCGTCTCGTCGAGTTTCTTTTTCAGTTCCAGCAGGACGCCGGACTCCTGCTCCTTCAGCCATGTCTCGTAGCCCTTTGCGCGGCCGCCGGTGTATTTGAGCGACTCGAAGTCGTCGCCTTTTCCGAATGCGCGCGGGTCGCCGTCCTCCTTCAGCATCCGCATCATGGTGTAGCGCAGTTCCTCGAGCGTCTGCATGAAGGCGAGGTCGTTTGCGAGGTTGTTCACGCACTCGGGGTCGCGGTGGATGTCATAGAGTTCGTCGGGCATGCGCCTGCCGAAGCAGAGGTCGAAGTAATGGCCGCCGATGGCCTTGATGACTTCCTTCGTCGGGCCGGGGTCGCAGTTGCCGAAGTCGGTCTCCGGGTTGCACGCCGGCCAGCGTTCGGGGTGGAAATTGTGGATGTAGAGGAAGTCCTTCGTCCGCAGCGCGCGCACGGGGTAGCCTATGTCGTTTGGCCGTCCGATGTCGTGGCGCTCCTTGCCGGCGAGCATCGTGTCGCGGCCCTCGATCCATCCGGATTTTTCCGAGCGCAAAATGGCGGCGATGCTCTTGCCGGTCATCTGCGCGTGGGGCTGGAGGCCGGCGAGTTCCATGTAGGTCGGCGCGAGGTCGCGCACATTCACAAAGTCCTCGACGGTCCGACCGGGCTTGATGCCCTTGCCCCAGCGCATCGCGAGCGGGAGATGGAATGCGTCCTCGTGAATCTGCCCCTTCACGTACGGGAACGGCATCCCGTGATCGGAGGTCACGACGACGAGCGTGTCGTCGAGCACGCCCGCGTCTTCGAGCAGCTTCAGCGCGCGGCCAATCTGCGTGTCGCCCCACTCGACCTCGACGGAGTAGTCGAGCAAATCGCGCCGCACGATTTCCGTGTCGGGCAAAAATTTCGGCACGACGACATCCTCGAGTTTTTTGCCGAGCCGCACGCCGGAATTCCACTCGTAGGGCCGGTGCGGCTCGTGGAAGCCCATCCAGAAACAGAATGGCTTTGCCTTGTCCCGTTGCGCGAGGAAGTCGCCGAAGTTCGCCGGGTAGTCGTTGTTCTTGATGCCGTTGGTCGGCGGCACCAGCGTGCGATTGTCGAACGACGGTCCCGCGGGATTGCGCGTGCGCCCGGCCTGCGTCCTGAAATCGCCCGGCGCCCAGCCCTTGCCCGTGAGTCCGACGGAGTAGCCGCTTTTCTCCAGCAGGTCGGGATACGTCTCCATGCCCGCGGGAAAATATCCGCCGTGCGACACGCCCGATCCGAGCTGCCACGTGTTGCGCCCCGTGAGGATGCTCGCGCGGCACGGGCTGCACTTGGGATTCGAGGTGAACGCATTTTTGAAAAGCACGCCCTCGCGCGCGATGCGGTCGAAGTTCGGTGTCTTGATCCAAGTGCAGCCGTTCACGCCCGCGTGCGTGCTGCCGTTCCAGTCGTCGAAGATGATGAAGAGGATGTTCGGGCGCGCAGGCTTTTCATCAGCGGCGTGAGTGACGGCGATGAGCGCGGCGAAAAGGAACGCGAGGAATGCGACGGGGGATTTCTTCATGGCGAGATGGGAATAGCGGAAAAGTCGCGGTTTGCTCGCGTGCGAACGCCGGCTCAGCGTTCCGGCGCCGCCGGAGTCGCGGCGATGAAATCGAGGATCGCTTTGCGCACCGGATCGCCGGGCTTCGAAATGTTGTTGGCGATTGAGCCGTGGGTGCGGTCGGGGATTTGGCGGAACGTCACGCGTGTGTTGCCCGCTCCCTTGAGCACGGCGACGAGGTATTCGTTTTCCTCGGAGCGCGCGGCCATGTCGTGATCGCCGGCGAGGACGAGCATCGGCGGCGTGTTTTTGCGGCAGTAAAAAACGGGCGCGGCTTCGTCAGCGGTGATGGTTTCCTTCCCGATGCCGCGCTCCTCGCGCACCGTATATTGCGTCATCGTCTGCCCGCTCAGCGGCACGTAGCCCGCGAAGGAATCCGGCGTGAGGCCGTGCGGCTTCAGCCAGCGCGCGTCCATCACGAGCATGAGCGTGAGCCAGCCGCCGGCGGAATGACCGCTGATGAACACCTTCGCCGGATCGCCGCCGTTCTCCGCGATGTGCGCGCGCACCCACGCGGCCGCGGCCGCGGCGTCTTCGAGATAGGCCGGGTAGGTCGCCTTCGGGCTGAGGCGGTAATTGACTGAGGCCACGGCGATCCCATCCGCCGCGAGAGCGCGGGCGATCACGGGCGTCTGGCCACCGTCCTTGCTGCCGGCCTTCAGTCCGCCACCGTGGAACCACACGAGTGTCGCAAAGTTTTTCCCACCGGACGGAAGGTAGAGATCCAGTTTGCACCGCTGGGTTTCGTATTCGGTGAGTGCCCCGCCGGACTTGTAGGCGAGGTTGGCGAGGGGCTGTCCTGCCGGGGTGCCCTGCTCGGCACGGGAGGGCAGGGGATTGGCGAATAGGCCGAGCAGGCCGAGCAGCGTGGCGAATCCGGGGAGTGATTTCATCCTGCGAAGAATGCGGGGGTGCATGAGTGTCCACAATCAGGAACCGCAGGTGTGCATGGCAGCGTGTGCGGGCGGACACTTGGGTTCGCTTCTTGACGGAGCAGGCGCTTTTCTGGCAAATGACAGTTCACACACGGGAGCGACAGTTCCGCCCCGGCGGACGCCCTCGACCCCTCAATCCAAAAACCCAGACAAAAACCAACATGAAAAAACTGCTGTTCACCCTTACGCTCTCCGTCGCGCTCGCGCTCGGCGGCCAGTCCGCATTCGCGCAGGCAAAGAAAAAGAAAGACGCAACTCCTCCCGCGGACGCTCCTGCCGCTGCCCCCGCGACCGCCCCGGCGGACACCGCCGCAAAGCCAAAGTCCGACAAGCCCATCCCGATGTATTCCCACGTGGACGAGATTGACGCCGCCGGCAAGACGTTCACCTCGGTCCACAAGAACGGGACCAAGAGCAAACACACCGTCAGTGCGACGACCCCGATCATGAATGGCGAAAAGCCTGCGAAGTTCGAAGACATCAAGGTCGGTGACTATGTGAGCGGTCTGCGCAAAAAGACCGGCGAAGGTGTGTACGAAGTCGTGAAGATCACGAAGTTCGGCCCGAAGGCCGCGAAGCCAGCCGATACCAAACCCACAACCGAGCCGAAAAAAAAGAATTAAGCCGCTGAGGCAATCTGCCCGCACTTTCAATGGACCGGCACCTGCGCGAGTGGGTGCCGGTTTTTTGTGCCGGCATTCACGGCGAGGCGTGACTCTTTCCGGAGTTGCGCGAAATGCGCGTGCGAAAAGTCGCGCGCTTCGGCCTACAGCCCGCTCAGGCGGCTCTTGTCGCGGAAGGCGACGATCTGCGGGCGATTCGCCAGCTCGGTGAGACGCCTGTCGAGATAATCCGCGGACTGCATGGCTGCTTTTCCAAGTTCACTCGTGACACCCAGTTCATTGGCGAGTCCGCGGAGGATCGGCAGCGCTTCGGGCCGCTGGGTGTCGGCGAGCGCCTGCACCGCGGCGAGGCGATAGACGGGGTGCGTCTGCGTCTCACGCGCCCATTTCGGGAGCATCTCCAGCGCGACATCGGGGTAAAACCTCGCGATGCCGAAAAGCGCGTAATGGCGCGTGCTCGGATTGCCTTCGAGCAGTTCGTGCCTCCAGTATTCCCATTCGAGTTTTTCGCTGATGCCGTAGTAGCGCTTCGCGGCTTCGCGGCTGAGCGGCTCGATCATGGCCTCGATGCGGAGCTGCGGGTCCAGTGCGATCGCAAAGGTTTCCATTTTCGCCCCGCAGTCCCGCAGTGCGGTGAGTGCTGCGAGCAGGTCGGGCGTCTCCACGCGGAAGGCGTCCGTGTTCTGTTCACCGGGGCCGGGCGATGCGAACTTTGCCAGTGCCTTCAGCGGAAGGTTTTCGGTGAGCGCCAGCACGATGGTCTGCATGGCCGGTGCGGAGAGTCCGCCGTGTTCGCCCGCCCAATGCAGGAAGCCGTCCACGCGCTCCGCAGTGTGGTAGGAAAGTTTGTAAGGTGCATCGCCGACCATGTTCGAGGAATGCAGCGCGGCAGTCGTGAGATTCAGATCCACGCTGCGGGCGGGCATCAGCTCGGCAGTCGCGGAGCGTGTCACCACCACGCGGTTGCGGCCGCCTTCGAGCACCTGTCCCGTGGCGACGGTGACGCGCAGCGGCGTCGGGCTGTTATTGCGGAGCTTGGCTGCCATCCGCTCGCGGCCATTGCCGCGAAAAGTCGCTTCGATGGTTTCCTGCTGCACTGCGGCGAGCAGATCGGCCTCCTCAAACTCCACGGAAATCTTGTCGTTCGCGGCCGTGACAGGCTCGGTCGCCGCGGGCGCAATCGGAGAAGGCTGGGTGGCGGGCGTTCCCTCCGCCTCCACAGGACCGGCTGCCACAGGATCTGGCAGCGGTTCGCGTTTGGAAACTTCCGCGGCTTGCACGGTCTCCGGCGCACGGGCGGGGCGGGATGCTGCGAATGCTTCGCGTGCCTCCGCAGCCGTTGCCACGGCGACGACCGCCATCTGTTCCGTGTCCGGCGCGCTTACGGGCAGTTTCACGTACACGAGCTCGGCGATGCTGAAGCCGCACCAACCGATCGCGGCGGCGAGGAACACGTAGCTCAGGGCTTTGGAGGATTTCATGCCGCAAGGCATACGCACGGTCCGTGCCAGAGCCCGGTTTTTCTGAAGGATCGCAGCCCGCTGGAGACGAAACCTTCACACCCCGGTTCACGTGTCCGAAAACATCCGGCCTGCTGGACGCGTTCGCGTCGGCCAACGGATTGCCTTGGGTGAATGCCGTTGCGGTCACATTTTGGGAACAGTCGTGGATTTTCAACGTGCCTTCGGAAGCATTCGGGAAAACCCGCCCGTGTGTTCCACTCGTCAGGATGGCCTGGGAGTTCGGGATGGTTTCATCGCCAGGGAATTGCCGGCGTTGACTTGGCTGCCGGCGATTTGTAACGTTCCCTTGTGAAACATTTCACAAAGTCCGACAAGAGTGCCTCCGACGTATCCAAAGGCATGAACAAGACTGCGGCGCTCAAGCAGACGTTCGAGCTGATCAATTCCGAACTCTATGCCGTCGAGGAACGGATCCGCGCGCAGGCGCGGGCGTTTGATCCGGCGGTCGAGGGCTACGTGGCTTATGCCGTCGAGAGCACGGGCAAGCGCCTGCGGCCGGCGCTCTCTCTGATCGCCGGCGGTGCGACGGGGAACATCGGGCCGGATCATTTCGACCTCGCCGTCGTCGTGGAACTCATCCATGCAGCGACGCTCGT
>Ga0209698_10002729_pt1 | contig 19886 bp, 14 predicted proteins | sample LitLauG_LLR_2012_FD_187203 | JGI IMG/M metagenome (GOLD analysis project Ga0209698, IMG submission 187203) | Freshwater sediment microbial communities from Pennsylvania, USA - Little Laurel Run_MetaG_LLR_2012 (SPAdes) (version 2) | ecosystem: Environmental > Aquatic > Freshwater > Creek >...
ACCGAACAAATCGTCGTGTAGTCAGAAACCCAACACCGCCGATCCGACTATGTACATGACACGCAAAGAAAAACCGCGCGGCGACTACAGGAACTTCAGACTAGACTTAAGATGCCTCCCAAGGGGATTCTTTCAGTTTGAAGACGCCAGCAGGTATCAGCGGGCATTGCCGAAATTAACGCGGTGGTGAAGCGCAGATTACGCAGTCAACAGCGAGCGCAAGCGGCGCACATCGTCGAGCTTCTCCAGATCGCTGACTTGAGCGATCAGTCTATCCGCCTTGACGCTGCCCAGCACGGGAGCAATGAGGCCACGCACCTTGGCTGCCACGGCCTCGCTCGACAGCGCATTTTCCTTAGTTCCTGGTGGAAAGCGTGTGTGATGTTCAACCCGGCGGCCGTCAGTCAGCCGCACCGTCACGATCGCGCCACGCGGCGCGGTAGGATCCATCAACGAGGCCTCCCCCTTGAGTTTCAGATTCCGCCGAATTGCAAGTACAGCCGGGTCCTTCATCAGTGTTGCGTCGTGACTGTCCGCAAAGGAGACGGTGCCCCGCAGCAGGGCTACCGCGACCAGATGCTGGCAATTCACGTCCGGCATGGCGCTGCTGCCCACGATGCCTACAGCATCGCTGGGCACACTGATCAGAACCGACTGCACATTCGCCGGTGTCAGGTCATATTTGCGCCGGAGGATGAGCATCGCATCGAGCGCTGACTGGCACGGATAGCCCACCGAGAACATCTTTATTGCTGTCTCAGTCACGTAGTAGCGGGTACCCAATCCTTCCACCATGGCTTCGGGGTTCGGCTGCGTCGAGAGGGCGATCAACAGGTTGTGGGCACCGTCCAGAACGTCCGAAGTGCCGGTCATGCCGGCCTCAGCCATGGTGACCGCCATCACCCCGTTTCGAGCTCCCATGCCCGCGAAGTCGAACGCCTTCTCGATATGTTCCTCATCATTCACCCAGCTCCAGAGGCCCGATACCTGTTGGGCAGCATACGAGATTGCGAAGCGCATGCGCTGCTCGTCTAGGTCTGCAAGCGGCGCCGCGGCACCCAACGCGCAGAAAGTGGAGCTGGTGCCTTCGGCGCTACGATGGGTATCGCGTATCAGGTCTGGACCGAGTGCCATCAACAAGCGGCAACCGACGTCATAACCTAGTGCCACGGCGCGAATGAAGGACGTGCCAGTGGCTCCGTTTTTCTCCGCCATCGCCAATGCAGCGGGCACCGAAGAACACCCGGGATGTGCCTTCGTCACGGGTTCGAAATCATCGGTTTCGTCGGCATGGGCGCACATGGCATTGGCCAGGGCTGCGTTGAGCGCCGTCGTGCGCAGTTGGGATGCCACCATGGAGGCCTGCTCCGCGCCGCCCAGCCGGCGCACATAGTCAGCTGCCATCAATCCGGGCCTCATGCGGGCACCTGATATCATGGCGCCGAACGTATCGAGAATGCGGTGCTTGCAGGCCTCGACGACAACTGCCGGAAGAGCACGGTGGCGCGCCGCCGCCATGTAGCGCGCGAGTACACCGGTGATATCTGTCTGCGGCGCGGCCGCGCCGGCGCGGCGGGGTAGCCCGCCGAGGGCTACCAGTGCCGCCAATGCACCTCCAGATCGGAGCACCTGGCGACGAGTAGCAGACCTTGGGCGTGACATGAATGACGTCTCCTCAGTGATCGCTGTGCAAGTAGCTCGCTACGCGCGGCAGCCGCAGGCTCACGAAAAAGGCTATGGCCATCATGCCGGTGACGTACCAGTAAAATACGGTTTCGTGCCCAATCGACTTGAGTCCGAGCGCCACGTACTCGGCCGACCCGCCGAACATGGCATTGCCCACCGCATAGGCCAAGCCCACGCCCAGGGCGCGTACTTCAGCGGGAAACATTTCGGCCTTTACGATGCCACTGACAGACGTATAAAGGCTGACAATGGCCAGCGCCAGCGTGATCAGGACAAATGCCGCGACGGGACCACTCACCGCGTGCAACGCCGTGACAATCGGCACGGTGCACAGTGATCCGAGTGCGCCAAATAGCAACATGTTACGGCGCCGACCAATGCGGTCGGAAAGCGCCCCGAACACCGGTTGCATGAACATATAGAGAAACAGACAGCCGGTCATCACGCTGCTGGCCGTCCTGATCGACATGCCGGCGGAATTCACTAGGTACTTCTGCATGTACGTTGTGAACGTGTAGAAGATCAGCGATCCGCCGGCCGTATAGCCCAGCACCGTGAAGAAAGCTGCCTTGTGATGGCGAAACAGTTCGGTGACGCGGCCGGCATCGCGACTGGCGCGCGTCTTGACAGTGGATGTCTCGTGCAGCGTACGCTGCAGCAACAGAACAGCGACTGCCGTAGTGGCGCCGATGACGAACGGAATGCGCCATCCCCATGCCTTCAGCTCGGACTCATCCAGGAACTGCTGCAGCAACACGATGACCAGCACGGCAAACAACTGGCCGCCGATTAGGGTTACGTACTGGAACGACGAGTAGAAGCCTCGTTTCCCATTGAGCGCCACCTCGCTCATATACGTCGCGGTGGTTCCATACTGACCGCCGACAGACAGGCCTTGGATCAAGCGGGCCAGCAACAGCAGAGCAGGCGCCCGGGCGCCAATGGCCGCATAGCCGGGCACGCAAGCGATCATCAGTGACCCGGCGCACATCATGGCCACGGAGATCAGGAGCGAGGTTCTGCGGCCGCGTCGATCGGCGAGGCGCCCAAAAAGCCATCCACCGATCGGGCGCATCAGGAATCCGGCGGCGAACACTGCCGCGGTGTTCAGCAACTGGGCCGTCGGGTCTGATTTGGGGAAGAACGCCGGCGCGAAGTAGATGGCCGAGAAAGCGTATATATAGAAATCGAACCATTCGACCAGGTTGCCGCTGGACGCGGATACGATAGCGAAGATGCGCGCACGTCGCTCTGCGAACGAATAAACGCCCCCGGGCAATGGGCTCATGCCATGATCGACCGGGCCGGCAATGACTCCCTGCTCCGTGGCCACCAATGCCGCAGGCACGTTTCCATCACTGGCGGGCATCATAATTGCTACTTCCGCCTTGACGGGGGCGAACCGACAATGCAGCTGAAATTGCCTGCCTCAAATGCGCTGCCGCTGCCCTTCCAGGCCGGGCTCTTCGGGTAGGCGCAGATTGGGCGGGTCATGTCGATGGCCCCGGTCTTCACGTCGACCCGGGACCCGATGAATTGCTCCGGCGCGGCGCCCTGCTCAACCCAACGTTCCAGCGCACTTAAGGGGTCGTATTCGGGATCGGGCTTCAGGGGGCGTTGCCCGTTCTGGCCAAAGCTGGAGGGACCCTCGCCGCCGCTGCAATGCGCCATACCTGGAACCATGAACAAGCGGTAGAACTCCCGAGTTGCCGCCTGGGCTTCTTGCGGCGTCAGGTGACGGCGAGCAGCCTGGTCAGCAACAATCTCCTGGTAGAACTTGACGGCTTCGAGCGCGGAAATATTGGGATCATCCCAGCCGTGGTAGTGGATCACCTTGCCTCCCGACTTGCGGAAGGATTCCAGATCGCGGTTGCGCGTGTTCCAGCTCGAATCGAGGGATTCCCCGCCCACGACCTGCCGCCTCAGGCGCTGATAGTCCTTGTCAAAGTCGAAGGAGAGATATTTCTGCTGGCCCAGATAGTCCGGATCCGAGTAGACCATGCTGGCCAGGAAACCTGCCCAAGGTCGTTCTGGGCCTACTGGGTTGGACTTGCCGACGAAGTACTTGTCCCATCCCAGCTCAGTCCCCGGCGTCAAGCCGGAGAGGATACGCTCCCGGGTCCCGGGACTGGCCGGGCCGCCATAGATGCGCTGGAGGATTCCCACCTGCGCCTCGGTCAGGCACGTCGCTCCGTCCTGTCCGGCAGCGCATTGCAGCGTGCGGGGCTCGAACTTGCAGAGCTGCGGATTGCTCAGGAAGGGGTCAGTCGCGAGCCCGCCATCCTTGCCCGCGCACTGCCGCAGGATTGCCTTGTGCAGGGCCGAAATCTGAGGACCCTTGAGCGCCTCCGGCGGACTCGCGAGGGAGGCGGCCAAGGTATTCCAGAATGCGGCCATCTCCTGCCCCAGATGATCAGGCGTCGCGTCACCAATGATGTAACCGTCGAAGTCCTCCGGAAAGCGGAGCAGTTCCGTCATTCCCTGAATGCCGCCGGCCGAGCAGCCGCTGTAGTAGGAGTGCGCCGGCCCGGACCCGTAGTAGGTGGCAATCACCTGCCTGGCCGCCTGTGTCGCCAGGTGCTCGGCGCGGTATGCATAGTCGACGACCTTGTCCGGATGTCCCAGGGCCCAGGTAGCGTCTTCCATCGAACCAGGCGGCGTATTGACATGGCCAAGGTCGGTGGTCATGGTTGCGTAGCCGCGGTTGAAAGCTGGCGGCATCGCTCGGTAGTTCAGAGCGCCCGACAGCCCCCCGTTCCCGACCGCTGCAAGCTTCCTGTTCCAGATCCCTGCAGCTGGCAGCCATACCTCGAATCCGATATGGGAATCGCCTGTCGGAGAAATGAAACCACCCACCCGGCAGAACGGGGTTTGCACCTTGGCCTGCATAAGGGAGTCCGAGATGGCGGATGCCGAATCGACGAGCTCCGCCACGGTGATCGTGACATTGGCGCTGTGCAATGCGGCCAGATCTTCGCAATGACTCTCGGCCATCGCCGGAGCGGTCGCAAGCGCGCTCGCCGCGACACCCATCCATGCGAACATTGATGTCCAGATCTCCATGGTACCCGCCTTCCCACATAGTTACTGCACCTACTCGGCCTTCGGGAACTTAGTGTCGAGGTAAACCACCGGCTGGTCGACCTTCAGCCAATGGTGGGCGACACCGGCCGGAATCAGGATCACGTCGCCGGGGCCCACTTGCTGCTGGTGCCCGCCCTCGATGCCTGTGCCCGCCAAGTCGCCCGGCGCCTCATGTCGCGCAACCGATGGTGGTTCCGCGGCAGCGCGCGGCTTGCCCTGTTGATCGAGAAAAAGCGCGCCGTGGGTCGCGGAGCTGTGGCCGGTCACCCCGGTGATCGATCCGCCGGTCTCGAGAACCCCGGATCCCTCCTTGATGACAAACACCTCGCTCCACGTGCCGTGTGCGTGCGGTTGGTCCGGTTCAATAAGTCGGATGAATGCGGTACTGTAGGTGGTGTCGGCAAACAGACGTTTGCTGAATCCACCTGGCTTGCCGGTTTCCTTCGAGGGCGGAATGCTGCGCATGATGCCCTGGAGGTCAGCATCGCTGAAGTACATGGAGGCATCCTTGGGTGGCTTGGGCGCGGTTGCAGACTGGGCCAAGGCGACAGAGGCCGTACCGGTCAGCAAGGCGATGAATAGTGCTGTTCGCATGAATTCTCCCGCTAGATCTTGAATAATCTCTTCAGATTTCCCCGAAGAATCAGGTCGCGATCTTGATCATTAAAATTCGCCTGATCGATGATCGAATGCGGTTGGTCCGTAATCTGGTTGCTGCCAGGCCCATACATGTTGTCTGTTCCCAGCACAATGCGGTCGGCCCCAACCATCTCGGCCAGGTAGCGAAGTGACGGTGGCCAGTACGTGAGTGAGTCGTAGTAAAAGCGCCTCAGGTAGGAATACACGGGTTGCTTTGCCTTATTACCACTGCGACTCTCTAGGCGCCCCGCCACATAGGGCATGGCCCCGCCGCCGGTCGTGGCGATGAAAGTCAGCGTGGGATACTTGTCGAGCGTGCCGGAGACGATCAGTTTGGCGATCGCCACGGCCATTTCGAGGTTGTTGCCGAGGGAGTTGGTCAGTCCCGGAAAGCGGCGGGCCGTTTCATTTGCGTTAGGATCGGCACCCGAATACACATCGGCCAGTCGATGGCCAGCAAACCAGTTGGGTTCGCCATCGAGCGGATGCAAGAGAATTGGCAGGCCGAGTTCCTCAGTACGGGCCAGCACTGGGGCAAACTCGGGCTCAAACATGAAGTCCCGGCCAGCCAGGGAAGTAGGCAGATGTACGCACACCATGCCGGACTTGCCGGCAACGCGATTCAACTCAATCAGGGAACCGACCGGATCGCTGCAATTCAACTCGATTCCCGCGATGAAGCGCTCGGGATACGCGGTGTGCGCCTCGATCGCCGCGTCATTGCTGACCCGGGATACGCGGACACCTTGCTCTGGAGTCACCCACTGCCACGGCCGAAAGCCGCCCAGGGTCAACAGCGAAGTTTGGATGCCCATGGCATCCATCATGTTCTTGCGCCGCTCCATGTCGTGGTTGATCGGGTCCAGGAAGTCGGGCCTGCCTAGCTCAGCCTTGGCTTTCAGGTAGCCGTCAGGCGACCAATGCGAATGTACATCAATCGATATTGGCGAAGTCTTCCGCTGCGGCTTGCTCCACGGCCTTGGGCTCGCCGAGGCCGCATAGCTTCGATCTCCGGAAAAGCTCCGGACGGGGTTCGCCACCGTACCCAAGGGCTTCGGCTCCGCCGCAATGGCCTTGCTGCCGACGATCCCGGCGACCGACGCCAGCGCGCCGGCACGGATAAATTCACGCCTGCTACCCACGAGCCTTGACTCCGGACGGTCTGGGCGTCTGGGACGCTGCGCAGGTGAAATTGCCGGCGTCGTCGATACTGCCCTTGCCCAGATATTTCGCCACCTCGGGATAGGGGCACAGCGGCCGGCTACGGTCCACAGTTCCGTTGGGACCGGTGTGCACAGCGATTATCCGGTCGGGCGCCTTGCCCTCTTCAACCCACTTGGTGATCACTTCCATCTTGTCGAAGGTATTGGGGCCCTCGCCGCCTCCACAGTGACCCATGCCGGGCACCATGAACAGGCGGATGAAGTCATAGGTTTTTGACTTGCCGCCATTGGCCTTAACCGCGTCTGTGTAATACTTTATCCCCAGCAGCGCAGAGATGTTGGGGTCACTCCAGCCGTGATACAGGACAATCTTGCCGCCACGGGCAAACAGTGCCTTTAGCCGCGATTCATCGGCGGCGTTCATCAGCCTGTTCCCGAGCTTGTCTGATAAAGCGATGTCCTTGTCGAAATCGATAGTGTGGTAGTCCCAGCCGGGGTTCTGGAACAAAGCGCGAAAGGTATCAATGGCCACCTGTTCGGGCTCGCGACCGACCACCATGGTGGGGTTTGGGTTCGCCCCTACGGGCCAACCCGGATGAAGCTGCTCGCCGGTGCGCGGATTTTTCATGCCGGCGAGCACGGTGTTGAGCGCCTTAATCTGCGGGGGTGTGAGACAGTCGTCCCGATCGCCGCCTTTGCACTCCATCTGCCTCGCGTCGAATTTACATGCCATTGGGTCACTAAGTAATCCATCCTTCACTCCATCGGCGGCATCGCATTTATCCATTACCGCGTTGCGATAAGCCAGCCACTTGGCGGGACTGAGAAATCCCGCCGGATCCCTGTTGACGGCAAGCGTACTGTAGAGAGTGCTGGCCTGATTGCGGGTCATCGGATTGGCGGCATCTCCGACAGCAAGACCGTCGAAATCGTTTGGGTAGTTTTCCGCCTCCATCAAGCCCTCGCGACCTCCTGTGGAGCAGGAATTCCAGTAGGCGTGTTTCGCTGGATTCCCGTAACGGGCATTGATGAGCGCTTTTGCGGCGACTGTCATTTCATGCACGGCGCGGTAGCCCCAGTCGATGAGCTTCTCGGGATGGCCGAAGGCAAACTCGCCGCTATTACCTTCGTGCCCCGTATTCGTTGCAGCGGCCGCATACCCCTGGCTAACGGCCTCGGCCAGATTCCAGTAGAAGATGCTCGACATGAATGCCCCGTTACCTACTCCCTCGAGCCGGCCGTTCCAACCTTCCGTCGGCAACCAGACCTCGATCTTGATATCCGAGTCCGAGCTTGGTCGAAGTGTGGCCAGCACCCGGCAAAAACTCGGCAGAGCCTTATAGGCAGCGCCTGTCCCGGGGCCCCCGATAGCGCCTGGAGGAAGAGCGAACTCACCTTTGGCGACTACCCTGGCTGATGTGATCTCGGTATGAGGAAGGCTCAATTTTGTGAGATCTTCACAGGCTGTCCCAGCTGCGCGCGCAGAGCTCGCATAAGCGAATGTCAGTACCGCGAGGGAAACGATGATCTTCATATTGGCCTTACCTCACTATTGGAAAATTGCGCTGAGTCGCGGTGCCGACATGAGCGCTCGCAATCAATATTTCCGGCTGTGGCGCTGCGGCGCACGAAGTAAGCCGCGCCTTCAAATCCGGCGTACTTTTCAAGATCACTGTAACTCGCCTGCCACGACGGAACCCCGCAACCCTGCCCTCGTCACCGCCGCCTGCACCAGCCCGGAAGCGAGCGCATCGGCGATAAACGCGCGTACGTAGGGAAGACCGCGTTCCCGGCCGAGGGGTATGCCAAGCGCATGCTGCTCATGACCCCAATTGCCCTCGAGCACTCGCGCACCGGGCAACTGGTCTGCCATCTCGAACAGGGTTGCTTTATTGGTGGCGTAAAGGTCTATGGCACCGGCGGTCATCAACTTAACGCCAGCGGACACTGATTCCGCGCGCACCACCTCGGCATTCTTCAGTTCGCGGGACAGGATCGTGTCGGAGGAACTCTTTGCCGTGACACCGACTCGCACTCCGGCTCGATCGACGTCGCCGATCGAACTGACAGGTGCTTCCTTGCGCGCAAGATAGCCGAGCTCGATCACCAGGTAGGGTTGGGTGAAACTCATCTGCTTGGCGCGCTCGGCTGAGGCATTTGTGAATGCAACGTCGGCATGCCCTGTCGTGACGGCATCCAATACGTCGGCGTTTTTCGAATACACAATTGGCTCAAATGCGACACCCAGCCGTCGCGCCAGTTCCTTGCCCAGTTCGTAACCCACGCCACGAAAGTCAGATGACCCCAGCAACGACGTAGGTGTCCCCGTGTAGAGCGCGACACGAAGGGCACCCGTTGGAGCCAGCGTCCGGACGACCCCAGGATCAGGACGTACTTCCGTTCTGGTGCACCCCGCCAGTGCCGCCGCACACAGTAGCCCGAGCGCGACAATCGAATAGCGAACCATCAGAGCTGCTCGCATTTCAGGCGCCAGCCGTCCGCATGCTGATTGTTCTGAGATCGCGGCCGCGCGTCTCAGGGAGAAGCAGCGCCGCCGCCACGACGATCAGGTAGCTCGCGCACGCGCAAAGGCCCATGGCTGCAGCCAGTTTGATGTCTGCACTCAGCACGCCCACGATCGTGGGCACGACCGCGCCGATGGCACGCCCGGCATTACCGGTGAACCCCTGGGCCGTCCCACGGATGTGAGTGGGAAAGAGCTCGGCCAGGAAGGCGCCGGTTCCGGCCGCGGTGCCCGATTGCAGGGTGCCCAGCACAAAGCCAAGCATCAGCGTTGCCGTTAGATTGATCGGCGCCAGCGTGTAAATGGCGACGGCGACTGCCTGGGCCATTGCGATGATGATGAATGTCTTGCGCCGCCCGACCGCATCCGCCATCCACCCGTTGAGAAAAGCGCCGGAAAAGGAGCCCAGGATGTTAATGGCCAGGTAGCCTCCGATACTGGCAATCGAAAGGTTGAGCACCAGCTTCAGGTAGGCCGGCAGCCAGGTGATCATCACGTAATTGCCGCCGTAGATGCCAGAAGTCAGCAGCACGGCCTTGAACATCGTGGTTCTGTAGGGTTTCGTGAACACTTCCCAAACACTGACCTTGCGGCCCTGGACGTTGCCGGACTCGCTGAACACCGGGGCCTCTTCGATATTTCGCTGGATCCAGATGACCAGCAGAGCAGGTGCCAGGCCAAGGAAGAAGAACACCCGCCACGCAACATTCGGCGTAAGGTAGGTGAATAGGATCGTGGAGATGAGAACGGCGATCGCGTAGCCGACCGCCCAGCCGGCCTGGATCGCACCCACCACACGCCCCCGCACCTTCGGATTGATGGTCTCGCTGATCAGGACTGCGCCGACGGCCCACTCACCGCCAAAGCCAAGCCCCTGCAGACTGCGGCTGACCAGCAGTTCGGCAAAGGAATGAGTAAGGCCGGAGAGAAACGTAAAGCAGGAAAACCAGATGATTGTAATCTGCAGGATCCTGACGCGGCCGTAGCGATCTGCGAGCATACCGGCGATCCAACCGCCCAGTGCGGCGGAAATCAGTACCGATGTTCCAAGGAACCCGGCCTGTCCCTTGCTCATGGCCCACAGAGCGATCAGCGTCGGCAGGGTCAACGCATACATCTGCGTGTCCATCGCGTCGAGGCCCCATCCGCTGAAACAGGCCCAGAAGGTCTTTTTTTCGCTGCGGGAAAGCGTGCTGAACCACTGGAGCATGGGATTAATCTCGGCGCGTCACTTGCGTTTGGCGGCACTGGCAGCAACCAGCTGCCGGATTTCTTCGGGCGTCCGGAACTGTAGCCGCGCGACCTTGCTGGCCTGGTCGCAGGCGACCCAGGCTTCGTCGCGAAAGTCGTCGAATCCCATATGCCGCGATCCACAGCCGCGACTGGGCAGCCGATAGATCGTCCAGTTGCCCGAAGAAGGATCAAACTTGAGCGCGGCATCGGCCAGGGATGTATCCGTCCACACATTGTGATGACGGTCGACGATGGTCTTGTAGGGGTGTACGTGAATGGGCAGGCGATGATAGGTAACCTGCATCGTGTGGATGTCGATCTCCGCAAGATTCGACTGCGCCCAATTCGGCACCCAGACCGCGTGGCCCTGCTTGTCGGCTGCCAGTCGTCGGGGCATGTTGGCGTATGGCAATGGCGACGCCGAATTGGTGGACCACCGACCAGCACCGATCGAGTCGTAGAAGGCCAGGTCACTTTCCGTGGCGAGCGCCTTGCGCGCGTCGTAGTCGGGATCGTGCATGTCGAACTCGCGGACCACGCCCGTGGCCATGTTCCGCGTGGCCACCTTGTCGACGTAGCTTTCCGACCACCAGGGATTGTCTTCAGCGTCTGCCGATATGCCGTAGGTTACGCCATCTCCTGGCGTCAGCTGCTGGAACAGCTGCCAACCGGGATATGCCACGCCCGCGCTCGGCGACCCGGCCGGATCCAGCCTGGCGGCACCAAAACGGGCGTTTGCCCACACCCGCCCCCTGGAGTCAACGTCGGTCGAATTCGCCATGCCACCCATTACGGTCGGCATCGGATAGGCGGTGAAGGTCTCGGTCCTGGTGTTGAGCCTGATGAAAGCGTCGTCGCTATGCATCCATATGTTGCCCATCTCATCCACGCCGCTGATCTGCTCGACGGGAACCATCGCTCCCTTTCCATCGAGCAACTGGTAGGCGGTCATCGCACCATTAGTTGGGTCCAGCTTGAGCACGCTGCGGTTTGTCTCGAAGGTACTGCGGCTTCCTGAATGCGAGATCCATGCCTTGCCGGAAGCGTCGACCGCCACATCGTGCGTGCCGACGATACCGTGCATGCCCGTGGAGGGCCCGTCCATCCAGTCCGCACCGTTGTACCACGGCAGTTCATTCTCGCGCGCCGACACGGGCAAGTCGTACTCTGTAACCACGACGCGGGCGGCTTCTCCAGCGGGACGTGCCATCGGCCTGATCGCCATTGGAGACGGACTGGGACCACGCATCTCCGCGAGGTAGTTGGCGAGCTCATCCCGGTGATGCCGCATGATCTGGCCTTCCCATCGAAGTTCGCTGACAGGCAAGTCGGAGGCACCACGCCAGCCGCTGTACCAGGCGGACTCCATGGCCCGAATGATGGCCTGCCAGCCTGTCTCGTCGAACCGATTCTGCAGGACCACGTCGAGCCCGTGGCAGCCACTGCAGGTGACGTACAGAATCTGCTTCATGCGCCGATGATTCGCCGTATCGTCCGGAAGGGCGTCGTACCACTCCACGCCCGTCAGTTGCGCCTCGTAGTGGTCGAGCGGCCACAGCGTCAGATCACGGTGGGCGGTATGCCGCCGATCGAGCACCAGTTCGGCGTGCTCCGTCATGAATGTCACCGCCTGGGCCCAGAGCCGGTACTCGCCCGCCGCCAGCGGCGGGAACACATACACGCCGTGCTCGTCCGTGTAGACCGAAGTCGTGAATGTGTGTGCCGGCGATCGCACCGAGACGGCCACGCCCCCCAAAGGCGTGCCGTGCTCGTCACGGACGACACCCATAAGCCCGGGAGGCGAGATCGGCGCCGCGATCGCGGCGCCCGGTGCGGCCTTGACCTGCAGCCCCGCCCCGAACCCGAGCGCCAAGACTGCCATTCCTGCGAAGATCAACAGCTGCGATGCCTTCATTTTATTCCAGCCGCGGGGCTGCCATTCGGTCTCATTCGCCACCCTTGACGACGACGGCACCGCTAGACTTGCTGGCCAGTTGGGCAGCCGTTGGCTTTTGATCAGGACCCAAGGTCTTCAGGAATTCGATCAGCTGGTCGACCTGCTGTGTCAGCAGGCCATAGCGGAAACCGGGCATGCGTACTGTGCCGGCACCGATGATCGCACGCAGGGCGTCGGGTCCAAGAGTCTGAACTGTTTCGGCGCCGAGCCAGGGACCCATCGTTCGGTATGTAGGCTGGCCAACGCCGTCATGGCAAAAGGCGCAGCGCTGCAACCAGAGGGCCCTCCCCTTCCGTGCCGCTACGGACAGGCTGGGTTGGGTCAACAGTTGTCGCAGATCGTAGGGCCTTGCGACCACAACGAGCGGAGCAGTCGTCGCAGGTTGCGCCGCGCCCTGCGCCAGCGCGTTGCCCACGACGCCAGGCGTTGCGAGGGACCAGGCGATGGCCGCGCAGAATTTCAGGGATTTCATTATCGGGGCCCGCGAGCCACGGCAGCGGCATGGGTATCCCGCCGGGCCCTGCGCAGTTCGGCAACGGCCCGCGACGTGCCAAAAGTGGGGAAGTCTATGAGTACCCGGATCAACTCAATACTCCCAGGACGTGGTCGGCGCCCTTTTCCGCAACCATGATGGTAGGCGCGTTCGTATTGCAGGACGGCACGAATGGCATCACCGACGCGTCGACGACTCGCAGCGATTCGAGGCCGATCACCTTCAGGTCCGGTGCCACGACACTGAGCGGATCACCCGGCTGCCCGATGCGGCACGTCCCTACCGGGTGATGGTCGGTCTTGGCATTCGCGCAAGCGTATTCAAACAGTTCGTCGTCAGTCCGAACGGCGCCGCCAGGAAGCATCTCCACCTGAACAAAGCGTGTCATGGCCTTCTGCGACAGAATCTCGCGCGCAAGCTGCAGGCCACGGATCGCCATCTCACGGTCGTGGCGCTCACTCCAGTAGTTGGGATCAATGAGCGGTGGCGACATCGGGTCGGCACTGGCAAGCCTGACCGTACCGCGGGACCTGGGCCTCAGGTAGGCGCTGTTCAAGGTGACGCCGGAGCTCTTGGGCTTTGCCACGCCCGCCTCGATACCTGAGCCAAGACCCAGGTGAAACTGGATGTCGGGCGAACGCGCCTTGTGATCGCGATCCGCGTACCAGAAACCTCCCGTCTCGAAGAGGCTGGAGGCAACCGGCCCCTTCTTGAAGAGCAGGTACTGCAGCGCTGCCCACGCTGCGTGATGCGGTCGGTTGTATTTGTCGTAGGTGTGGTCGCCCGTGCATTCAGCCACAACGAACAAATCCAGGTGGTCCTGAAGGTTGGCCCCGACCCCGGGAAGATCGTGTACGACTGGGACGCCGACGCTGCGAAGGTGGTCCGCCGGTCCGATACCCGACTGCATTAGCAGCTTCGGCGAACCCAATGCGCCGGAGGACACGATAACTTCCCTGTCGGCGACCAGGGAGACGGGGGTTCGACTACCGTCGAGTACCGCCGCGACACCCACGGCCCGCCCGTTCTTGACATCAATGCGGAGCACCTGGGATTTCAATCTGACCGCCAGATTTGGTCGATCCCGGACAGGGTTCAGGAAGCCGACGGAAGTCGATGAGCGGCGCGCATCCAGTTGCGTGAGCTGGTAGTAGCCCAGCCCATCCTGACGTTCGCCATTGAAATCAGGATTGAACGGAATTCCCAACTCCTGCCCCGCCTGGAAGAACGCCTCGCAGATCGGCAACGGGCTGACCGGGTTTGACACACCGATCGGGCCGCCATAGCTGTGAAAATCATTGGCAAATCGCTGGTTGTTCTCGGAGCGCTTGAAGTACGGCAGGACGTCTCGGTACGACCATCCGGTGGCGCCTCCAATGCTTTCCCAGTCGTCGTAGTCCGCTGGTACACCGCGGGTGTAAAGCTGGGCATTGATGGACGATCCCCCGCCGATCACCTTCGCCTGGGTGAAGCGCAGCACCCTGCCTTGCAACTGGCGCTGCGGGACCGTATGCCAACCCCACGAACCGATCCCCTTGGTCATCTTCGCGAAGCCCGCGGGCCAGTGGTAGAACGGATGTGAGTCTGCACCGCCGGCCTCGAGCAGCAGCACCCTGGCTGTAGGGTCGGCCGAGAGTCGATTGGCGAGCACGCAACCCGCCGAGCCTCCACCGACGATGATGTACTGGAAAACTTTCGTGGTCATTGCCGTCTCTCAGACCGCATCCGGCGCGCGAACTTTCATCGTTCAGGACACACGCTTTTGCACATACCAGTCGGTACGCTTGCCGATATGCAGGTGCAACGTCTTTGACTCCGTGTAGTCCTCCGTAGCAGACCGTCCCAGCTCGCGTCCAATGCCGCTCTGCTGATAGCCTCCGAAAGGAAGTTCGGCGTGCCCTTCGAGAAACGTATTGACCCAGATCGTGCCGGCGCGGATGCGGCGCGCAGCCTCGATGCAGGTACTGATGTCGTTGCTCCATACGGCGGCAGACAGGCCATACATCGTCGAATTCGCGAGGACCACGGCTTCATCGAGACTTTTGAAGGTCAGCACTGACAATACGGGCCCAAAGACTTCCTCACGGGCGATCGCCATGTCCGGAGTTACACCCGAAACCACCGTGGGTTGGATGTACATGCCAGGGCGCTCGATGCGCTCGCCACCCAGTGCGATCCTGGCGCCGGCACGACGCGCGCCTTCAATGTGACTCAAGATCGTATTGAGCTGCTTTTCAGTCGTGATGGCTCCAACCTGCGTATCTGGCGCAAGCGGATCACCCACTCGGACGTCCCGGGACTGCTCCACGATTGCCGCCAGGAACCTGTCGGCGATGGAGTCCTGGACCAGTACGCGGCTGCCGCTATTGCAGCACTGACCGGCATTGAAATAGATGCCGTAGGCTGCTGCATCGACGGCGGCGTCAAAGTCGCAATCCGCGAACACCAGCTGAGGGTTCTTGCCGCCCAGTTCCATGGACACCTTCTTCAGGGTCTGGGCTGCCCTGGCTACCGCCTGCTTGCCAACAGCCGTGGACCCCGTGAAGGAAAGCATGTCGACGTCGGGATGGGTAACGAGAATCTCGCCGACCACACTTCCCACGCCCACCAGGATGTTGACTACGCCGCGCGGTACGCCGGCGGATAATAGAATTTCACCCAGCAACACGGTCGTGCCAGACGTGAACTCCGAGGGCTTGACCACCGCCGTGCAGCCGGCGGCCAGGGCGAATGGCAGTTTCTGGCTGACAATCAGGAACGGGAAATTCCAGGGAGTGATGATGCTCACTACGCCGATCGGGTCACGCAGTACGACCCCGACTGTCGTCTCACCCAGCGTATTGTAGCTGTCCCCGTGCAGAGTCCGTGCGAGACTGGCCGCGTAATGCCACAAGTCTGCCGCGCCTTCTATTTCGGCCAGCGCCTGAGCGACTGGCTTGCCATTCTCCAGCGTCTCCATTCGCGCGAGTTCGTGCTTGCGAGTCAGGATGCCCTCAGCTACGGCGCGCAGGGTGGCTGCGCGCTCCGCGCCCTTCATGCGTGGCCACGGCCCTTTATCGAAGGCATGCCGCGCGGCTGCAATAGCGCTTTCCGCATCGGCTGCGGCCGCTTCGGCGTATACGCCTACCAGCTGTCCGTGAGCGGGCGACCGCCGCTCCAGCGTCGCTCCGTCTGCAGCATCTCGCCATTCGCCGTCAACCAATAAGCGGCCGAGAAACGGAGGTTGGGCGAGAACGTCGGCTGGAGTCAACATGGATTTGCGTTCCTGGATGGCGTCTAGTGGATCGCGGGTGCCCGTTTGCGGTTCAACGTCCTCTGTAGTCGGGCACACGCTTCTCGCGAAAACTCCTGATGCCCTCGGCACCATCCTCGGTATTGGCGGCAAGTGCACTGGCCATGGCCTCGAGCGTAGCGGCGCCATTCTCTCCCGACGCTGCATTGACCAGTTGCTTAGTCAGTTGCAGCGCAATGGGTGACTTCGCTGTCATGTCGGTGGCGAGGTCCATCGCGCGCCCGATCAGTTGCGCCGACGGCACGATTTCATGCACCAGCCCGATGCTCAAGGCCCTCTCGGCGGAAACTCGCGTGCCAGTCAGGGCCAGGTACTTTGCATGCGCGGCGCCTATTAGATTGACTAATCTCTGCGAGCCGGACCAGCCCGGACAGGTGCCTATCGATGCCTCGGGGAGAGCAAATTGCGCCTGTTCAACGGAGATCCGGATGTCGGCGGTGATCGCCAGTTCGAGCCCGCCACCTATGGCATGACCGTTGATTGCGGCGATGACCGGTTGGCGGAGCCTCGCCCACTGGTCGAAAACCTGATGGCCGCGTCGCACCCAGTGGCGCCACATGTCCAGAGGCTGGAGTTCCGCCCATTCATTAATATCGGCGCCGACGCAGAAGGCTCTTTCGCCGGCGGCGGTCAGTACCACGATGCGCGTGTCCGGATCCACTTCGAGTGCTCGCGCAACGCCTTCGAGCTCATCAAGCATTGCCGGCGTGAGTGCGTGCAACTTGGCCGGGCGAGCCAGAGTTACTACGGCGACTTGGCCGTCGCGTAAGCACGATACAAATGACTCAACCACGACGCGCCACCTCGCCCTTGAGCTTGAGCCCAAAGGGCTGCTCGCGGAATAGCGATTCGTCCATCAGGCGCAGAGTGTCGGCGACGCGTAGCGGAACCTCCGCCTGGTCGAGTACGTCCCTTTGCAGATTTATGCCAGGTGCGATCTCCTTGACGACCAGTGCATCATCCGCTAGGTCGATCACGCAGCGCTCGGTTACATATGTGACGCTTTGTTGCCTCTGGCGCCCCACGATGCCGCTGAAGGTGATGTGTTCGGCGTCGCGAACGAATTTTCGTGTCTTGCCTTCCTTGACGATATTGAGCCTGCCACCGCCAACTTCCAGTTTGGCGCCAGCCGTGAAGAAGCCGGAGAAGACGATTCGGCGCGCGAAGGCCGTGATGTCGACGAATCCACCGCAGCCCGCCGTCAAATAAGGCTTGGACGCCAGTCGGGAGACGTTGACGCTGCCATTGGCGTCCACCTGCATGAAGGAGAGCAGGGCGACGTCAAACCCGCCACCCTGAAAGTAGGTGAACTGGTTGGGAGAAGCCATGATCGCATCTGCGTTCGAAGCGCATCCGAAGGCGAAACCCAGCAGCGGCATCCCGCCGACGGCGCCCTGCTCGATAATCCAGGTGATTTCGCCGTTCAGGCCTTCTTCGAGCAGGATGCGCGGTACATTGGCCGAGATACCGAAGCCGAGGTTTGCAGCGTATCCGTGCGCCAGCTCCGTGGCCGCGCGCCGGGCGATGACCTTCTCGGGTCCCCATGCCTGGAAGTCAAAGGTCGAGAGAGGCTGCTGGATTTCGCCGCTGATAGCCGGATCATAGAGTGTCTGGGTGGTCTGCCACTGATCAGGATCGACTACGATGTAATCGACGAGATTGCAGGGCACGTGCACGTCATGGGGTTTGAGGCTGCCGTACCGGACGACCCGCTTCACCTGGGCAACGACGATGCCACCGTGGTTACGCACCGCCAGAGCCTGGTCCAGGGCCCCGAGCAGCGCGCCTTCATGTTCGTACGTAAGGTTCCCACGTTCATCCGCAGTGGTCGCGCGGATGATCGCCACGTTCGGCACCACCGCGGGGAAATACAGCCAGTCCTGTCCGTCGAAGTGTTCCTTGCGCACGATGGGGTGCCTGGCAGCGGCTTCGTTCATGGCGCAGCCCTGCTGCGTTGGATCACAGTAGGTCCCCATGCCAACTTGGGTCAGGACGCCCGGGCGGCGCGCCGCGGCGTCGCGATGCATGTCGAAGAGGATACCGCTGGGAATGTTGTAGGCTTCGACCTGGTTGTCCATCACCATTTGCCAAATGCCCGGCATGGGCAGCGATGACGGTCCGCTCGGGAATGAACCGGCCAATATCCGCGCCAGCAGCCCAGGTTTTGCCAGGTGATCAATGCCGCGGATACCGTACATGTCGCCTGCGGCGATTGGACTGACAGCCGTAAGATTGCGTGGAGACCCTTCGGTATCGAAACGCTCACCAATTGCCGCCAGGACCTTGTCCGGGCAACCCAATCCACTGGCGGAACTGATACTCAGGATCTCACCGTCGCGCACGAGTGCCGCTGCCTGGGCCGCCGAAATGACTTTTTTCATGTGTTACCAATAGCTTCGAATGTCGCACGCCCGGCCACCTACTCACTGAGGCGCCCCACTACCGCGTTCAACTGCGGCGCATTACCGGAACGGCGCTGCGTCAAGTATTGGATCGTTCCAATGAAATTGCAAGCGCCGGGTATAGTGCACTGCACCATGAAATCAGTTTCCGGGACCCACCTTCGCTGGCTGCGCGTTGCCAGCCGGACCGCCGCCGCGCTGCGCGGCGTCACGCCAGGGCGCGCCACACGATTCCCGAACCACCAGGCGCGTAGGGGTTGTGACCAACTCCCTTTCGACACGACCCGCACTCACCTGCCTCAAGAGCAGCTGCGCGACCCGACGGCCAAGGCCCTGAGGATCAACGGAAACAGTGGTCAGCGCCGGAACGGCGCAACTTGCCTCCGCCACATCGTCGAAGCCAATGACTCCGAAATCGCGGCCCGGCTCGATACCGGCGCTACGCAATCCATCGCAGGCACCAAATGCTACGGCATCATTGATGCACAGGCAGGCCGTTGGCCGTTCCGGGAGTTCCAGGAGCCTGTGCATGGCATCCCTGCCGCCGGCACGTGATGCATTACTCGGGAGTATGTACCTATCCTCCAGCCGTATACCCGCCGCGCCGAGTGACTCCTTGAGTCCCTGCAGGCGCGTCTGAAATACCGCCGTGTCGGCAAATCCTCCCAGAAAGCCGATGCGCCGGTAACCCAGGTCCAGGAGGTGGCGCCCTGCCTCGTAGGTTCCCTTTCTGTTCTCGGGAACGACGCGGATGGCATGCAACCCGGGAATGTCCCGTATCGCCACGACGATCGGCATCCCGCTTTCCACTAGTGGTCGCAAGTCTTCTGCCGACGTCCCGTGCACGGGCGTGATGATCATTCCAGAAACACCGTGTTCGCGCATCGAGGCAATCACCTCACGCTGGCGATCGATGCTTTCACATGTGTTGGCCATCAGCTGAACAAAACCAGCGGACTGGACTATCATGTCCATTGCGACTGCCAGCTCTGCGAAGAAGCCGTTCGTCAGGTCGTTGACGATGACTCCGATAGCGCTCGAGCTGGCCATCCGCAGATTTGCCGCACTGCGATTGTAGACGTAGCCGAGTTCAACCATCGCCTCCTGCACGCGGGCCCGCGCCTTATCACTGACGATCGGATTGTTGCGGACGACCAGCGATACGGTCGACTTGGATACCCCGGCCACCTTCGCCACATCTGAGATCGTGGGCTTGCGCAGCATGGAAAGTGACTTACCACGGGTTGCGTCTTTTTCCACGACAACGGGCCTTTTCTTCTTGCGCACGCTCATCGGCTCGGAATTCCTTGCATCAAATCCACCTGCTGGGGCACAAAATAACATCTTCATCGCCAGCTTCGACCACGTTTGGCAGCTATTGACACTTTGGAACGTTCCATTAATCATGTAGAG
>Ga0209698_10002731_pt1 | contig 19880 bp, 17 predicted proteins | sample LitLauG_LLR_2012_FD_187203 | JGI IMG/M metagenome (GOLD analysis project Ga0209698, IMG submission 187203) | Freshwater sediment microbial communities from Pennsylvania, USA - Little Laurel Run_MetaG_LLR_2012 (SPAdes) (version 2) | ecosystem: Environmental > Aquatic > Freshwater > Creek >...
CTGACCACCGCGGCCAATGACAGCGAGCGCTGGAACGAAACCGGAATGTTTGCCATCTGGCCGGGCTGGAAAACCTCCTGGAACCAGACCACCGAGGTGCCGACCATCGGAAATGTGACACCGCCATTGGGTCCCTGGAACGACAACACATAGATAACAAACATCGGCCCATACAGGAACAGCAGGTATGCCCCGAACAGCGTCGCCAGCGCATAGAACGTCCACGGCCGCTTGTCGCTGATGCGCTCGCTCATTTTACCAATTCCTTGCGGACATCGACGACCTTCATCATCACGCCGACCAGGATGGCGACAAAGATGACCAGCACCATCGCGTTGGCCGAGGCTGGCGGGTACTGCATCGCCTGGATCTCGGTGGATAACATCGAAACGATGGACGCGCTTTGGCCGCCGCTCATTTGCCGGACCACGAAGTAATCGCCCATGACCTGGGTGAACACCAGGATCGATCCCAGGGTTATGCCGGTCTTCGACAGCGGGATCACGATATCGGTCATGGTGCGCCAACGGCTGGCGCCGGCGTCCCGCGCCGCCTCCATCAATGCCGGATCGATTTTCGACAGCGAGTTGGCGATCGGACCGACCATCAGCAACGTGAACAGATGGACATAGGTGATGATCACCGCGAAATCGGAGAATAGCAGAAAATCGAGCGGGTGCGATGTCACGCCCAGCCCCATCAACATCTGGTTGAACGCCCCGTTGCGCCCCAGAAAGGGAATCCAGGCAATGGTGCGGATAATGCCCGACGTCCAGAACGGGATGGCGCACAGCAGGAACAGCACGGTGCGCATGACACCGCTTCTGATGTGGAATATCAGGAAATAGGCAATGTTAAAGCCCAGGAAGAGCGTGATCGCCCAGACGATAAAGGCGAACCGTAACGAGCTGGCATAGACCCGCCATGTCGCCGGGGTGGTGAGAAGCTCGCGGTAATTGTCCAGCATGAAGGCGGGATAGATGCCGACCCGGTCGTAATCGTAGAAACTGACAATCAAGAACAAAGTTGTCGGCAGGGCGAACAAAACCGTCAGGATCAAGGCCAGCGGCCCGACCTGGAACCATGACACCATCCAAGGCGGCAACCGGGTCGACCGCCGCTTCGGGGTGATCGACCCGGTCTTCTTCAAGCCGATCGGCAAATCCGAGATCAATCCGGTGGTGCTCATGCCGCCTGTTTCACTTCATTTCGGCAACGCATCAGCGGCATGATGCGCGTGCCGAACTGCTCCATGCCAATAACGAAATCGTCGAATGTCATCATGACACCCTTCACCCCGGGCACCACCGCGAGCTCGTCCAGCATGCGCGCCACCGAGGCGTACGACCCGACCAGCACGCCCTGGTTGGTGGGCAGCTTGTTGGTGCCAAGCAGACGCCGCCGGTTGGGCTGGGAGTAGATGTCCTGGCTGGGATCGTCCTCGGCCTGCTCATCGCGGTAAGCCAGGGCTTCCAGGTCGGTGCCGGCTTTGTAATGCTCCCACTTGGCGTTGGCGGCCGCGTCGGTTTCGTCCGCGATGATCATCGTCAGGATCAGCGCGCCACAATCCCGCCCCGTCTCTTCCGTCGCCCTGACCAACCGAGCCACGCTCGGTGCCACCGCCGTGGGAGCATTGTAGCCAAAGCTGGCACAGAAATTATAGTCGGCGTGTTGGGCCGCGAACCGGGTACCCGCATCGCTTTGCGCCGCACAGATGATAGGGATTTTCGCCTCCGGCATCGGCAGGCACCGGCAGTCGTCCATCTTGAAGAAATCGCCTTTGAAGTCGGAGTGCCCGGTTTCCCAAAGCTCTTTCATAATAGACACGTATTCGGCGCAGTATTCGTACCGCCGCTTGTAGTGTTCTGCACCCGGCCAGATCCCCATCTGGGTATATTCACGCCGCTGCCAGCCCGAAATGATGTTCACCCCAAACCGCCCGTGGGAGATACTGTCGATCGTCACCGCCATGCGGGCCGCGATCGGGGGCGGCATCGTCAAAACCGCACACGTCGCGAATAGTTTGATGCGTGAGGTGGCCGCGGCCAGACCCGCCATCAAGGTGAAGGATTCCAGGTTGTAGTCCCAGAATTCCGACGGTCCGCCAAAGCCGTGCAGCTTGATCATCGACAATGCGAAATCGAAACCGAAATTTTCCGCCTTGTCGACGATCGTCTTGTTCAGGTCGTAACTGGGCTTATATTGCGGCGACGTCGTGGAAATCAGCCAGCCGTTATTGCCAATAGGAAGAAATACACCAAGCTGCATGACGGGAATCTCCGAGCTCAGGAGGTGATGAATTCGTTCCAGCGACGCGTCACATAGCGGTCTTCGTCCATCACCGAATTCCACACCGCGATGTTGCCCAGACGCTCCCACAACGCGCCGCCATCACGAACGTTGCCGGCCTTTTCCATGACTTTGCCGAACGGACTGAGGATGTCGGTTTCGGCCGGCTTGCCTTCGAACCAGTACGCATATTCCGCGGGACTCAGATACTTGCGCACGTTCTCGGGTTGCGCCGAATAGTATCCCTGACGCGCGATGAAGGACCCTTCAAATCCACTGGTGTACCAGTTCATGTATTCATAAAAGCAGTCCAGCTTAAGTCCATCGAGATGCTTCATCGCGCCCAGTGTATAGCCCCAGCCGCGATACCCTTCCTTCAACGGCTGGAACGTGCAGGCGATGCCGCGCGACCGCACCGCGGCAACGGCGGGGGACCACATCGACTGGATCACCACCTCGCCCGAGGCCATCAGGTTGACCGATTGATCGAACGACGTCCAAAACGAGCGAAACTGACCGGACTGCTTGATGTCCATCATCGTTTTGACGGTCTTGTCGATCTCCTCTTTCGTCATGTTGCCTTTGTTGCCGTACTTGATGTCGCCGCGCGCCTCCAACGCCATCGCGACATCGATGATCCCGATGGTCGGATTGTCCTGGATGGCCGCCTTGCCCTTGAACGCCGGATCGAGCACGTCGGCCCAACTATCGATCTTGCGCCCGATCAGGTCAGGGCGAATACCGAGTGTATCGCCGTTGGTGACGGTCGGGATTCCGGTGACGAAGTCGGTGGGCGTGCCCTCGGTGACTTTTTGGCCGGTCGCGTCGGTCGCGTACAGAATCATGGTGGGCGTGATGCCCTGTTGTGGCGCCTTGCGGCCGTCCGGATATTCACCTTTGGTAAACAACGGAATTGTCTGGTCCCAGTATTTGAATTTCGATAATGGAATCGCTTGCAATACGTTCCGGCCAATCAGATAGCGCATATACACCAGGCTGATATCGGCACAGTCGATGGCACTGGACTGCGACAGGAAGCGGTTCAGCAGGTCGGCGTTCTCGGACGCCTGCATCTGCACGGTGAAGCCCAGGTCCTTGGTTGCCTGTTCGGCGATCGCGGGGATGGCGGTGACCGGCGGGCCGGCATGGTGCAGGACGACGTCCTTGATGTTCTGCGCCCAGATCGTGGGAAAGCCGGTGATCGCACCGGACCCGACCGCCGCGCCGGCGCCGGTCAACAAGGCTCTGCGGGAGACACGCTTGGTGGTGCCTGACGTCATGATATCTGCATCCTTCGGTTCCTGTGCGAGATCAACCAGAAGCCAAACGATAGAGCGAATCGATCTACGCTGCAATGCAGCATGATCACATTTTATACAAAATATTCCACATTTTATTAAATAAGATCATATATTAATCTATAAGATTAAATTATAGTCCATAAAAGATCGTTTTATGTGCAAATAGCCTTCGAGACCGGCCACCACCGACGTGTTAACCTCAGTCCGACGTAACCCGGAGGCCGCCCACCATGACCATCCTGATCGCCGGCGGCGGCATCGCCGGACTGACGGCCGCCCTCAGCCTTCATCAAATCGGCGTCGCGTGCCGCGTCTATGAAACCGTATCGACACCCAGGCCGCTTGGCGTCGGCATCAACCTGCTGCCGCACGCGGTGCGCGAACTGACCGACCTGGGCCTGCACGACGCTCTCGCGGCCATTGCGATCCCAACAGCGGAACTGGCGTACTACAACAAATTCGGCCAGCGCATCTGGTCAGAACCGCGTGGCCGAGAGGCCGGCTATCACTGGCCGCAGTTCTCCATCCATCGCGGCGCGCTGCACCTGATCCTGCTGGACGCCGTGCGCTCGCGCCTCGGACCGGATCACGTCCACACCGGCCATCACCTGGCAGGGTGGCAGGACACCGGCAGCTTCGTGCGCGCCCACTTCATCGATCGCCAAACCAACACAAGCCTGCCGGACGCCGAGGGCGACCTGCTGATCGCCGCGGACGGCATCCATTCGGTCGTGCGCCAGACGCTGTATCCGGCCGAGGGCCCGCCACTCTGGAACGGTGCGATCCTGTGGCGCGGCACGACCCGGGGACGTCCGTTCCTCACCGGCCGCGGCATGATCATGGCCGGGCACGAATTCCAGAAATTCGTTGCCTATCCAATCTCGCGCGCCGCCGCCGACCAAGGCGAGGCCGAGATCAATTGGATCGCCGAACGAAAATTCCATGCGGATCATGTCTGGCGGCGCGAGGACTGGAACCGCGCGGGCGATCTCGCCGATTTCCTCCCGCGGTTCGCCGATTGGCACTTCGACTGGCTAGATGTGCCCGCGGTGATCCAAGCCGCCGACAAGTGCTTCGAATATCCCATGGTGGATCGTGATCCGTTGGATCGCTGGACATTCGGCCGCGTCACCCTGATCGGCGACGCCGCGCATCCGATGTATCCGATCGGATCGAACGGCGCCTCCCAAGCGATCCTCGATGCCAGGGTGCTGGCGAGGGAAATCAGACGTTCGGGTACAACCCCGGATGCGTTATCGGCGTACGAGACCGAACGCCGGCCGGCAACCACGAGGATCGTCCTGGCGAACCGCGCCAACGGCCCAGAGCAGGTCATGCAGATGGTCGAGCAACGCGCGCCCCACGGCTTCGTCCGGATCGAGGACGTGCTGACGCCGGCGGAGCTCGAAGGCACCGCCGCCAACTACAAGCGGCTCGCCGGCTTCGACAGGGATGCGCTGAATGCGCGCGGGCCGATTGTCTAATCCCGGCTCCATGATCAGCGCCTCCTGCTCGGGATGATGACATGGAGCGCACTCTGTCGCAGAGTGGTGCGGTCCAATTCGAAGGAGGAAACAAAATGGGTATGCTTGATGGGAAGGTCGCCGTGGTCACGGGGGCCGGCGGCGGCATCGGCCGAGCCACGGCGATCGCCCTGGCCGCGAACGGCGCGCAGGTTGTGGTGAACGACATCGGCGCGACAGTCACCGGCGAGGGCCAGGATGCCGGCCCGGCGCAGCGCGTCGTCGCCGAGATCACCCAGGCCAACGGGGCCGGCCGAGCGGTCGCCAACAGCGGCAGTGTCGCTAGCTGGGAAGACGCGCAACGCATGGTGCAGGACGCCATCGACAATTTCGGTCGTATCGATATCGTCGTGAACAACGCCGGCATCCTGCGTGATCGCATGTTCCACTACATGTCGATCGAAGAGTGGGACGCGGTCATCAAGGTCCACCTGTATGGCGCCTTCTATGTCTCCCGCGCCGCCGTGCCGCATTTCCGCAAGCAGGAAAGCGGGTCGTACACCCACATCACCTCGACGTCCGGGCTGATCGGGAGTGTCGGCCAGGTCAACTACGGCGCGGCCAAGCTGGGCATCGCCGGCCTGTCGCGCAACATCGCAATGGATATGCAACGTTATAACATCCGGTCCAACTGCATCGGGCCGCACGCGTTCAGCCGCATGATCGAAACGGTGCCCGGCCAGACCGAGGAACAGCTTCAGACACGTGCCGCAAAGACCAGGCCGGACCACATCGCGCAGTTGATCGCGTTCCTCGGGACCGATGCCGCTTCCGGCGTATCCGGGCAAATTTTCGGCGTCCGTGGGAACGAGGTGTATCTTTACAACCAGCCGCGGCCGATCCGCATCATGGCACGGCCGGATGGCTGGACGCCGGAAAAGTTAGCGGAACATTGGCTGCCGGCGGTGAAGAACAGCTTTACGCCGCTGGAACGGACCCGCGATGTCTATCCGTGGGATCCGGTCTGATCGCTTGACGAAGGGCGGGGCTTCGGCCCCGCCGCATCAATATTGTCCACGTACAAGGGAAGACTTATGCCCAAGGGATATTTTTGCGCGGAAATCCATGTCGTGGACCAGGAAAGCTATGAAGGATATCGCCAGCGTGTTGGCGCAACGATCGAGGCGTTTGGCGGGCGGCTCCTCGTAAGGGGAGGCGATCCGCGTGTCCTCGAAGGTTCCGAACCCACGGGCCGCGCGGCGGTATCGGAATTCGACAGCCCGGAGCGGGCGATGGCATGGTACAACTCGCCAGAATATCAGGCGGTATTACCGATGCGTCTGGACAACACGACCAGCCGGGCACTACTGGCAACCGGCCTTTAGACTTCGAGGAACAACACCGACATGACCACCACGCTTCGCGGCGCCGACATCGTCGTGCGCACCCTGGAACGCGCCGGCCATACCGACATCTTTACGCTGTCCGGCAACCACATCATGTCGCTGTTCGATGCCGCCATCGAAACAAAGCTGATCCTGATGCACGTCCGGCATGAAGCCGCTACGGTCCACATGGCCGACGCGTATGGACGTTTGACAGGACGCCCCGGCATCGCCTGGGTCACCGGCGGCCCCGGCCACGCCAACGCGGTGGGCGCCCTCTTCACCGCGCTCGGCCAGGAAACGCCGATGGTCCTGATCTCCGGCCACACCGAGACCGACCAACTCGGCCGAGGCGGCTTTCAGGAACTGCGTCAGGTCGATATGGCCGCGCCAGTTTGCAAAGCCGCGTGGATGGCGACGAATACAGCCACCGTAGGGATGGACGTCGCAAAAGCCGTCCGCCTCGCCACATCCGGCCGCCCCGGCCCGGTGCATCTCAGCCTGCCGTCTGACATCCTGGACGCCACTGTGCCAGAGGACCAGATCGTCTGGCCAACTCCAGCCGACTTCACCGCGCCTTCCTTGGAACTGGGCGACGCCGCAACCGACACGATCCTGGCGCTGCTAGCGACTGCGAAACGACCCCTGATCATCGGCGCCCCGGTCCTGGCAACAAGTTTCGGCCGCGATCTATTGCGCCGACTGGAATCCGCCGTGGGCGCACCCGCGTGCCTCAGCGAGGGCCCACGCAGCTTCAACGACGCCAGCCTAGGCGCCTATGCAGATGTAGCACGCCGCGCCGACATGGTCCTTCTCCTCGGTAAGGCCCTCGATTTCACCTTGAAGTTTGGTGGATCACCCTTCTCCCCCGATTGCCGCTTCATCTCCATCGACCCCGACGGCGCGATTCTGGGTCGCTCCGCCCGAGCAAGAACCTTGGCGTTTGGTTGCTTGGCCGATACGTACCCGGCGGGCGAGGCACTGATCGCCCGAGCCCGCGTGCGAGGCGACGCCGCATGGCTGGCCGACGCGCGGTCGTGCCTGGATGATCGCCCGGCGGAATGGGCCGACCTGACATCGAAAACACAGGGCATGCTGCACCCGGCACAGGTTTTCCAAACCCTGCAACCGTTCCTGACCCCGGACAGCGTCCTGATCTGCGACGGCGGCGAGTTCGCCCAGTGGGGACAAAGCATCCTGCGCAACGACCGCCGCATGATCAACGGCGTGACCGGGTCGATCGGATCGTCCCTGCCCATGGCCTCGGGCGCGCGTGTCGTCGAAACGACAGCACCCGTCTTCGCGGTTCTGGGCGACGGCACCTTCGGATTCCATATGTCGGAGATCGAAACGGCCGTCCGGCTGAACCTGCCCTACGTCGCCATCGTCGGCACCGATTGCCGATGGAACGCCGAGTATAATCTGCAAGTGCGCGACTACGGTCCCAACCGTACGCACGGCTGCGAGTTGAACGCCACACGGTACGACCTGGTGGCCACCGCCCTGGGCGGGCACGGCGAACTGGTGACCAGCGCCGAAGAACTGTCCGGCGCAATCCAACGGTCGCTGGCGAGCGGCAAGCCGGCCGTCGTCAACGTGATGATCGAAAGTATCCCCTCCCCAGTCGTGCGACGGAGCTGAATCATGCGTCTCTATCGCCTTCCCCACGCCACCGGCATCGACTCGCTCACCCCGGGTCAGGCTGATATCCCGCAGCCAGGCCGCGGCCAGGCGCTGGTGCGGATGCATGCGGCCTCGTTGAACTATCGCGACCTGATGATCGTGAACGGACGCGCCGCACGCGGTGCCCCGCCGGTCAATCTTGTTCCGCTGTCCGATGGCGCGGGCGAGGTCGTTTCGGTTGGAACCGAGGTCACCCGCGTCAAGCCAGGCGACCGCGTCGCCGGTTGCTTCATGCAAAGCTGGATAGGCGGCCCGATCGGCGCGGACGATGCCGCCAGCTCCATGGGCGGCGCGATCGACGGTGTGCTGTCGGAGTACCGCCTGTTTGACCAAAACGGCCTCGTTCACCTGCCCGCGCACCTGTCGTTCGAACAAGGCGCCACCCTGCCCTGCGCCGGCGTCACCGCCTGGAACGCGCTGTTCAACGGCCAGACACTGTATCCCGGCGATAGCGTCCTGGTCCTGGGCACCGGCGGAGTCTCGGTGTTCGCATTGCAGCTCGCGGTCGCGGCAGGGCTGACGGTCGTTGCCACATCGTCATCCGACGAAAAACTGGAGAAAATGAAAAGCCTCGGTGCGACCCATCTGGTGAACTACCGCCGGCACCCCGAATGGCAGGACCAGGTCGTTGCACTAACCGATGGCGGCGTCGCCCGCGTGGTAGAGGTCGGCGGCCCCGGCACACTCTCCCGTTCAATCCTCGCCGCTCGGCCCGGCGGAGAAATCGGCATGATCGGCGCCCTGACTAACGGAGAAGACATCAACCCGGTTACCCCGATGCGTAAAGGCCTAATACTGCGCGGCATCTATGTCGGGTCGCGGCAAATGTTCGAGGCGATGAACCGCGCGATCGCGGCTCATCGGATCGAACCTGTTGTGGACCGCGTGTTTGCATTCGACGACGCGGCCGAGGCCTATCGTCACCAGACCGGGCAAACCCACCTCGGCAAGGTCGTCATCCGCATCGCCGGTTGACGCCCGCTCGGTCCAGTTGCACCGTCCGGAAAACACAGGAGGATACTGATGGCCCGCGCGTTCGAAGGCATCCGCATCATCGACATCACCCACGTCCTCGCCGGCCCGTTCGCTGCCTATCAGCTCGGTCTCATGGGTGCCGACGTCATCAAGGTCGAGCACCCGGACGATCCTGACCAAAGCCGCGATTCCGGTTCCGACAACGAACTGAACCATGCGGGCATGGGCACCGGATTTCTAACGCAAGCATCCAACAAACGCGCCATCACCCTGAACCTGAAAACCGAGCAGGGACGGGAGATTTTGAAGAAGCTGGTGGCGACAGCGGATGTGCTGGTGGAGAACTACCGGCCAGGCGCGTTCGAAGCCCTGGGCCTGGGCTACGAGGATCTGCGGAAAATCAATCCGAAGCTGATCTACGCGTCGTTTTCCGCCTACGGACAGGGTGGGCCGAAGCGGGTGCGCACAGCCTACGACCATGTGATCCAATCCACCTCCGGCATCATGGCGATGACCGGCACGCCGGAGATCAACCCAATCAAGATCGGCGCCCCAGCAATCGATTACGCCACCGGTACGATGGGCGCCTTCGCCTTGTCCGCGGCGCTGTTTCAGCGCGAGCGTACCGGCCAGGGCCAGCGCGTCGACATGGCGATGCTCGACGTCGCGATGATCCTGATGGCGAGCCACGTCACCGGCTATCTGCGTAACGGAAAGCATCCGAAACCGTCCGGCAACCGCATGCCGCATGCAACGTCCATGGCATACAAAACCGCCGACGGCATGCTGATGATCGGGGCGTCCAACCTGCGCCAGCAAAAGCGCCTGTGGACGGTGCTGGAACGCCCCGATCTGATCAAGCGCACCAACGACGAACGCGACGCCGACCACGAACGCGAGGAGCGCGCGTTGTCCGAGATCATGCTGACAAAAACCGCCGCCGCGTGGGAAGAGTACCTGCAGGAACGCCATGTCCCTGCCTCCCGCGTCCGCACGATGGGAGAAGCCTTGGACGACCCACAGCTCGCCTCCCGCGGATTGCTGCACCGGCACGACAGCGCGCCCGGTATCGATGGCCCGTTCACCGTGCCTGTCGCCGCCTTCAAGTTCGGACACGACGGACCGCGCGTGGACCGGCCGCCGCCGATGTTCGGACAGCACAATGACGAAATTCTGACCGAACTCGGCTATACCCAAACCGACATCGCCGGGTTCCGTTCGGCGAAAATCATCTGAACAGGAATTGACACATGAAACTTGGTCGCCTCGGGGCTTGGTACTCCACGGATAAACTCGGGGGCGCAAGCCAGATCGCCGATTTCGTCAAGACGGTCGAACGCCTGGGATTCGATACACTTTGGTATCCTGAATCCCGCGGCCATGAATCGTTCGCGGTCGGCGGCTACATGCTGTCGCAGACGAAGACGCTGAAAATCGGCAGTTCGATCGCCTCGATCTATGCGCGCGATGCGTTCACCTCCCGGCGTGGGATGATCAGCCTGAACGACCTGTACGGCGGTCGTTTCATTCTCGGTCTAGGTGTGAGCCATGCCCCGATGGTCGAGGGTTTGCGCGGCCACGTCTATGAAAAGCCCATTCCCACGATGCGCGCCTACCTGAACGGCGTCGCAAAAGGCGAAGCCGGAGCAGCGGACTTCCCGGTATGCATCGCGGCACTGGGTCCGCTGATGTTGAAGCTGGCCGGGCAGATGACGCAGGGCGCGATCCCGTACAATACGACTCCCAAACATACCGCCGAGGCCGCGAAGATCCTCGGGCCGAACAAGTGGCTGGCCATCGAGCAAAAAGTCACGATCGAAACCGATCCGGCCAAGGCGCGGGCGCTGGGCCGCGAGGAACTGTCCCGCTATATGCCGATGGTCAACTATCGTAACGCTTGGTTTGGCATGGGCTTCACCGAGGCCGATCTGGCGAACGGCGGATCGGATGCGTTCATCGATTCCATGGTGCTGTGGGGCAGTGCCGATACGGTGAAGGCCGGGCTGCGAGCGCATTTCGCGGCCGGTGCCACGCATGTGGCGATCCAGCCGGTGCACGCGGTCGGCGACATCGCTGCCCGAGACGCCATACTGGCGGCACTGGCCGATACCTAATCGGAACGGATACCACTGCCACGTCGCAACGTGGCAGTGGCGACCGTCAAAAAATGTTCTCGGGCGTCAAACCAAGCAGGATCTGCCCGACCGTTTCGTAGTGCAGGATGCGCCCCTGGCCCTGTTGCGCCACCGTATGAATGTCGCGCAGCCGCCGCTCGAACGGATTGTCCTCGAACACCGCCATCGAACCGCAGTCGTGATACAACGTCGTAACGATCTCGCGCGCCGCCTGAATGGCCCAGGTGGACGCCAGACGCAGGCGAGTGCGCTGATCCAAGTCCATTTCGCCGCGTGCCTCGATCGTTTCCAGCGCCTCGTCCGCCGCCGCATGCAGGAAATAACGAGCCGATCGCCATCGCGCCTCGGACTGGGCGACATGCGATTGGACGACATTGTTCTCCACCATCGGTTTGCCCGCGCCGCGGCGAGTCTTTTCCCGCGGCAAGTCCAGAAACGCGTCCATCGTCCCGCGGGCAATGCCAAGCGCGACACCGCCGAACCCAATCGAATACAGTTGGTTGCTGGTGAAACGATACAGCGGACTGTCGCTACGCCGATCGCGCGCATCGTCGCGATAGATGGCGCGCTCGTGCGGAACGAACAGATCCTCGACCGAGTATTCGTTACTGGCCGTCCCGCGCAGGCCCAGTGTGTGCCAGATGTCGTGAAACTCGGCACTGGACTTGGGGTACAGGAATGTCTTCAGCTCACCGGTGCCCTTGACCCGCAGATGCGCGCCCAGCCAGGTGGCATTCTGACTGCCGCTCATGAATCGCCATTTGCCGGTAATGCGAAAACCACCCTCGACCGGAGTAGCCTCGTACGGCGAACCGGGCGGCCCCCAGGCGACGATGCCGTCCGGGCGCCCGAAAATCTCCCCGGCGATCGTCGGATCCAGATAGGCGCTGGTGGTCGAACAGCCGTTGCTTTGACACACAACCCACCCGGTCGATCCATCGGCGCTGGCGATCGCCTCGGTCACCTGCGCGAAGATGGACGGTTTCAGCTCCATCCCACCAACGGATTTCGTTTTCAGCATGGTAAAGAATCCGCCATCGATCAGCGCCGTGACCACCGGTTTGGTGAGTTCGCGGATCGCGTCGTTCTCCGCCGACGCAGCGGCGAACAAGGGCATAAGGTCGCGGGCCTTTTGGACCTGCGGATGGACCGTGGGCATGACGTTTCTCCCTTCTTCTCTGGCTCTAACCCGGGAACAGGCTGCCGCGCCGGGTCGGTTCAGTCCGCGATGGCTGCATAGACCATGTCGCGAAACAGCAACCGGTAGTGCTCCCGCTGCACCGGCGCCTGGACCATCAGCACGGCATACAGGCGTTCGGTGGGATCGACCCAGAAGGAGGTTCCCGCCGCGCCGCTCCAGTAATAGTTGCCGACCGACCCGGGGAACGGCGCCATACCGGCCTGCGTCCGGACGGCGAACCCCAGGCCGAAGCCATGACCGGGCGGCAGCAGGTCGGACGCACCGGTAATCGAACCCAAATGGTCCGACGTCATCAGATCCACCGTCTTGCGCCCGAGCAGTCGTGTCTCGCCCAGCCGCCCGTTGCCCAACAGCATGCCGAGGAAGCGCGCATAATCCATCGCCGTCGCGACCATGCCCCCGCCTCCGGATTCGAACAGCGCAGTACGGCGGACATCCAACAGGGCGACGTCGGTGCCGTTCTCGGGGTCTTTCGGGAAGGCTTCGGCGATCCGGCCATGGTCGCCTTCGGGGACCGTGAAACCACTATCGTCCATCCCCAGAGGAACCAGGATATGGTCGGACAGGAAAGCGCCAAGGGTCTGCCCGGAGATCACCTCCACCAGGCGCCCCAGAACGTCGGTGGACCGGCTGTATTCCCATTTGGTGCCGGGTTGGTGCAGCAACGGCAGGGCCGCGAGTTCCTCCGCATGATCGCTGTTGGTCTGCCGCAGACGGGCGATGCGGGCCTCGGTGTAGGCTTTGTGAATCGGGGTGTCGCCGCGGAACTCATAGGTCAGGCCAGAGGTGTGGCGCAGCAGGTCCTGGACGGTGATCGGCCGGTCGGCGTCAGCCAGGCCGTAGGTGCCGCCCGAAATGACGCCAACCTGCGTGGTGTTGAACGCGGGCAAATATTTGCCGACCGGATCGCTCAGCAGCAGGCGCCCTTCCTCCCACAGCATCATCACCGCGACGGAAACGATCGCCTTGGTCATGGAGTAGATGCGGAAAATCGCGTCGGTCCCCATGGGCACATCGCGGCCCGGGTCCAGCCGGCCGAAGCTCTGGTGGTAGGCGACCTTGCCGTGCCGCGCGATCAGCGCGACGGCGCCGGGAACGTGGCCACTGGCGATGCGTTCATTCAACGCGGCGGACAGCCGGTCGAGCGCGGCCGGACTGAGGCCGACGTCTTCAGGATTCGCGGTGGGCAACGGCATGGTCATCCGGACGGTCCTTCTCAGAGGCTGTGATCACAGTATTGCTTGAGGCGGAGCCAAATGCCTAGTCAGGATGATCGGCGATGGTCTAGCATCCCGGGATCAGTCTGGTTTGAAGTATCCATTTCGGGTGCGTCTGGTCGTGCCCGTGGCAGGGAGGACTTGGCCATGCTCTCACATGAAGATAACGAACTCGTCACCCGGATCACGCCCGGTACGCCGATGGGACAGGCGATGCGGCGGTATTGGATTCCTGCTTTGCTCGCCCGCGAAATCGCCGAACCCGACAGTCCCCCCGTACGCGTCCGCCTGCTCGGGGAAGACCTGCTGGCATTCCGCGATTCCGCCGGACGGATCGGCCTGGTGGACGAATATTGCCCGCACCGGCGTGCATCGCTGTTCTTTGGCCGCAACGAAGACCGCGGCCTGCGCTGCGTCTATCACGGCTGGAAGTTCGACGTCGCCGGCACCTGCACGGACATGATGAACGAACCGGAGGAGCACGATTTCAAACACAAAGTGCGCTTGACCGCGTATCCGGTCTGCGAACAGGGGGGCATCGTCTGGGCCTATCTGGGGCCGGTGGAACACATGCCGCCACGACCGAAATTCGCCTGGACCGAGGCGCCGGAAACGCATCGGCACATCACGAAAGTGATCCAGGAATGTAACTGGTTGCAAGGGCTGGAGGGCGGCATCGATACCTCCCACGCGCCGATCATGCATCGGTTACTCAGCGAGACCTCAACCCGTGGCGGATTCAAGCCATCGAACCCGTTTGTGCGGGGCAAAGCGCCGAAACTCGTTGTCGATATCACGGATTATGGCTACCAATACGCGGGAATCCGGCCGCTGGGCGATGCCGAAATGCATATCCGGACCTACCATTTCGTGCTGCCGTTCCATCAGATCCGCCCGTCGCGGGCGGAAAGCGGCATTCCGACGATCGCCGGGCATGCCTGGGTGCCGATCGATGACGAAACGACCATGGTCTATAACTGGGCCTACAGTCCGAACGCGCCGCTAACCGACACCGACCGGTTGGAGCGTGGGTTGGGCAATGGGCCCGCGGATGTCGACCCCTCTACGTTCCGATCGATGGCGAATCGGGGAAACAATTATCGGCTCGACCGTGGCGTGCAACGGCGCGAAAGCTACACCGGCATCGATGGGATCAACGTACAGGACCGTGCGATCCAGGAGAGTATGGGGCGGATCGTGGATCGCTCGAAAGAACATCTCGGACCGGCGGACAAGGCGATCATTCAGGCGCGCAAAATGCTGCGCCAAGCCGTGAAGACGGTGCAGGCCGGTGGAACCCCCGACGGGACGGGCACCAGCTATTATGCATTGTACGCGCATGAAGCGGTGCTGCCGAACGGGGCGGACTGGCGGCGGCAAGTGACGCCTGAGATGCCGGCGGAGTTGATCCTGCAAACCGTGTAGAGTGGATGTCTTCAGGCGCCGGCCGAAGTTTGAGCTGAAGCGTGATCGGTTGAGGTTGATTCTACCTCAAACGATCATGGTCTAACGCGACGCTAAACAATAATCGCATCGATCGACACCGTTTCCTTACCGTTATGTGAAGGCTTGTCCGGGCCACCTATTGCCGAACCCGCCGCGAGAGTTCACCCGGCTAATCCAGGCCATTGTCGATGCGGGCTACGTGTCCCACCACGCGTCGTGACGGTGGAGCACGGCGCGGCCGAACGCGAAGACAACGTCATCGTCGGTGAAGGTGATGCCCTGGCGCAATTTTGGGTCCCATTCGGTCGGGCCGACGGCCGACCGTAACGCGGCCAGGGCTATAACCGCGGCACGTCCCCCTGCAGCATGACCCGATACAAATATCGTGTCTGCTCCATGTCATAATCTCCGTTAGCTTTGTGTAACAGACACCGATTGTCCCACATCACCAAATCGCCCGGCCGCCACTCATGACGGTATTGGAACGTCTCCTGAACCGCATGGTCCAGCAAGTCCTCCAGCAACGGCAACGCCTCTTTGTGATCCATCCCGACGATCCCCTCGATCCGGATCGGATTGATGTAGATCGATTTCCGGCCATTCTCCGGATGAGTTCGCACGATCGGATGCAGTACCGCGTTTGGCACGCGTTCTTTGTTGGGGTCCGACAGGCCCATCAACTTCCGAGCGCTGTGGCTGCTTTGATAGACATGGATGGCCATCAGCCCGGCGATCCGCTGCTGCATTGCCGCCGGCAGGGCCGCATAGGCCGCTGCCATATTCGCGAACTGCGTGTCGCCACCCCGATCCGGCAATGTAACAGCATGCAGGACCGTCGCCTTCGGTGGCCGCGTATCGTTGGAATGATCCGTGTGCCAGCCCTCGCCAGGAATATAGCGTGACCCATCCGGAAAACGATCCTGATTCGAAATATAATGGATCAGCGGACACTCCGGCAGCGCGAACGTCGTGTTGTGCTGATGGAACACTGGTCCGAACAGTTCCACCGCCGTCAGCATCTGCGCCGGAGTCAGTGCCTGATCGCGAATCACCAGCACACCGTGCTCGACGAACGCCCGATTGAGCTCGGTCTGCGCCGCCGCCGAAACCGGTCGCGTCAGATCAACGCCCACCACCTCGACACCGGTGCGATCGGTCAAACGCCTGATGTCCATTGCCGTCTCCTGCCCCAAAGCCGCGAGCCTAACCCGGCATCCGGTTCACGTCACGGTTGGCCCCCTTGAACAACCCCAACCTAATCCCTGATCCATCTCTATGACCTGGTCCGAAGAAGACACAACCTGGATGCGCCGTGCGATCGCCCTGGCGCGAGAGGGCAAGGCGTTGCCCGGCAAGAATGGCATCGGCTGCGTCATCGTCCGAGACGGCACCGTGATCGGCGACGGCTGCAACGAAGTCGGCCTCCGCCATGATGCAACCGCCCACGCCGAGATCGTATCGATCCGGCGCGCCGGCCAAAAACTGCAATCCGATGAGCTGCGAGACGCTGTGCTGTACACCACATTGCAACCCTGCGGGATGTGCACCATGGCCTCGATCTGGGCCAAAATCGGCCGCATCGTGTATGGCGCCGGCCGCGGCGACGTCCACCCAATGTATTTCGAGGACCGCCATCTCGACACGGTGGATTTCATCCGCGACGCGTTCCGCCACGACCTGTCGCTGGAAGGCGGCCTTATGGTCAGGCAGTGTGCCGGGCTGTACGTGCCGCCGGACGCGGAAATCCCCAAGAGCCAGCAGTTCAACCTGTAGCCGAACCGCGCGGTTGCTCGAAAGAGACGCTCTCGTAGAGTTCCGCCAACGGCACCTCGATTCCAATTTCGGGCATAGTCAAAATCGCGTCGCCCGAAACGATGTGCCCCACCCAGTCGTCGCCAACGCGTGCGAACACCGTGGCAAACTGCCGGTCCTGTGCCAGCATGACATAGCGTTGGATCGAAGGCGTATCTCGGTATTCTTCGTTCTTGACCCCGACGTCCACGCTGGCCGTGCCAGGGCTCAGCACTTCGAACACCACGACCGGGTCGGTCACCACCAGTGTCCCGCGCGGAACTGGTGAACACACAACAAACGCATCCGGGTAGCGGATCGACCCCGCCACGAGGATTTTCAGGTTGCTGGTATACGGCTGGCATGGCCTCCCACGAAGGCGGCCGGTCAGTGCGGAGATCAAATTGCGTTCAATCGCCGAATGCTCCGACGTCCCGCCGGTCATCCCAACCGGCTCGAAACCATCGAACTCCCACCGCAAGTCCTGCTGTGCCTCCCAAACGAGGAAGGCTTCCAGGCTCATTGGCCGGTGCGGGGCAATGCTCATGGCATCACCCTGGCACATCATCCCTCCTTGCGCAGCACCGCCAGATCGCAGCCTTCATCGGCCTGCAGCACCTGATCCGCGATCAACCGGTCCCAGCCTCGCGCCGGCTTGGCCGGAGGCGCCCAGGACGCGCGCCGCCGTGTCAACTCCTCGGCCGGCACCAGCAAATCCAGCGACCGGTCCTTGACCGACAACCGAATCCGGTCGCCGCTCTCCACCAACGCCAATGGGCCGCCGGCCGCCGCTTCGGGCGTGATGTGCAGCACGATCGTCCCAAACGCCGTTCCCGACATCCGGCAATCGCTCATGCGCACCATGTCCTTCACCCCAGCCCTGGCCAGGCGGGACGGAATCGGCAGATACCCCGCCTCCGGCATCCCCGCCGGAGTTAACGACCCGGCGTTCTTCAGCACCAGGATGTCGTCCGCCGTCACATCCAGCGCCGGATCGTCGATCCGATTGGCCAAATCCTCCAGCCCATCGAACACCACCGCCCGCGCCTCTTTCTCGAACAACGATTCCGTCGCCGCGCTGCGCTTCAGGATCGCCCCGCGCGGCGCCAGGGACCCGAACAACGACACGATCCCGCCCACCGGAGACACCGGCTTCCCACGCTCCCGGATATACCGCCGATCGACGAACGCCGGCTCCACCAGCCGCTCGCCCAGCGATACCCCGGTCACGTCGATCGGGTCCATGTGCAGCAGATCGCGCAGTTCCCACAGCAAGGCCGGCATCCCGCCAGCCGCATGGAAGTCTTCCATATACCCCTCGCCGGTCGGCTTCAGATCGACCAGCACCGGCGTTGAATCCGACAGCGCGTTCAGCTTGTGCAGATCAATCTTCACCCCCACCCGTCCGGCGATCGCCGTCAGATGGATCAGCGCATTGGTCGATCCACCCAGCGCCAGCAGCACCCGCAGCGCGTTCTCCACCGCATGCGCGGTCATGATCCGCGACGGCTTGACCGGATTGGCGATCAGCCGGACCGCCAGCGCGCCGGCCTCCTCGGCCGCCCGCAGCCGGTCCGCGTGCACGGCCGGAATCGAGCCATGTCCCAGCGGGATCATCCCCAACGCCTCGCCGATGCACGCCATGGTCGACGCCGTGCCCATCACCCCGCACGTCCCCGCCGTCGTGGCCAGCCGCCCCTCCAGCAACCCGATGCGTTCCTCGCTGACCGTCCCGGCGCGATATTGCGCCCAGTACCGCCGGCAATCCGTGCAGGCGGACAGCCGCTCACCCTGAAACGGAGTCGCCAGCATCGGCCCCGTTACCAACTGCACCGCCGGCACGTCCGCCGAGGCGGCCGCCATCAATTGCGCCGGCACCGTCTTGTCGCAGCCGCCGATCAGCACCACCGAATCCATCGGCTGGGCCGTCAGCATCGCCTCGGTGTCCAGGGCCGCCAGATTGCGGAAATGCATCGAGGTCGGGAACAGCGACGGCTCGCACAGCGACACCGTCGGGAACGCCAGCGGCAGCCCGCCAGCCGCCAGAACACCGCGCTTCACCGCCTCGATCAGCTCCGGCACCGTGCGGTGGCAGTTGTTGTAGTCCGACCCGGTGTCGACGATCCCGACCACCGGCTTGTCCAGCATCGCCTGCGAGTAACCCATCGACTTGGCGAACGACCGGCGCAGATACAGCGCGAAATCCTTGTCACCGTAGTTGGCGGTATTGCGCGCGAGACCGCGCTTCGGGGGCGTGTTTGTCATGCCAACCTTCCTACCCAAGACCGCGCCGGTGGGGAAGGCCCCCGACTATCCACGCCCGAAGACCTGTGACTTTGCCCGCCGCATCCGCTACGAGACCCCGGCAATAGAAGGAGCGTAGCGGTTTGAAAGTCCGTTTCTTGATCTCGGCGCTGGTGCTGGCCGGCGTCTCCGGCTGTGGGCCGACCTACTCGCCGGATACCTATGCGAGCAATGCGGCGCAGCAGGCCAACAAAGTGGAGCAAGGCGTCATCGTGGGCGTGCGTACCGTTGGCGTCAGCGCCGCCGGCACCGTCGGCACGCTGACAGGCGCGGCGGCGGGCGGCATCGCCGGATCGCAGGCCGTTGCCGGGCCAGTCAGCGCGTTCACCGCGCTTGGCGGGTCGCTGGTTGGCGGCATCGCCGGCTCGACCGTGGAGCATGTCACATCAGACACCACGGCGTTCGAATATATCGTGCGCAAACCCAACGGCGATCTGATCAGCGTGACTCAGAAGGACAAGACCCCGCTGGTCGTTGGCCAGAAGGTTTTGGTCATCGCCGGCAACCAGGCTCGTATTGTGGCCGACTACATCGTGCCGCCGATCGCCAAAACGGCCGAGACCGCGGAACCGGTCAAAGTCGATGCGAGCATGCCGAAATCGACCGATGGCAAGCCCGCCGACGACAAGCCGGGCGGAGCCACGGAAACAGCGTCCCAACCAGTCGACTCCAAGCCCGCCACGCCAATAG